>Ga0207940_1000245_pt1:0-17500 | contig 19107 bp, 13 predicted proteins | sample LakMenEpi06Jul12_FD_150676 | JGI IMG/M metagenome (GOLD analysis project Ga0207940, IMG submission 150676) | Freshwater microbial communities from Lake Mendota, WI - 06JUL2012 deep hole epilimnion (SPAdes) | ecosystem: Environmental > Aquatic > Freshwater > Lake > Epilimnion/Euphotic... | reverse complement strand
ATTACTTTACTTGACGCTTCTCTGGCCTTCGGCCACGTAGCACTGCTTGATCACGCTGACTTTGCACTGGAAACTTCGGAGCGCATTGGCTTGATTGGCCGCAACGGCACGGGCAAATCATCCTTTCTCAAAATTTTGGCGGGCATGGAGTACGCCGATGACGGCAACATGCATGTCCAACAAGGTGTTCGAATTGCCTATGTGGCGCAAGAGCCTGTGCTTGAATCGGAAGACACCATTTTCGAATCTGTACAGCGCGGCCTCGCCCCTGTGATGAAACTGATTGATGACTACAGCAACTGTGTGGGCGATCTGGATGTGCTGCAAAGCCAAATTGAATCACTTGACGGCTGGGGCTGGGAGCAGCGTGTTGATGAAACATTGCACCGCCTGCACTTAGACCCTGGCGCGAAGGTGGCTACATTGTCTGGTGGCAATCGCAAGCGTGTGGCCCTGGCGCAAGCTCTGGTCACGCATCCTGATGTGCTGCTATTGGACGAGCCCACCAACCACCTTGACTTGGATTCGATTGCTTGGCTAGAACAACTCTTGATTGACTTCAAGGGCAGTGTGGTGGCCATCACGCACGACCGCGCATTTTTAGACCGCATTGCCACTTGCATTGTGGAATTGGACCGCGGACGCTTGCGCAGTTATCCAGGCAATTTTGCGCAGTATCAAATTAACAAAGAAGAGCAGCTGGCGCAAGAAGCAGTCATCAGCGCCAAGGCCGATAAGTTGTTGGCACAAGAAGAAATTTGGATTCGCAAAGGGGTGGAAGCTCGCCGAACAAGAAGCCAAAGTCGCATCGTCAGGCTTGAGAATTTGCGCGCCACACGCAGTGCACGCAGAGAACAAGTCGGACGTGTTCGAATGGAAGTGGCCTCCGGGGCGCCCACGGGCAAGTTGGTTGCAGAACTCACGGATGTTTGCAAATCATTCACCTCTCCTGAAGGCGATGTGAAAGTCATTTTGAAAGACTTCACAGCCACGCTACTGCGCGGTGACAAGATTGGCTTGCTGGGCCCCAATGGTGCTGGCAAAACAACGCTCTTGAAGATGATTCTGGGAGAGCTAGAGGCCGACAGTGGAAAAATTCGCCAAGGGGCCAATTTGCAAGTGGCTTACTTTGACCAAATGCGCAACACTCTCGACTTGGAAGCTTCCTTAGAAGATTTCATCAGCCCGGGCAGTGAGTGGATCGAAATTGGCAACAAACGTCAGCACGTCAAGAGCTATTTGGGTGACTTCTTGTTCTCGCCTGCTCGCGCCACGTCGCCCGTCAAATCATTGTCTGGCGGCGAGCGCAATCGCTTGTTGCTGGCGCGCTTGTTTGCCAGGCCCGCCAATGTCTTGGTGCTGGACGAACCCACCAACGACTTGGACATTGAAACACTGGAACTCTTGGAGGAGTTGCTGCAAGATTACCAAGGCACTGTTTTCTTGGTCAGTCACGACCGCGCCTTCATGGACAACGTGGTGACCAGCATCATTGCCTGCGAAGCCACACCTGAGAACCCTGGTTTTTGGCGAGAGTACGAAGGCTCGGTGCAAGATTGGCTCACCCAATCGCTGCGCAGCCAAAGTATTCAAGCGCAGAACAAGGCCGCCGCCGCCAAGGCTGCGACGCAGTCCAATACGGCCAACAAATCCCCCACACCCTCTCAAGCCAAGCCCATCGAAGCGCCAGCTGCACAGCCCAAGACCGCGGTGAAAAGCGCACAAAAGTTAAGTTACAAAGAACAACGTGAACTGGATGGCTTGCCCGCATTAATAGAAGCCTTGGAAAAAGAACAAAGCGAAGTTCGAGCAGCCCTTGCCGACAGCAGCTTGTTTGCCAAAGACCCTGCAAAAGCCGCAGCGATGTTTGCCCGCGATGCACAAATCGACACTGAATTGGTCAAGGCCTTAGAGCGATGGGAAATTCTTTCAACACCTTGAAGACCGAATAGAAAGACAAGGTTCAAGTGGCTTTAGACTAAGCACCATGGGACAACTTCTTTTAGTGCGCCACGGTCAGGCTTCCTTCGGCGCCGACGATTACGACCAACTCAGTGCCATGGGCCAGAAGCAGAGCATTCGCTTGGGGGAGTACTGGCAACAAATGGCTGCCGAACAAGCTGGCGCAGAGCCACTGAAGTTTGACGCTGTTTTCATGGGCAGCCTGAAAAGACACCGGCAAACGTGGGAAGGCATTGCGGAGGGTGCGCAACTGAAAAATGCGCCTGAAGTCTGGCCTGAGCTCAATGAATACGATAGCCATGCTTTGATTGAAACCATTCATCCCGAGCCGCTCGCTAAGCCCGATACGCCCGAGATGTACAAGCATCACTTTCGCTTGCTGCGAACGGCACTGCAAAAATGGATGGCGGGAGAAACTCAGCCCAAAGGCATGACAAGTTATGCTGAATTTGCGGCAGGCATTCAATCGGTGTTAAAGCATGTGCGAGAAAACCATCAAGGTCGTGTTTTGATAGTTTCTAGTGGCGGCCCCATCTCAACCGCGGTAGGGCAAGTACTTCAAGCGCCAGCAGAGACGTCCATTGAATTGAACCTGCGCATCCGAAATACGGCGCTGACTGAGTTTGTTTTTTCACCCTCCAGGCACATGCTGCTTTCATACAACAACTTACCGCATTTGGACCATGCTGCCTATCGAAATTGGGTCACTTTTGCTTGATAGTGTTTGTCCCGATAGGGATGGGCTTGTTTTCTTGTCAGAATGACAACCATGCAAAACCAGCATCAGGCAACTTCGCACTTCACTCAAGCGGCGGGCTTTCAAGTCTCCCATTGCGACCTGTCTGCTTGTTACGCCTTTTTTGAGGCCCATGGCATTCACGAAGGCTTGGACATTGCGTCAACCGCTGGCGCCTTGTTGTGCCGAATGAGTGATGCTTGGATGCAGCTTCATGCCCCTGCCAGCGACACACTCTCGCTTCATGTACATACCAAAGATTTAAAGCAAGAGATCCTTTGGGCCATGTTGGTCTCGCCGCATCGCTTTGAATTCAATGACTTAGAAGCACTTAGCAGCGCGGTGCGCGTGCGAGAAAATATTGTGTTGGATGCCCGCAAAACAGCTCTGGCCTTTAAAACCAATGCGGCAGAACGGCCCAGTGAATTTTGGCGGTATGAAGAAGAGGCCGGATTTATTCTGCAGCCCCATACGCCCTTGATCGAAGCTTTGATCAGCGCCACGCAACCTGAAGCGACTGGCAAGCTGTATGACTTTTCTTGTTATCGCGCAACCGAATATGTGATTTTGTTGGGCTTGGCTCAAGAAGCAGGCCAGCACAACCCTTCCTTGTTGGCACAACTGCAACAGGTGAATGAAAAACATGCCATTCGGTCTGGCCTTTTTCATGAAGTTTTTTTGCATGAGTACGGTTCGCTAGAGGCGCCCTTGCCTGCTGGTTTTTATGTGCCTGGTGATCGTGTTTGGTTCCGAAATCCAGATGCGCGCTCCTCTGATGTGACAGGCTATGAAGGCTCGTGGGTGATTTATGTGGGCAGCGGCTTGTTCAGCAATTTTTGGAAACGAGACCAGCCATTCACTTTGCAAAGCAAGTGCATTGAAATTTACCATTGGCGTGATGGCGTGAAAACCACCGCTGCGGGTGATTTGTGGATGGACGAAACCATTGTGGATGCTTGCGTACTTGAGACGATGCAAGACCCCGCCAAAGTGCAACACATCTTGCACCAAATGATGCGCATCAGGGATCCCAAAGACGTTTATGCAGAGGGTGGTTGCGTGGATGCCACGCGAGAGTGCCCCAAGCAAATCTTTCCAACAGCCACTGAACTGGTTTTGCCCAAGTATTGACTTCGGGCTATGGCAACCCTGTAAAGCCAGGGGCCATTAAGTCTTGAGGGTGGTGGCAGGCAATCGGTCCATTTCTAAAAGCAAATCGGCCAAAGCACGGCCGGCTGCATCCAGCAAAATCTGACCCTTGAGCGCAGTGGCAGCTGCTGCATTGCCCGCCGCCCCTGCCGCGTTGTAGTCTTGCATTTGCCAAGCCAACTTGGCGCTGCGGCCGTTGCCCAGAATGGGAAACGAACGCGCACGGTCTTCAGAACTTGAACGGAAATTTTGGGCTTCGCTCATGGTGACAGCATGGGGTTTAAGCGCCAGCATGACCGAGGTTTCGACCTCACCCGCATGCACACCAAAGCGATGTTCATGGTCTGTAAAAAGGGCGTTGGCATCTTGACCCTTTTCATCGAGCAAGGGCAACTGATGCCAGTTCACGCTGTAAACCAGCATGCCTAAGCGGGCACGCAAATCACGGGCCACCACATCCATGGCCCCTACATGGCCGCCATGCGCATTGAACAGCACCAGTTTGTGGATGCCTGCGGCTTTGACAGATTCAGCAATGTCTGTCCAGAGCCGGATCAGTGTTTCGGCTTTTAAAGTGAGCGTGCCGGCAAACGCCGCATGCTCAGGACTGAGTCCTATGCTTTGCGTTGGCAGAACCAAGATGGACAAGTCTTTGGGGTTCAGCTTGTTGGCTGTTGGTGAGGCGCCTTCATTCAAGCGGGTCATGGCTGAATGAACTACGCCATTCACAATGTCAACATCGACGGACAAAGGCAAATGCGGTCCGTGCTGCTCGGTTGCCGCCAGAGGCAACACGGCAATGGCCCGCGCAGTATCGAGGCGGCCAAAGTCGTTGGTGGTCAAGTCGGACCAAAAGTGAATGTGATGTGACATGTCTAGGGGGCTTTTCAATCTGCTCAGTTTAATAGAGGCGCAGAATTTAAGGGCATGATTTTGCAGTGTAGAGTTGAGCTTTTGGCGTTTAGGTTCTTGACTTTGTTTTTCTACCGCTTGCGCAAGCTTCTTTTAAACCTTCGTTGTTCGTTGTTGGGCATGGCTTTGCTTTTGGTTTTAACGACCAACGGGCACGCACAAACGCAGCTTTTGAGCCCACGCCCCGTGGGTCAAATGGTTCAAACACCCCAAGTCAAAGCCACCCTTTTGGCCGAAGCGCCCAATGGCATCGAAGCAGGCAAAACCCTTTGGCTGGGCTTAGAGCTGGTGCACCAGCCCGAATGGCACACCTACTGGCGCAACCCCGGTGATTCTGGTCTGCCGACAGTCCTTCAGTGGAAATTGCCTGAGGGCCTGGTGGCGGGCAACTTAATTTGGCCAGTCCCTCGCCGAATTCCCATTGGCCCACTGGCCAACTTTGGATATGAGGACACCCTGTTGCTGGTCACGCCCGTACAAGTCAGCAAGTCCTTCAAACCTCAGGGCAACGAGAGCTCGGTGCAAATTGAGTTGCAAGCCAACTGGCTGGTTTGCAAACAAGAGTGCATTCCCCAGGAGGGAAGTTTCAGTTTAAGGCTGCCCATCAAAGGCAGCACATCGATGGCCGCAAGTGCATTTGAAAAAGCCTTGCAATGGCAAGCGCAGCCTTTGAAGGGCAAGCATCGGGCCCAAATCTCCAAAGACGGCCGCAGCCTTGATCTGACATTGGCGAAATTACCGCCAGAACTCCAAAACAGTGACTGGACGGTGTTTCCTCAAACGGCCAACGTGGTTCAAAACAGTGCCATACCTGTCGTTCAAAAAGCCACTTCGAGCAGCGGTTCTGGTGAGGTGGCCACGGGTGCCACTGTGAGCTTGCAAGTTTCAAGCGAACGCATGGACAGCCCCCAACAAATGACATGGTTGCTGGTGCAGGGCAAGGCCGATGCGCCTTCAGGCCGCCAATGGACTGTAGACACACCCGTTCAAGGCCAATGGCAAGTGTTTTCTGACACGCCACCCACCTACGCCAACTTGACGCCCACCCTTCAAAAATTGGCGCCCCCCAGCCTGGCGCCAGCACCTTGGGCCACTTGGATTTTTGCCATGTTGGGTGCCTTACTGGGCGGTATCTTGTTGAATTTGATGCCCTGTGTTTTTCCAGTGTTGGCCATCAAACTCTTGAGCATCACACAACTGGCTGATCGGCCCCGAGACATGAAACTCTCGGCTTGGGCCTTCACTGCAGGCGTCTTGATTTCTTTCTTGGTTTTAGGCGCATTGATGCTGGCATTGAGAGCCGCCGGATCGCAAATGGGCTGGGGCTTTCAGTTGCAATCGCCTTGGGTGGTCGGTGCGCTTGCCATGCTGTTTGCTGTCATCGGCTTGAACCTATCGGGCATGTTTGAATTTGGTTCGTTCGTGCCCAGTTCAGCTGCGGGCGTTCAGTGGTCCAACCCCATCACCAATTCGCTATGGTCGGGTGTGTTTGCGGTGGTCATTGCCTCACCCTGCACGGCACCGTTTATGGGAGCCTCCTTGGGCTTGGCCATTGGTTTGCCGGCTTGGCAGGCCTTGCCCGTTTTTCTGGCCATGGGCTTTGGCATGGCACTGCCTTTCATCGCCATTTCTTTCAATACGGCCTGGGTGAGGTTCTTGCCGCGACCCGGCACATGGATGCAGACATTTCGACAGTTCATGGCGTTTCCCATGTACGCCACCGTCGTTTGGTTGGTGTGGGTATTGGGGCAGCAGGTAGGCTTGGATGGGGTTTCTGGATTTTTAGCCTGCTTATTGAGTTTGACTTTGTTAATCTGGGCCTTGACACTGAAGGGCAAAGTGGGCCGCATGATGTCGGCATTGGCCGTGGTCGTCTTGGCATTGTCGATTTGGCATTGGGGACCCACGTGGACCCAGGTGGAGGCCCAGGCTCCTAGCCAGACGCAAGCGAGTTCACTGTCAAGCAATCAAGCCCCAAAGCCAGGCCAATGGGACGCATGGTCGGCTGAAAAAGTAGCCACGGCCATCAAAGCGGGCCAACCCGTTTTTGTGGACTTCACAGCCGCTTGGTGCGTGTCGTGTCAATTCAACAAGAAAGTCACTTTTTCAAACCCCAGCTTATTGGCTGAATTTGCCAGCAAGAATGTCTTGTTGCTGAGGGCAGATTGGACCCGCTACGACCCCCAAATCACCGCCGCCCTGAACGAGCTGGGCCGCAACGGTGTGCCCGTTTACGCATGGTATGCCCCGGGGCAAGCTGTACGTTTGCTGTCTGAATTGCCCAGCGTAAGCGAAATTCAAGAGGTCCTCAGCCAAGTCAAGGCCTCACCCCCAAATTGATGGGCTGATCGTCTAAAGCACAATGGCCTTAAGCCATTCTGCGAGAATGCTCAAGTTTTCAATTGAAATGCACAGAAATTTTCAGAATTCACATGACCACAGCCAGCTTTGCACCCCTGTCCAACGATACTTTTTTGCGTGCCTGTTTGCGACAAGCGACCGACCACACGCCCGTCTGGCTAATGCGCCAAGCAGGCCGTTATTTGCCTGAGTATTGCGCCACCCGCGCCAAAGCTGGCAGCTTCATGGGCTTGGCCACCAACGTTGACTTCGCCACAGAAGTCACCCTGCAGCCGCTAGAGCGATACCCTTTGGATGCGGCCATTTTGTTCAGTGACATTTTGACCGTGCCAGACGCCATGGGGCTAGGTTTGAGCTTTGCGCTGGGCGAAGGCCCCCGCTTTGCCAAGTCAGTGCGAGACGAGGCCGCAGTGGCTGAACTGCAAGTGCCCGACATGGACAAGTTGCGGTACGTCTTTGATGCTGTGACGTCCATCCGCAAAGCACTCAATGGCCGTGTGCCTCTCATTGGCTTTTCTGGCAGCCCCTGGACCTTGGCCTGCTACATGGTTGAAGGCAAAGGCTCTGACGATTACCGCTTGGTGAAGTCCATGCTCTACAGCCGGCCCGATTTGATGCACCGCATTTTGGAGGTGAATGCCCAAGCCGTTGCCAGTTATCTGAACACCCAAATTGAGGCTGGCGCCCAAGCCGTGATGATTTTTGACAGTTGGGGTGGCGTGTTGGCAGATGGTGCTTTCCAAGAGTTCAGCCTGGCTTACACGGCCAAAGTTCTGGCATTGCTCAAGAAAGAACACAACGGCGCAACCATTCCACGTCTTGTCTTCACCAAAGGCGGTGGTTTGTGGCTTGAGGAGATGGGCCAATTGGATTGCGAAGTACTGGGCCTAGACTGGACCATGAACTTGGGCCGCGCCCGCCAAATGGTAGGCGGCAAGGTGGGGGGTCCTGGCAAAGTACTGCAGGGCAACATTGATCCCAACGTGCTGTTTGCGCCGCCCGCGCAGATTCAAAAGGAAGTGATTCGGGTCTTGGACAGTTTTGGCAAGCCCCACACAGACAAAAACACCACGGGGCCCACGCACATTTTCAACTTAGGTCACGGCATTAGCCAATTCACGCCGCCTGAGCATGTTTCGGCATTGGTGGAAGCGGTTCACTCGCATTCAAAAGCCCTCAGGCGCTGAACCCAGAAAAAGATTTTGTCTACCCCAAAGAAGCCCTGAAAAACCCAAAAATATTTAAATTTTTTGGGTTTTTTCTATTGACTTATGCACAAAAGTTATTCTTGAAGATTTTATGATTATGGTGTTGCTTGCAAGCTTTGCGCTAACCTCCCGTGCATTCTAAGTTGTTGTTTTTAAACATTTTTATGAAACTGCTCAGTTCGCGAGCAATCCAATCAAAGCCTTATTTTTCAAGGGTTTGCGGGTCATCGCGCGGGGTTTTCAACAAAGTTATCCACAGTTTATTGGGACTGCTTGTAAAGGTCATGAAAAACAACAACTTACCTGTTGTTTCAAGAATATTTATGAGCAAGAATTCACACCATGCAAGGGCGCCTTCATGTTAATGCTGCTCACTAGGTTTTGAATGCAAAAGTGGCTTGACGTTGCTGTTTCTGCTCCCGCACACAGTCAAGTGGGCGGTTTACTGACTTACGTCACTGAATTGTCTGCGTCTGTCGGTCAGTTGGTCAGGGTGCCTTTTGGAAATCGAGAAGTTTTAGGTGTGGTGTGGGGTGTTCACAGCACTGCGCCACAAACACTGAGCACGCACACTTTGCGTCAAGTGATTGCAGTTTTAGAGGCGGTGGCGCCCTTAAGCGCGCACTGGCTGCAGCTGGTTCAATTCACGGCTCAGTATTACCAACGCTCTATAGGTGAAGTGGCCATGGCCGCTTTGCCACCTCAACTTCGAGACCTGACGCCTGTGCAACTGGCCAGGCGTTTTAAAAAACAAGTCACACCGCCTGAGACTTTGGCCACAGCCCTGCAGTCACCCTGGCCCTTGTCAGAACAACAAGCCGAGGTGTTGTCGCAAATGGCTGAGGCATCTGGCCCCTTTCTTCTGCATGGTGCCACTGGCAGCGGCAAAACCGAGGTCTACCTTCAAGCGGTTGCAAGGTGTTTGGCAGAAGACCCCAACGCACAAGCCTTGATGATGGTGCCAGAAATCAATCTCACACCGCAACTTGAGGCGCGTGTCAAAGCCCGATTTGGCGATGCTGGCGTGGTCTCAATGCACAGCGGCATGACTGGGCCGCAAAGATTGAAAAGTTGGTTGGCGGCTCACCAAGGTAGCGCCCGCATTGTGCTGGGCACGCGCATGTCTATCTTTGCCTCCATGCCCCATTTGAAATGGATTGTGGTGGATGAAGAACACGATGCCAGTTACAAACAGCAAGAAGGCGCGCGTTATTCAGCCCGTGATTTGGCCATTTACAGAGCGCGCCTAGAAGGCGCCAAAGTGATTTTGGGTTCGGCCACGCCTTCATTAGAAAGCTGGCATCACAGCAGGCCTGCTGCAGAAGGTGGACGTTATGTGCGCTTGCCCATGCCCGCGCGAATTGGGGCAGGTCAACTGCCCTTTGTGCGGCGCGTTGACATGAACCACCAGCCGCGCAAAACTGTTTTGTCTGCCCATTTGATGGCCGCCATTCAAGAGCGCGTGGCCAAGGGCGAGCAAAGCATGTTGCTGCTCAACCGACGGGGCTATGCCCCTGTGTTGCACTGCGCAGATTGTGGCTGGAAAAGTGAATGCTCGCATTGCAGTGCGTTTCGGGTGTTTCACAAAATAGACCGCACCTTGCGCTGCCACCACTGCGGCTTTACCGAGCGTGTGCCCCGTGCATGCCCAGCCTGTGGCAACGCCGACATCGCCCCCATGGGGCGCGGCACCGAACAACTTGAAGAACATTTGGCCGAGCTGTTGGTGGATGTCAAACGGCCCAATGGCGAACCCGTGAAGGTGATGCGCATTGATGCAGACAGCACCAAATTGAAGGGTTCGCTAGAAGCGCAATTGGCGGGTGTGCACAGCGGGGAAGTCGATGTTTTGGTGGGCACTCAGATGATTGCCAAAGGGCATGACTTTCGGCGCATCACATTGGTGGCCGCCATCAACCCAGATGGTGCTTTGTTCTCTAGCGATTTCAGAGCGCCAGAGCGCTTGTTTGCATTGCTCATGCAAGCCGGCGGTAGAGCGGGGCGCGATGCAGAACAAAGCGCCAGCAGTGAAATGTGGGTGCAAACTTTTCACCCTTCTCACCCCTTGTTTGAAGCCCTTAAAAAACACGACTACCCGGCATTTGCCGAGCAACAATTGAAAGAGCGTTTAGAAGCGGGCCTGCCGCCCAGTACGTTTCAGGCCCTGATACGCAGCGATGCGCGCGAGCAATCGGTGGCACAAGCTTTTTTAAACCATGCGAATGCGCAGTTGCAATCTTTAGAAGGCCTTGGCACGCAAGACGCATCGGCCTTAGCCGAAGTGAGTGTGTACCCTGCAGTGCCTATGAGTATCCAGCGTGTGGCCAACGTTGAACGTGCACAAATGCTGATTGAAAGCGCTTCCAGAAAAGCGCTTCACAGGGTGCTTGAATTGTTGCAAGAGCAACTGCATGCGTCGCGGTCAGAGCCTCAGCACAAAGGCCTGATTCGCTGGCTGGTGGATGTCGATCCACTGGCTATTTAAAGCCACGCATTCTGAAGGTTTGAATTACTGGAGTAATGCAACCGCGCCCGAGAAGGTGAGGAAGGCCGCGGCAGTAGAAACCAAAATAATTCTGGCGATGCGGCCGTTGTCGGCGCCGTATCTTTCTGACAACATGGCCACATTGCTGGCGCTGGGCAAAGCCGCCACCAGCACCATCACTTTAAGGGCGAACGCATCAATGGGCACACCCATTGAAATGACGGCCAAGCCCACCAGCAAGACCAGAACAGGGTGCAAAAACAATTTAATGAGGGCAACTGGCACATAGTCTTTCCATGTCAGTGGGCCGTGCTGTTCGTGGTGTGCAATTTTTTGAGAACGTGCCAACACAGCACCAATGGTGAACAGGGCAACAGGCGATGCTGCATCGCCCAGCAAGGACACGGTTTTTTCTACAGGCCCTGGTAACTCAATTTGAAACGCAGAAAAAAGTGTGCCCAACAAAATGGCCCAAGGCAAAGGATTTTTAACCACACCCAGCAATGCATTTTTGGCGGCTTGCCCTACGCCTTGCTGACCAGCGCCATCCAAACGCGACAGTGCAATGCAAAGCGATGTGGTGATGACCATGTCAATGACGATGGTGACGATGGCAGGGCCCGCTGCCGCAGTACCTAGCAAGGCTACCAACAAGGGAACGCCCATAAAGCCCGTATTGGGAAAGGCGCCGACCAAGGCGCCAAATGCCGCATCGTTCCAGCCAAAACGTTTGTTCAAAGTAATGGCCACCACGAAGGCCACCATGACCAAGGCGCAAAACAAGTACATGAAGAAAGCGCTGGCATCTAGCAGCTGTGCAATGGGCGTTTTGGCGCCAAATTGGAACAGCATGCAAGGCAGCGCAAAGAACAGCACAAAGCCGTTCAAGCCTGGAATGGCTTCAAATGGCAACATTTGGCGACGCGCCGCCCAGTAACCACAAAGCACCAAGGCAAAGAAAGGAAAGGTGACGCGCAAGACATCTAGCATGGTTCACATTGTGCCTTGGAATTTGGGCCCCATTTGAAGCTTATTGCCCCTCATTGCCCGCTATGATTCATCTGCTTGCCGAATCTGCATTCCAAATCGGCCTTCCCCATTTTTACGCATGTCCACCCCCTCCTCTGGTTTGAATCCAGCTCAACTTGAAGCTGTCAATTACGTCAAAGGCCCCTGCCTTGTGTTGGCGGGCGCTGGCTCGGGAAAGACGCGCGTGATCACGCAAAAAATTGCCAGGCTGATGGAAGTGGGTCTTGAACCCAAGCGCATTGCAGCCATCACTTTTACCAACAAAGCGGCCAGTGAAATGCGAGAGCGTGCGCGCAAGCTCATTGGCAAAGGCGCGCAAGAAGTCATGATTTGCACCTTTCACGCTTTGGGGGTGCGCATTATGCGGCTAGACGGACATGTGCTCGGTTTGAAACCGCAGTTCAGCATTTTGGATTCAGACGATGTGGTGAGTATCTTGAAAGACTGCGGCGGCACCACCGATGCCAACACGGCAAAGCAATGGCAATGGGCCATCAGTGCTTGGAAAAATGCAGGCCTGACCAGTGCACAAGCTGAAGGCATTGCGCAAAACGAAAACGAGCGCATTGCGGCGCGCATCATGGGTCGTTATGAAGAACGCTTGGCGGCCTATCAAAGTGTGGACTTTGACGATTTGATTGGCTTGCCTTTGAAATTATTGGCCCAATACCCTGAGGTGCGTGAGCGATGGCAAGCCGCCATGGGCCATGTGTTGGTGGACGAATACCAAGACACCAACGCCACACAATATGAAGTGCTTAAACACCTGGTGGGTGAACGAGCAAGGTTTACAGCAGTGGGTGACGATGACCAATCAATTTATGGATGGCGCGGCGCCACTTTAGACAACCTGAAACGTTTGCCACAAGATTTTCCTCAACTGAAGGTGGTGACCTTAGAGCAAAACTACCGCTCGACCAGTGCCATTTTGCGAGCGGCCAACAATGTGATTGAGCCCAATCCCAAGCTCTACCCTAAGAAACTTTTTTCTGAATTGGGTGAAGGCGAACCGGTTCGCGTGGTGGATGCTGACCACGAAGAACACGAAGCCGACCGCATGGTGGCTCGCATTCAGTCTTTGCGCGCAGGCACCGCCACCACTTCTGGCGGCGTGCAATACCGCGACTACAAAGAGTTTGCTATTTTGTACCGTGCGAATCACATGGCCAAGCCGTTTGAAAAAGCTTTGCGGCGCGCGCAAATTCCTTACAAGGTATCGGGCGGACAAAGCTTTTTTGACCGCGCAGAAATCAAAGATTTGTGTGCGTGGTTTCGCTTGTGGGTCAACAACAACGACGACCCTGCTTTCTTGCGGGCCGTGACCAGCCCGAAGCGCGGCATTGGTCATCAAACTTTGGCGGGCCTGGGTACCTTGGCCAGTCAATACAAATTGAGTTTGTTTGAAGCTTTGTTTTCAAACAGTTTGGGGGCCAAGTTGTCTGCTCGTGCCGTGGGCAGTTTGCATGAGTTTGGCCGCTTCATGAATGACTTGGAATACCGCGCCAAACGCACCCATGGTGCCGAAGATGCCAAAGTTTTTTTATTGCAATGGCTTAAAGACATTGCTTATGAAAAACATTTATACGATGGTGAAGACAACGAAAAAGTAGCCGCGGCACGCTGGACCAACGTGCTGGAATTTGTCGATTGGATGTCGGGACGATGCGGCGGCACCATTGATGACGCAGCAGGCGTGAGCGTGGTGGCAGAAACAAAATCATTGCTTGAAGTAGCCCAAACAATTTCACTGCTGTCGACCTTGAATGAGCGTGAGCAAGACCCCAATGTGGTCACCTTGTCGACCCTGCATGCCGCCAAAGGTTTAGAGTGGCCGCATGTGATGTTGGTCGGTGTGAACGAAGGTTTGCTGCCTTTCAAAATGGACGAGGACAACAAAGAGTCCATCAACGCTGTGGTGCATGCTGAAGATCAGCTGACGCGGCTTCAGGAAGAGCGTCGTTTGATGTATGTGGGCATTACAAGGGCTCAACGAACTTTGGCAGTGAGTTGGACCAAGCGCCGCAAAAAAGGGCGAGAGACCATTGCCGCGCTGCCAAGCCGATTCATTGCAGAGATGGCACTCGACAAAAATACCGTCAAAGAAGATCCGCGAGAAAAACTGCGTGCGCTGCGTGCAGAGTTTGCTTTGAAGGCCGCAGCATCGGATGCCCTCTCCAAAGATTGAGGTTTGAATTTCAGTTGACGGGCCGCCAAGTCTTCCAAAGTTGCGCCAATTCAACGGCAGTGGCATCGCCTTGAACACTGTCCCACATTGTGTGGGCTTGCTCTTTTTGCCCTAACTTGAACAAGGCAATGCCAGCGTGCAAACGCGTTTCAGCTTCGCGGCGCAAGCCACCCATGGCCAAAGCTTTGCTGTAATGAGCTTGTGACTGTTCCCACTTCTGTTGAGCGGCATACACATCGGCCAAACTGGCCAAAGCGTTGGCGTCTCTGGCAGATTTTTCTAAACTAGGCATGGCCTTTTCATCTTCAGTCAAACGCAGTTGAATTTGTTGACGCAGCTTTAGATGATTGGCAGCATCGCTGCCTTTGCCCAAAAGACCCTTTGCATAGGCCTGCTCGACCACCCGCATGGCTTCCGCAGGCAGCCCAGCTTTGAGCGCCAAGTTGGCCATGTCAACATACTCAATGGCATCTTCTATGTTGCCTGTTAACTCCAACAATCGATACAGGTCCAAATCAAAGCGTGAATTGAAATTGGCTTGGCGTGCCAGTCGCGGAATCATCTCTGCCCAGTAAGCTTTGGAGGGGTAGTTTTGAAGCAACCGTTTGAGCGTGTTGTTGTAGCCTGTGTCGTCTTTCAATTGGCGCTGACTGACCGCCAACATGCGCAGTTCGCTCTCTGGCGTTTTCTCTTTGGCCGATTCGTCTAGGCGCATTTTTTCTTTCATTTCTTGCACCACTTCGTCATGGCGCTTCAAAACGGAAAGGGTTTGAATGAGGACTGGCCGAACAGACGGGTTACTGCCTTCTAGCTTCAAATAAATTCGGGCCCAATCGACAAGTTTGGGGAAGTCTTGCGCCTGCTGGCTGGCGTTGAGCAACGATTCAATGAGCGGGCGTTTTTGAGCAGCTGGTGTGCTGTCTGGCATTTCTTGAATCAGATTTTCCAAGGTACTGACTGCCAAGGTGAAGTTTTTGACCTGAAGCGCCGCAACCGCCAATGTGCGCTGTATTAGCGGCTTTTCAACCGCCGTGATGCCAGGCATGGCCAAAGTTTGCTGTGAAAGAGCCAGTGCGCTGTCTAGCTGACCCGCCTTGAGTGCGTCTTGCGCTGCCTGCAATGATTTGGCCACCTCGGGACGAATAGGGGTTTGTGATAGCGCGGGCGCAATGAGACCCAAACAGAACGCGAAGCTAGCTACGATCAGCCGGCAAATGCGCTTCAAATCGCTTAAATGCCGTTGTGTGTGTTTTAAAAATGCAAGGATATTCATCATAAAGAGCATTGAAATAAGCTCGGTTACTATATCTCTCAAATTAGCCTCTGTTAGCTCATTACAATAGCTTCCCATTGACTTCTGTCCTAACAACATGATGTTCAAGCCCGTCTTTGAAGCGGCTTGGTCACAGAAAGAGTAATGACGACATGATAGATTACGCCAGCCGGCAGCGAACACCCCGAAAGCATCTGATCGGGTTGACTGTGGTGGTTGTGTTGCATGGGCTGCTGTTTTGGGCCATCAATTCCGGACTTGCGCGCAAGTTTGTGAAGGTCATCAAAGGGCCGGTAGAAGCCGTCCTTTTGGAAGAAACCAAGCCGGACATTCCGCCTCCGCCGCCCCCACCTCCGCCCCCTAAGAATTTGCCGCCACCGCCGCCTTCTTATGTGCCGCCCGTGGACATTCAGGTGGCTACGCCGCCCCCCGTGAACGCCATTGCCGCCGTATCCAACACGCCTCAACCTGTGGCACCGCCTTCGCCATTGCCTGTGCAAATGACGGCGCCGCCTGCACCACCCGCACCGCCTGCACCTCCCGTGCAAACTGCTGCCGTGATCAGCGCTTCCAGTTGCGAAAAGCCTGAGTATCCCAGCGCCTCCAAGCGATTGGAAGAAGAAGGCACTGTGCAGCTCAAATTTTTGGTCGGCGCAGACGGCAAGGTCCTTGAATCGGCCGTAGAGAAATCGTCTGGATTTAGGCGACTAGATGAAGCGGCCCGCGCCGGCTTGTCCAAGTGCCAGTTCAAAGCTGCTACGGTGGATGGCAAACCCCAGCAAAGCTGGGCGAGCATGAAATACACATGGCGTTTGGAATAAGCACCTTTCCAAGCAACCCTATTTTTTGTTGAACATTTTTTAAATTAATTGAATCCGTTTCAGAGGAGTCCTCCCATGATCAAGCAACTCAAAACTCTCGCCCTGGCCATCGGCTTGGTAGCCGGCCTGTCTTTGGCCAGCATCAGCTTTGCGGCCAAGCCCAAGGAAGCTGCGCCAGCGGCGGCGGCGGCGGCGCCTGCACCCGCAGCTGAAGCGGCACCGGCTGCAGCGCCTGTTGCGGCAGAAGCCGCACCCGCAGCAGCGCCTTCAGCCCACGAAGAAAATCCCTACGGCTTAAGCGCCTTGTGGGCCCAAGGCGACATCGTGGCCAAAGGCACTTTGCTCATCTTGGTGCTTATGTCGATGGGCTCTTGGTACGTGATCATCACCAAGTTCTTTGAACAATCGAAGGCTGCCAAGTTTGCCAAGGCCGCCCAAGACTCGTTCTGGTCTGCGGCCTCTTTGCGCCAAGGCGCAGACGGCTTGGCCGAAGACAGCCCTTTCCGCTTCATTGCAGAAAAGGGTCTTGAGAGTGCCAAAAAGCACACCGGCCTTTTGGGCGCCGTTGATTTCAATACCTGGAGCAGCCAAAGCATTCAGCGCGCCATTGGCAACGTGCAAAGCCGCATGCAAGACGGCTTGGCCGTTCTGGCCACTGTGGGCTCTACTTCACCTTTCGTGGGATTGTTCGGCACGGTTTGGGGCATCTACAACGCGCTGGTCAAGATCGGTATGTCTGGCCAAGCGTCGATTGACAAAGTGGCCGGCCCCGTGGGCGAGTCTTTGATCATGACAGCCATTGGTTTGGCAGTGGCTGTGCCTGCGGTGCTGGGTTACAACTGGCTCGTGCGCCGCAACAAGGCCATCATGGAAGATGTGAACGCATTTGGCTCTGACTTGCATTCTGTGTTGCTGGCTTCTAGCAACAAGTAATTCATTTGACTGACTCGACTCATCTCCATTTACCGAGAGGCCCATCATGTCAATGAACATCGGTTCAGAAAAAGACGATGAGATCATGAGCGAGATCAACACCACGCCATTGGTGGACGTGATGTTGGTTTTGCTGATCATCTTCTTGATCACGATTCCTGTGGTGACCACTTCTATCAAGGTGGACTTGCCCAAAGAGAAAAACTTGGTGCGAGAGACCAAGCCAGAGACCGTGATCATCTCGGTGGATGTGAAGGGCAAGATCTTCTTGTACGACACGCCCATTAAAAACTCAGACGACTTGCTGCAGCGCATGAAGAAGTTTTCGGTCATGAAGCCGCAGCCCGAAGTTCAGATTCGGGGTGACGGCAAGAGCGACTTTGAGTCGGTGGGCCGGGTGATGTATGCGGTGCAGCGCGCCGGCATCACCAAGGTCGGGTTCATCA
>Ga0207940_1000237_pt1 | contig 19445 bp, 28 predicted proteins | sample LakMenEpi06Jul12_FD_150676 | JGI IMG/M metagenome (GOLD analysis project Ga0207940, IMG submission 150676) | Freshwater microbial communities from Lake Mendota, WI - 06JUL2012 deep hole epilimnion (SPAdes) | ecosystem: Environmental > Aquatic > Freshwater > Lake > Epilimnion/Euphotic zone ... | reverse complement strand
GTTGATGACGCGCTGGGCGAAATGATGGCTGAGTTGAACAATGGGCGTCAGCCGGAAGCCGCCCCCGTTGAACAAACACCCAAGAGGGCTGAACAATCGACCCCTATCGAAGATGTTCAAAAAGCTGAAATTGAACAAGTGGATGAGCCAGAAATTCCGCTGCAAGACCTTGGCCTTGCACAACGTCGCGCTGAAGTTGAACAACGCCGGCAACAGTTGTTGAACATTCTGTCGGAACATTTGACATTGGGCATCACGGAATTACACATCCTGCTAGGCGGTGATGAAGTATGCAGCCGCGGCACATTGAACAACGACTTGAAAGCCCTGGCCGAAGACGGCAAGGTCTACAACGCTGATCGCAAATGGCATATCATCAGCGCCATCCGGCTGGATCTGCCCGAACTGGCGGTACCCACAACGAATGGGATCAACGGCCATCATTAGGAGAATTATGCAACCCGGTGACCGAATTATCTACATTCCCCCACCCGGCGACACACGGCCCCCCCGTCGGGGAACGTTTCATGCTGTCAGCGGACAGTCCGCCTTTGTGATCTTCGATCATCTGGGCTGGCTGTCCGCCGCACCTCTTAATCGGCTGTATCGGGCCGAATCCCATACAGCCGGCTACATGCGAATTTTGCTCTTTTCTTGTGGAGAAACCCATGACCGATAAAGAATTGCTGCGTGAACTGCGTGAACTGCGCATGTTGCTCAACGCATTACACAGTGATGCCCGTGGCAATGGTCACGGGCCATGCACTTGCAAGACCACCGGTCCCGTCTGTGGTATCCATAGCCAGGTTCGTCAACACCTCATCACCGCCACCAATAGCCTGCGCGACGCCGTTATCCTGCTCAACGAATCGATGATCAGTAGCAAGTAGGTTGCCATGAACGAAACACAAAACATCTTCACCAAGCGCCGCCGCTCCAACTTTCACATTGTTCCCAACATTGCCGATGATGAATTGGATCTGTATGAATACCGCCTGTATGGGCATTACGTGCGCGTCTGCGGTGAGCAGAGCGCCGCCTGTAGCGAAAGCACACGGGCCACGGCGGCGGCCTGTGGCTTTTCCGTGGGCGCCGTGGCGCAGGTTCGGCGCCGCCTGGCCGAAAAGGGCTATATCCGCCTGCATGAAACCGCCGAGGCGGGCGGCTCAAAGCGCGTAACGGTTGAACTACTGGATGATGAGATCTGGCAGCGCAACAGCGCCGACCAGCCAAAAAAGAAAGGTTCCCCCGCCGCGTCTGTGGTGAACACCCCCGCGTCTGTGGTGAACACCCCCGCGTCTGTGGTGAACACCACCGCGTCTGTGGTGAACACCACCGCGTCTGTGGTGAACACCACCGCGTCTGTGGTGAACACCACCGCGCTTTTAATGAACGCGCTACCTCTGGAAAATGAGGTACAAGACCATAAAGACCATAAAGACCATAAAGATATGGATAAGACCACCACCAATACGCGAACCGAAGCCATCCCGAATGGTGGTGGTGGTGAGGAAGAAGCCGTAACCGAAACGGTTGATCCGTTACGAGCCTTTGCTGCGTTGCTGATCACCACCATGGCACCAACCTGGAACGGCCATCAACGCTACTTGGCGGGCCTGGATGACGCCGGCGTTGCGCGGCTCAACACCTGGCTCTGGATCATGCGCCTACAAGCCTATCACGGCGGCATGGAAGGCGCATGGATTGCCACCCGCATTGAAGCGACCTATAGCAAAACCTTTGCGGGCGTCACCAACCACGTTGCCTTCATCCGGGCAAAGGTCGCCCGTGGCGAAGGCGCCTGGCTCGACCCACAGGATGTGGCGGCCTTGCAACACGCCATTCAGGCCGGTACGCTGGATCTAGTCTACCCGCAAGCCGCACCGGAAATTAGCGAAGCGGCGGAACTTCCCCCGGCGCCATCACCGGTGGTGACAGTAGCTGGCACCGAGCCGGCGGCCACTGACCCACACGTTGCGCACTGGGCCAGCACGTTGGCCGAGCTAAAGCTTACCATGCCTGTGGCGACGTACCAGGCATGGGTGCATGGTGCCACAGTCATGGCCGTCGATGGCGCCACCTGGTGGATTACCGCCCCGAATGGCCAGTCGCTCGACTGGCTGCAAAACCGACTATCAGTCAAGGTTGGGCGCATCCTGTCCAGCCTGGTGGGCCAATCGGTCAACGTTCAATTTTGTCTACCGGAGGCAAAATCATGAGTACCATCACCCGCCACGAGTTGCGTAAACTCTACAAGACCACCAAGGACATGATCGAAAAAGAGCGGCGTACACGCGAATGGGTACACCGCAACAACCCACCCAAACTAAAAGAGGGCCTGGCCGAATGCGATTTGGACCTACTGATAGCAAAACCGGACAGCGACAACTTCCAGACCTACGCACAAAAGCAGCAATTCTTTCGCGCCGAAGCTGACGCCATGACCACTGAAGAAATCAAGGCGTGGATGGACGCTAACGAATACGATGATACAACCGGCAAGGCAACAGTGTTTGCGGCTGTACTCCGCAGTCGGGACACCGCCCCGGTTGTTCAGCCGGTGGATACCGAACGCTTTTACCGTTAGGACGAGAAAGGAACAGAATCATGAATCAATTCAACAAATTCAACATTGGTACAAAAGTTGAAGTCCTACACAGCGCTGGCGACAATGCGCCGGCGTGGATGCCCGCAACGGTGGTCAATCTGGTAGATGTGCAGCCAGGCTTCAAGGCGCACGGCCAGCAGTCCGGTAACATCGTCAAGTTGGACAGTGGCAAGTACGTCACTGTAACGGAACCCGGCTTTATCGTAGCAGCCGCCTAATCCCCCTACCCTTCGTGTGGTTGGGGGTCAAACCGCACACCAAACCCATGACCGAAAAAACTTACGAAGCGCGCTCTGATGGCCGGCGCAACAATGGCGGGAAACGCGCTGGCGCTGGTCGCCGTGCTACCACGACCGAACCAGCAACGTTGCGACTTGGCCCCCAGGCGCGCCAAGAGTTGCGCATCCTCACGTTAAATCAGCGTGCCTTGCGCAATAATCCACAACTCAGTCAAGCCCAACTTTTGGCCGAGTGGGTGCATGAAAAATGGTTGGAATATGACGCAGCTATTGACACGATGGCAGAGGAGATTATCGATGGCGTGGATTAAAGTGATTGCGGCCAATAGCGGCGGCGGTGCGAAGCGAGGAAAGCTGTCGGCCACGTTGAGCGAAGACGGACAATTTTCAATTACACACGCTGTGACCGATATGCTGGGCGACCCTGATCGCGTCATTGTTGAAGTGGAGCCTGATCTGTTGCAGATCAGGCTCACCCCTACCGTGCCGGGTCACAAAGGTGCGTATGCGTTATCTGGCGGCGGGCTATCGCCGCGGCGCTTCCGCTCCAAGGAGATCGTGACGCGCTGGCCGCGCATGGTCGGCAAATACCAGCCGCGCAAACAGGCGGCGGCGGTCATCTTTGTTAAAATGGAGGCCGACCTTGAGCCTTGACGCTTGGCTGGCCCACTACCGCTCCCAGCCAGCCTACACCATTCAGCGGCAGTGACAAGGCAAGATAGAATACTACGTCGTGTATGACGACGATGGTGTTATTTGCGACTGGCGACCGGTGGAGTGATGAGAAAAAGCCCGCACGTTGCAAACGTGCGGGCTTTTTGATTGGTGGAAAAATCAAGCCAACGGTGCACAGGAAAATACGCCAAATGACGCGAAGGAACAAGCGTTCTTTCCACGATAATATAATTACTGCTTTGCGAAATGATACGCTATACTAGCTTACATGGAAGCAAATGAGGCTCACGACTATGAACAGTTTGCCGCGGACATTGCCCGGCAACTGCAAACGGAATTACCGGAGTTACTCAGGCGCACCAAAGGCGGCTACAAGGTTTCGATCAACATCCTACCAGGGCACAAGGAAGCGCTGATCGAATTCCAGCCCCGCATCATCAAGATCCGACAAAGCAGCAACAAATAAATAGGCGTTACTGAACCAATCAGGCGCACTTTTTCCGCTAAGGCGGGAGGGGTGCGCCTTTTTATTTTCTGCTTTGTCGGGAGGATGTGATGACGCGTTTGAGTGTGATCAAGGCCGGCGTAGGAGTACTCGCCGGCGTATGGGCCAGCCTGGCGCTGGTGCTGCAAGTGCTATTGTTGCTGATGGTGTTGGATTTTGTGACCGGGATTGCCGTCGCCATCCAACGGGGTGAGGTGAGCAGCCAGAAAAGTTATCAGGGCATCGGCAAGAAAGTGATCGTCTTGGCGCTCATCACCGCTACGGCGATCATCCAACAGCATCTGTCCGTGGATCTACCCATCGTAGAAATCGTTGCAGGGTTCTATATTGCGAATGAGTTTATTTCGATCCTGGAGAATGCAGCGTTGGCCGGCGTACCCGTACCCGGCGCCCTGCGTGACATGCTCCAAAAATTGAATGACATGGCGAAACGCTAAAGAGGCTAGAATGAACATCCCACTGCTTATCCAGTGGCGACAGCGCCTACAACACGATATTGCCTACAACGATGTGCCTGGCGTCACCATCACGGGTCAGAACGTGCTTTTTGAGATTGCGCTGCTGCACCATCTCACACCGGAGGAAAACCAAGGGAGCCGCAACATCTACGTGGACATTGTAGACGCGCAGGGGCATCTTCTGCGCGGCCTGCCGGTACGCATCGGCTGGACGTGGGAAGGGCGCCGCGCTGACGAGCCGGCGCCGCCTTATCCACTGGACAAGCCGGCCAACGAACCAGCCGGCAACGTGCCACTCTATATGGATGCCAAAACCGCCGTGTGGCTGCAAACCGCTGACGGCCACGTAGTGAGCGAACGCGTTCACTGGCTATCCAGCAAAATCCAAGACGGCGTCATCGGCAACACAAAGGGCCATAACAGCTTTTACGTCATCTTCCGAGAACGCGCCCTTGGTGCAGTGAGGCCCGTTGATCCAACACCGGTCGATCCCGTTGTTGTCGAGCCGGCCGCTAATGAATTACAAAAACTGGTTGCCGCCATCGACACCAACATCAAGGCGCTGAAGCGAATGGTAGGCATAGCATGAAGCGAAAAGCATCCTTCACCATGCGGTTGGCCTTCCTGCTATGCCTGCTGGCGTTGACCATCTCGTTTTGCACGTTGGCCGAGCCACCAGCGGATCGAGCGGCGCCGCCCTTGCCGCCACTGTCTCCCGTTCTCCTACCACCGAGGTCAAAATGAGCCAATATATTTTCGGCCTACACGACGCCGGCGGCGAGCAACTCATGCTCGATGCTGGCCGGCCCGGATGGATCGTCATCACCGAGGAGCTAGGCGCCGACCCCAACAATCGCAGTGGCCGCGACTATCGCCAATGGTCCGACCGTGGAATTGGCGTGATTGCGCGCCTAAATCATGGCTATGGCTCTGCCGGCACCATCCCCGGCGCTGGCCTGCATGAAATTTTTTCTCAACGGGTCGCCAACTGGGTCGCCGCGTCGCCAGGCTGTAGCCGCTGGATTATCGGCAACGAACCCAACCATCCCAACGAATGGCCCGGCGGCCAACCCATCACCCCGGAGCGCTACGCCAGCTATTATCAATTTTGCCGGGATGCCATCCTGGATCTACCTGGCCACGAAAACGATCAGGTGTTGGTTGCCGCCGTCGCGCCATGGTGCGCAAAATGCTGTTATCCCGGCAATGATGGAGGCGACTGGATCAAATACTTCCAAGATATGATCCGCTACATCGGCATGTTGGACGGCTTTGCCATCCATGCCTACACCCACGGCGCCCACCCGGCGCTCATGCAAAGCGAAGCGAAAATGAGCGCCACCGGCTTCACACATCGAGCATATCAATTTCGGGTCTACCGGGAGTTCCTGGAAGCGATTCCGGCCAACCTGCGCAAATTGCCCGTTTATATCACCGAGAGCAACCAGGGCGATCACGCCTGGATCGATCACAACACGGGCTGGGTGCAAGCCGCCTACGCCGAGATCAACGCACACAACCAGCAGCCCAACGGCCTATCGACCGTGCAGGCCCTCATCCTTTACCGCTGGAACGATCACGATCAATGGCAAATCGGTAATAAGCCCGGCGTGATCGAAGATTTCAAATTAGCCATGCGCAACGAATACCGCACGCCGGCGCCGACCGCAGTGGCGCCACCATCGCCCACCGAATGGCGCCGGGCTATGGTCCACGCAGCGGCCAAGCTCCGCAGCGCACCCGGCTACATCGGTCGTGCTGCGGACGCTAATGTGTTGCTGATCTTGCAACCCGGCGAAGAGGTCAAGCTTATCGGCGAAACCGCACAAGTTGACAACCTGACCTGGTACGCCGTCCGTTGCCGTGGCGGCCTCTCCGGTTGGGTAGCCGAGCGCACGCCGTCCGGCACGCTCCTGCTCAATGTCGCCATTCACCAGACCGACTGGGATCGAGCCATCGCCTTTGTCCTCAAATGGGAAGGCGGCTACGTCAACGACCCGCATGATCCTGGCGGCGAAACCAACATGGGCATTAGCAAGCGCAGCTACCCAGATCTCGACATTGCCAACCTGCCCAAAGACCAGGCCATGGCCATCTACCAACGCGACTACTGGCAAGCCAGTGGCGCCGACAAACTACAATGGCCGCTCTGTCTAATGCACTTCGACACAGCCGTCAACGCCGGCACCGCCCGCGCCAATCAGCTATTGCAGGATAGTGGTGGCGACCTGGTGCGCTATGCAGCGTTGCGCCTAGAGTTCTACGTCGGGCTGAAGACCTTCAGCCGCTATGGCGCCGCCTGGACACGCCGAGTGGCGGATGGGTTGAAGCAATGACCCGGCGTGCCGGCACGGCCTGTCGCACGCCTGGTTGCGCGGGCATTGTGCGTGGTGGTGCGTGCAGTGGCTGTGGTGGTACAGCTAAGCGCACACGCCAACGCCAGTATGATGACCAGCGTGGTAGTGCCGCCAAGCGTGGCTATGATAGGCAGTGGCAACGGTTGCGTCTCGCCTTCCTTCGTGCCCATCCACTGTGCATTGAGTGCGCGAAGGAAGGCATAACAACACCGGCGACCGAAGTCGATCACATCACCCCCAAGCGTGACGGTGGGCAGGATGACTGGGATAACCTTCAGCCACTGTGCAAGCGCCACCATAGCCGCAAGACGATGGCAGGGGGGTAGGGGGATCAAATCTCTACAAAGTTTCTCTGTAGACCGGCGGGGTGGTGCTTTTTTTGCAGCCGCGAAATGCGATAGGGGGGGGGATGGCGGGGAGACCACCGAAGCCGACGGCGTTGAAGCGGCTGGGCGGGAATGCGGGGAAGCGGGCGATCAATAAGAGTGAGCCGAGGCCGGCCCACAAGCGGCCTAGCTGCCCGAAGCATTTGACCGGGGAAGCGAAGAAGGAGTGGAACCGGACGAGTAAGCAACTGTTTGAGTTGGGGTTGCTGACGGAGTTGGATAGGGCGGCGCTGGCGGCTTATTGTCAGGCTTGGGCGCAGTGGGTGCAGGCTCAGGAAGAGATGAGTAAGCCGACGTTCCAGATGATCGAGGTGACGGAGAGCGGGTATCCGGTGGCGAGTCCTTGGTTGAATATTGCGGCGCAGGCGATGAAGCAGATGAAGACGTTTTTGACCGAGTTTGGGATGACGCCTAGTAGCCGCAGCCGGGTGACGGTGGTGGCCGAGCCGGAAGCGGACCCGTATGAGGAGTTTTTGAAGGGGGGCGCATGATCCCGTTGGATTATTTGGTGATGCTGGTGATCGCTTTTGTGGTGGGGTATGTGATGGGTTGGTGGGAGCGGCGTTGGCGGCGTGACATCGATGAGCGGGGTTGATGGGTACTTGGCGGATGTGTTAGAGGGGCGGACGCCGGCTTGTAAGTGGGTGAGGTTGGCCTGCGAGCGGCATCAACGTGACCTGGAGGAGGGTGGCGCGCGGGGGTTGCGGTTTGATGAGCGGGCGGCGGAGAAGGCGATTGGGTTTTTTCGCTTCCTCCGGCATAGCAAGGGCGAGTGGGCCGGCCAGCCGTTGACGTTGGAGCCGTGGCAGCAGTTTTTGATTGGGGTGATCTTCGGATGGCGCCGGGCGGACGGTCTCAGACGGTTTCGGACGGCGTATGTAGAGGTGCCCAGGAAAAACGGGAAGAGTACGGTGGCTTCGGGCGTTGGCTTGTATTTGTTTGATGCCGACGGGGAGCCAGGGGCCGAGGTTTATACGGCGGCGACGAAGCGCGACCAAGCCAGAATTACGCACAGTGAAGCAACCCGCATGGTAAAGGCGTCACCCTTCTTGCGCAAGCGGATTCGGGTCTTTAAGGACAATCTGCATGTGGAGGGGACGGCCAGCAAGTTTGAGCCGTTGGGGCGGGATGCTGACAGCATGGATGGTCTCAACATTCATGGGGCGGTGGTGGATGAGTTGCACGCCCATAAAAACAGGGATGTTTGGGATGTGTTGGAGACGGCGACGGGCGCCAGGCGGCAGCCGTTGATGCTGGGGATTACCACGGCGGGTTTTAATCGGGCGTCGTTGTGCTGGGAGCTGCACGAATACACGCAGAAGATTCTTAACCAGGTGTCGAAGGATGACAGCTTCTTTGGGATCATCTTCACGATTGATGAGGGGGATGATTGGCGGTTGCCGGAGACGTGGTCGAAGGCAAATCCTAATTTTGGGCTGAGTGTGAAGCCGGATGATTTGGAGCGAAAGGCGACGAAGGCCAAAGAGATGCCGAGCGCGCTGAATAGCTTCTTGCGGCTTCATCTCAACGTGTGGACACAGGCGGAAACGCAATGGCTTGACCCGGATGTGTGGCGGGTATGTGCCGGCACGGTGGATGAAAATGGGTTGCGGGGCCGGCGTTGCTATGGTGGGTTGGACTTGAGCCGCACAACGGATATTACGGCATTGGTGTGGGTGTTTCCCCCGGAGATTGAAGGTGAGCCGTACCAGGTGCTGTGTCGCTTTTGGATTCCAGAGACGGCGATGCGCGAACGGAGCCGCAAGGATGGGGTCAATTATGAAAGCTGGGTGAGACAGGGTCTCATTGAGGCGACGCCGGGGGATGTGATCGATTATAGCTATGTCTATGCCCAGGTGGATGAGGATGCGCAGCGCTTTGACGTGGTGGAGATTGCGTTCGACCGTTGGGGGGCGGCGCAGGTGTACCAGACGTTGGAGAATGATGGGCTGACGATGGTGCAGATGGGGCAGGGCTTCCAGTCGATGTCGGCGCCGATGAAGGAATTGGAGAAGCTGATCCTCTCCCGGCAGATCAACCACGGCGGCAATCCGGTGTTGACGTGGATGGCGGATAATTTGATCGCTGCGGAAGATGGCGCAGGCAACTTGAAGCCGGACAAAAAGCACAGCACCGAGCGCATTGATGGCATGGTGGCGCTGATTATGGGGCTGGATCGGGCGGTGCGGCATGGCGGTGGCCAGAGTATTTATGAGGAACAGGAGCTACGCTTCTTATGAAAGAGCGGTCATTGACACCGGTGCAAGAGCGATTGGTTGAGGTGTTACGCACCCACGGGGCGCATTTGATCAATAGCCGGGTGAACGGGGTGCGGTTCAGCAACAAGGCGGCGTATATGGCGTGGCGTGGGGTGCCGATCAACCGAAAGACGATTGCGGCGCTGGTGGCGGCGGGCAAGTTGGCGCCGACGCAGATCAATGCGATGCGCCAGGAGTTTCGGTTGACAGAGGTGGCATGATGGGTTGGAGTGATGGCATTGGGCTGCTAGGTGTGGTGGTGTTGCTGGCGGCGATCTATTTGCAATTTGGCGTGGTGGGGGCGTTGGCGGCGCTGGGGCTGTTATTAATCGTGCTGAGTTTGTGGGTGGCACGCTGGGAGGCGATCCAGCGCTATCGCGCCAAGCATAAGCAGGCTGACCGAGGCTAGGACAACATGGGGATTCTTTCGCGGTTGTGGGAAGCGGACGAGCGCGGGGTTACGCTGAGTAATGATCTTATGGTGACGTTGCGCGGGTTGATCCGGGGGGATGGACCGGTGACGCCTTCGTCGGCGATGCAGATTGCGGCGGTCTTCTCCTGCGTGCGCGTGTTGGCAGAGTCGTTGGCGAGTTTGCCTTTTATCTTCTATGAGCGGCAGGGGCGGAGTAAGCAGCGGGCGGTGGGCCATCCACTGTACCGGTTGCTGCATGATTTGCCCAACCCGGAGCATACGAGCGTCGAGATGCGGATGATGCTGATGGGGCATTTGGCGACGTGGGGCAATGCGTATGCACAGATTGTTTACAACCGGCGGGCGCAGGTGATGGAGCTTTGGCCGTTGCGACCGGATCGGATGACGGTGGAACGGCTGTTGCCGGATTTGTCGCTGCGGTATCGCTATTCGTCGGTGGAGTATGGCAGCGTTGATTTTGAGTGGTATGAGATTCTGCATTTGCGGGGGTTGGGCTTTGATGGGCTGCTGGGCTATTCGCCGATCCGGTTAATGGAAAGGACGTTGGGGGTAAGCAATAACCTGGAGGCGTATGGCTCGAAATTTTTTGAGAATGGGGCCAAGCCTGGCATCTTGTTGAGGCATCCGGGGAAGTTGAGCAAGCCAGCGTTTGATCGGTTGATGGATAGTTGGGAGGCGCGCCACCAGGGGATCGCGAATGCCCACCGGGTGGCGATTTTGGAAGAGGGCATGGATGTGGCAACGGTGGGGATTCCGCCACAAGATGCCCAATTCCTGGAGAATAATAAGTTTCAGCGGTCGCAGATTGCCAGTATCTTCCGTGTGCCGCCCCACATGATCGGGGATTTGGAGCGGGCAACCTTTAGCAATATTGAGCAGCAGAGCATTGAATTTGTGACATTCACGCTGGCACCGTGGTTGGCGATTTGGGAGCAGGGCATTTACCGGGATCTGCTTTCGCCGGCGGAACGGGAGCGCTATTTTGCCGAGTTCCTGGTCGATGGGCTGTTACGCGGTGATACGGGCAGCCGGTATCAGGCGTACCAGAGCGCGATTACGACGGGGTGGATGACGCCGAATGAAGCCAGAGAGAAAGAGAATTTGAATCCGCTGGATGGTGGGGATGAGTTGATGCGGCCATTGAATATGGCGGCGGCGGGGACCCCTCCCCAGCCCTCCCCTGATAAGGGAGGGGGCAATGATGCAGCGGCGGGCAAACGGGAGTGGCGCGGGCTGGGGGATGATGAGGAGGCGCAGCGGCGGGATGATCTGTTGGCGGCCAAGGTGGCGTTGCATTCGGCGATGCGTCCGCTCTTCCAGGATGTGAGTAAGCGGGTGGTGCGGCGCGAGGTGGCGGATCTGCGCAAGGCGGTGGATAAGCACTTACGCAAACGGAGCCTGGCGGACTTCCGCATTTGGTTGGGCCAGTTTTATGACGAGTTCCCTAGTGTGGTCCGTGAGGCTTTTTCCGCGCTTTTGCAGAGTTATGCCGGGCAGGCGATGACGGCGGCGGCGGCGGAACTGGGGAAGGATGACGCCGGCGTCAATGATGAGTTGCGCGCCTTTATCGACGACTATTTGGCGGCTATGGCGAATGGGCATGTGGCGGCGAGTCGGCGACAGTTGGAGGCGTTGATCAGCGATGCGCAGGCGGATGGGGCCGACCCGGCGGAATATATTGAGCAGCGTGTGACGGGCTGGGAAGAGAGCCGCCCGGAGGCGATGGCCCAGCGCCAGGCGACCGAGGCGGGGAATGCGCTGGCGATTGCGAGTTACGCCATTTTTGGGGTGCAGTATTTGCGCTGGCTGGCGACGGGGGCCAGTTGTAATGCGTGTCGGTCGCTCAATGGTCGGGTGGTGGGGATTGCTGGTTACTTTGTCCAGGGGGGTGAGTATCTGGATGGGGGCGACCAAGGGTTGATGTTGGTGCGGCGGAGTGCGCGGCACGGCCCCATTCACAACGGGTGCGACTGTGTGGTGGCGGCGGCGTAGGTGTTTCCCAGGAAACGGAAGGGCAACATGACTGAGCAGGTAGAGAAGCGCATTTATAGCAGCGCGATAACGCTGGAGCGGCGCAGCGAGGGTGATCCCGCGATGATGCGGGGGTATGCGGCGGTGTTTGATCAACTGTCGCTGCCGTTGGGCTGGGGCTTCCGGGAGAAGATTCGGGCGGGGGCGTTTGCCGCATCGTTAATAGATGATGTACGGGCGCTGTGGAACCATAACCCGGACTATGTGCTGGGGCGGTCCACCAACAATACGCTGCGGCTGAATGAGGATGATCTGGGGCTGCGGATTGAGATCGAGCCGCCGGCGACGCAGTTGGCCCAGCACTTCATGGCGAATATTGAGCGCGGGGATGTGAACCAGATGAGTTTCCTCTTCCGGGCGCTTGATGAGGAGTGGGACGAGATTGATGGGGAGCTGGTGCGGACGTTGACCAAGGTGAAGTTGTATGAGGTCAGCCCGGTGACGTTTCCGGCGTACCCACAGACGAGCGTAAGTGTGCGTGATGGTTCGGCGGGTTCGACAGGCTCACCCACCGGCAGCGCATTTTACATACCGGAGATGCCGGCGCAGTTTCGGGGGAGATTGCACGGCAACGCAGCGGAGTCGGCGCGGGCGCGCTTGGCGGTGATGCGGCGGCGGTTGGATTTATTCAAATAAGAATAACCCTACAGGTTATAGCTATCTAGGAGACGATGACAATGGATAAGATTTTGCAGTGGCAGCATGATCGGGCGGGGAAGGTGACGCTGGCGCGTGGCCTGTTGGATACGGCGGAGAAGGATGGGCGCAATCTGACCGCTGATGAGGAGAAGCGCTATGCTGATTTGATCAGCGAGGCTGATTCGATTCAGGGCCGGATTGACCGGGAGAAGGAATTGCAACAGCGCGAGGCGCAGATGTTGCAGCCGGATCGGCGGGGGGTGCGCCCGGTGCCGATGGCTGATCCCAATATTGGGATGAATCCGCAGGAGATCCGCCAGTATAGCCTGGTGAAGGCGATTAACGCAGCGGCTACCGGTGACTGGCGGAATGCGCGCTTGGAACTGGAGGCGAGCGAGGCGGTGGCCAAGCGCATGGGGATTACACCCCAGGGGCTGTTTGTCCCTTATGACTGGATGGCGGGCGAACAGCGCGACGTGGTGAAGGGTACGGCCACGGCGGGCGGCCACACGGTGGCGACCAACTTGCTGGCGCAGAACTTTATTGATCTGCTGCGTAATCGCATGGTCTTGCAACAGGCCGGGATTACGGTGCTGTCTGGGCTGGTGGGTGATGTTGCGATTCCGCGGCAGACGGGCGGGGCAACGGCCTATTGGGTGGCGGAAAGTGGTGCGCCGACCGAGAGCCTACAGGCGTTCGACCAGGTGACGATGAATCCAAAGACCTTGGGCGCCTTTACCGATATGAGCCGCAGGCTGCTTAAGCAGTCGAGCCTGGATGTGGAAGCCTTTGTTCGCACGGATTTGGCGACCATCGCGGGGTTGGAGATTGATCGGGCGGGGCTGCATGGGTTGGGGAGCAGCAACCAGCCAACGGGCATTGCGGCCACGGCGGGCATTGGCAGTGTGGCGGGCGGCACCAACGGGCTGGCGCCGACGCGCACGCATTTGGTCGGTCTGGAGACCGAGGTGGCGCAAGACAATGCCGACGTGGGCAATCTGGCCTACGTCACCAACACGCGGGTGCGCGGGAAGTTGAAGCTGACCGAAGTTGCCAGCAGTACTGGTATCTGGACGTGGCAGGATGGGCCGACGCCGCTCAATGGCTATCGGGCGCTGGTGAGCAATCAGGTAAGTTCGGCGCTGACCAAGGGGACATCGACGGGCGTTTGTTCGGCGATCTTCTTTGGCAACTGGCGGGATCTGCTGATGGGTATGTGGGGCGGTCTGGATCTGCTGGTTGATCCCTACACGGTCTCGACAACTGGCACGGTGCGGGTGGTGGTGCTGCAAGATGTTGATATTGCGGTGCGGCAACCGGCTTCTTTCAGTGCGATGTTGGATGCGTTGACGACCTAGTGATCTGGGTGAAGGGGTGACCGGGTGACGGTTGCCCCTTCACCGGATTGGCGCAAAGCTGGGAGGGATAGGAGGAATAGGATGGATGTGATGGTTGTGATCGTCCGGGGGACGGTGGCGGGGGGTGTGGCGCGAGAGGCTGGGGAGTTGGTGGCCGTGAGTGCGGCGGAGGCGGCTTTGCTGTTGCGCATGGGCAAGGCGGTGCTTCCGCCTGCGGCTGTGGTGGAGGAAGAGGCCACAGCGGCGCCGGATGGCGAGACGGCGACGGCGCCGAAGCGCAAGCGGTAAGGGGTAAATTATGGTACTTAGTGGACAAATCACTGTGACCACGGCCGGCACGGCGGTGCGGGGGACAGCGACGCCGGTTCTTTTGGCTGTCCGCGTGGCGGCGCATCCGGCCAATACGGGTGTAATTTGGGTTGGGGATGGTGATCCTGTGGGCAATGGGGTGACGAGTACCACGGGGTTTCCGTTGAATCCGGGTACGTCCATCGAGTTGCCGGGGAACCTGAATCAGTATTGGTTTGACGCCGCGGTAAGCGGGGAGAAAGCCTGTTGGATTGTGGCGACCAAGTGAGGTGCTTATGCTGCCGGTTTTGGTGACGGGTCCCACGGTGGAGCCGGTTACGTTGGCGGAGGCGAAGGCCCATTGCCGGGTGGAACATGCGGATGATGACACGTATATCACGGCGCTGATTACAACGGCGCGGGTGTATGTGGAGCAGCGCTGTTGGATTTCGCTCTGTACGCAGACGTGGCGGCAGCACCTGGATGGGTGGCCAGGGGAGTGCCTGGCGTTGACGTATCCGCCGGTGGGGGCGATTAGCAGTGTGACTTATAAGACCGATGGGGGCAATACGTTGACATTGGCATCAACGGTTTACACATTGACGCCGGATAATTGCTTCTTCTGCTTGGCAGCCAATCAGGATTGGCCTACCGTTGAGTTGTGGCCGCAGTGGCCGATTGCGATTACCTATACCACGGGTTATGGGTTGGCGGCGGCGGTGCCAACCCCGTTGAAGCAGGCGATGCTGTTGTTGATTGGCCATTGGTATGAGAACCGGGAGGCGGTGGTCGTATCGGCGGGGGTGACGGTGTCGAGCGGGGCGGTGCAGATGGCGGTGGATTCGCTGTTGTATTTGTATGAGGTGCGCTGACCCCTCCCTAGCCCTCCCCTGATAAGGGAGGGCATTGTGGCAGGCGCTAAGGAGATTGGCAATGCAGGCTGGGCAGTTGCGCGAGCGGATTGCGATTGAGGCGATGACGGTTGTGGCCGATGGCATGGGTGGGCAGACGCCGACTTGGGCGACGGTGGCGACGGTGTGGGGGCGCGTGCGCACCCAGTTGGGCCAGGAGCAATTTAGTTCGGCGGCGGATCAGGTGCAGGCGACCATTAGCCATAAGGTGAATTTGCGGGCCGGGGCCGGTGGGGTGGCGTTGACGAATCGGCATCGGTTGGTGTGGCAGAACCGGCGGTTGGAGATTATCACGATTGGGGACCCGGAGGGGCGGCAACGGGAACAGGTTGTGATGTGTCGTGAGGTGGTTTAGGCGGTTGGGCGCGTAGTCAGTCTTGGGGATGCCTGGCGGCACTGACGCTGCCGTTGTGTTGAGGGGTGCAGCGGCGCTTCTCGCCGGCAAGCACGGCGCGGCGTTGGTGGCGGTTCGATTCCGTCTTCCCCACCAAGTGACCAATAGCTAGATGGGATGGATGATGGCGGGTAGTTTTCAGATTACAAAAAATCAGTTGCCGGCGGTGCGGAATGCGTTGCGGGTGACGGCGCCGGCGACGATGAAGGAAGTGGCGACCGAGGCGCGGGATGAGGCGCGGCGGTTGGCGCCGAAGGATACGGGCGACCTGGTGAAGGGGATTAAGGTGCGCCGAATCCGGGGCGGTTGGTCGGTGGTGTCGTTGATGTTTTACGGCCACTTCCATGAGTTTGGGACGGTGCGGCTGCCGGCCCGTCCGTTTATGACGCCGGCGGGGGAGCGGGCGGTGGCGAAGTTGAAGCGGCGCCTTTCTAAGGTGGTGACGGAGGCGGTGCGGTGATCGAAGTTCTTCGGGTTGACCAGTGGCTCTATGCGACGTTGACGGGGGATGCGACGTTGGCGGCGGCGGTGGGGACGCGCTGTTATGGCGATGTGGCGCCCCAGGGGGCGGTGTTTCCGTATCTCCTCTTCACGTTGATGGATGGTACGGATGTGATGGGGGTGGGGACGGCGCGGATTATGGTCAATGCGATCTACCAGATCAAGGTGATTGGCCAGGGGCCGAGCTATGGGCCGTTGAAGGCGATTGCGGACCGAATGGATACGGTTCTTCAGGGCAAGACGGGGAGCGTGGTGGATGGGGTGATTCTGGCATGTACGCGGGAACAGCCGATCCGCTATGTGGAGGTGGCCGGGGAGACGCAGTATCGGCATTTGGGGGGGTTATATCGGATTTTTGTGCAGTGACGAGAGATAGGGGAAAGGTAGGAGGAGATGTCAGAGCGAGCGGGGATTACTCAGGTTGTTCAGATCGGGGTGGAGGTTACGCCGGGTACGATTGTGCCGGCCAATCGGAAGCTATTGGCGACGCAGATCAGCCCGACAATCCAGACGGCGGTGAAGATGTATCGACCGCTGGGCGGCAAGTATGCGACGGTGGGCGCCCAGGGCAAGGAGTGGACGACGGCGGGGATGCAGGGGCAGATGGTCTATACAGACATCGTCTATCCGCTCTCTTCGATTTTTAACTATGCGGCGCCGGTGCAGCAGGGCGTAACCACTGCGTACAAATGGACCTTTTCGCCGGCGCAGGCGGCCCCGGATTCGGCGCGCACCTATACTGTGGAGGTGGGATCGGCTGTGCGAGCGCATGAGATGGGCTACGGAATTTTCGATTCGTGGGGCTATACCCTTGGTCGGGATGAGTTCACGACCAAGGGATCGCTGATCGGGCAGCGGTTGATTGATGGGGTCACGCTGACGGCGACGCCTACGGAGATTGCCCTTCAGCCAGTCCTGCCGACCGAAGTCGCGATTTTTATGGATGCAACGTCGGCGGCGCTGGGAACAACGAAGCTTTTGCGCGTCTTCCAGGCCGATTACGAAGTGGCCAGCAAAGTGGGGCCGGTGTGGCCGATTGACTCGGCACAGACGAGTTGGGCGGCCCATGTGGAGTTGGAACCCAAGGCACAGTTCAAACTGCTGATGGCGGCCGACGCGGTTGGGATGGGGTTGTTGACGCAGATGCGGGCGGGGACGAAGCGCTTTATCCAGCTACGGGCAACCGGGCCGATTATTGCCACGCCCCATACGTGGCTCTTCCAGCATTCGATCTGTGGGATCGTGACAGCGGTCAGCGAGTTTAAGGATCAGGAAGGGGTGTACGCCATTGAGTGGACCTTTGATCAGGTGCATGATACGACGTGGGGAAAGAGTACGGAAATTCAGGTGAATAATACGTTGACGACGTTGTAATTCGTGATTCGTGATTCGTGATTCGTGATTCGTGATTAGGAGATTGGTGGATGGCGAAGATGAAGGTGGGGCAGTTGGTGAAGGATGCGCGGACGGTGGAGATTCCGATTGATGGGGAGCAGCTGACGGTGACGTATCGGCCTTCGGAACTGACGCCGGCGACGGAAGCGGCGATGATGGATCAGGTGGATGGGAGCCGGGCGGGGGGCGGATTGTGCAAGTTGTTGGCCAAGGTGTTGGTGAGTTGGGAGCTGGTGGGCGATGATGAGAAGCCCTACCCGACGACCGAGGCGGCGTTGCGGAAGTTGCCCATCGCCTTCCTGGGGCTGGTGGTGCAGGGCATTACCGGGGACATGCGCCCAAACGCGACGAGTGCCGCGCCCTTGAACGGTGGCTTGGTAGCGGCGGGCTAGTCGGGGAGCCACCGGATTGGTATTTTTTGCTACAGGCGGCGCGCTATATGAACTGCACGCCGTGGGAGTTGGCGGAGCAGCCTAGTTGGTGGATGCACGCTGCATTGGCGGCGCAAAGCGCCGAGAATCATGCTGAAGCGGAACAATGGCGCAGACGGTCGCAAATCTCTTAATTAAGTTTGAATCGGACACCGGCAATGCTGTGCGCGGGATTAACCGTGTCGAGGCGAGCATTGGGGGTGTGGAGCAGCGCGCCAACAGTGTGGGATCGGTGCTGGGCAATTTTGGCCGGGTGGCGGCTGGGGCGGCGGTGGCCGGGCTGGCGACGCTGGGGGCGGCGTTGACGGCGACGGCGGTCGATGGCACCCAGATGGCCATGGACCTAGAAAGCGGCATGAGTGTCATTGCATCCAGTATGCAGCGCAGCCGGGAAGAGGTCGAGCCGCTGAAGGAATTGATCTTGGGCTTGGGGATGAACCCCAACCTGACGGTCACGACACTGGAGGCGGCGGAGGCGATTGATTCATTGGCGCGCAATGGCGTGGCGATGACGGAGATTATGGAGGGGGCGGCAGAGGCCACCGTGTTGCTCTCCAACGCCACGGGCGGCGACTTTGCCCAGTCGGCGGACATTATGACCGATGTGATGAATCAATTTAAGGATTCGGCGGGCAGCTATATGGACGCGGTGGATGGGATCGCCGGCGTGACTAATGCCAGCAAATTCACGATTGATGACTACGCATTGGCGATTGCGCAGGCTGGTGGCGTGGCCTCGGCCGTGGGTGTAGAGTTTGGCGACTTCAATACGACGATTGCGGCGATTTCGCCGCTCTTCGGGTCGGGGAGTGATGCCGGCACAAGCTTTAAGACGATGCTACAGACGCTGATCCCTAAGTCAGACGGGGCGGCGGCGGCTATGAAAGAGTTGGGGCTGATTACGGCGGATGGCAGCAATCAATTCTTTGACGCGCAGGGCAACCTGAAAAGCATGGCGTACATCGCCAGCTTGCTGCAAGGGGCGCTGGCCGGGTTGACAGAAGAGCAGAAGAATGCGGCGCTGAGTACCATCTTCGGGACGGATGCCATGCGGGCGGCGGTGGCGCTGGCCGATAGTGGCAAGGTGATTTACACCGACGTGGCGCTGGCGGCGAAAGAGTTGGGTGTGAGCCAGGAGGCGCTCAACGGGGTGGCCAAGGATGGGATTACGGCCTTTGAGGCGTTGCAAGTGCAGATGGGGCAGGTGGATGCCCTGGAAGCGGCTAAGACGCGCATGGATAACACCAAGGGGGCGCTGGAAATTCTGGGCGGCGTGGTGGAGACGGTGAAGATCCAGATCGGCGATGCCTTTTTGCCGGTGGTGCGCCAGTTGGCGGAACAGTTGACGGCCTTTGTGAGCGAAAATAGCGGGCGGATTGTGGCCTTCTTTGGCAGCTTTGCGGCGGTCGTGGCGATTGCAGCGAGCTATATTCCGGGGTTGGTGCAGGGCATTTTTGATTTGGCTGGCTGGCTGGGGAGTCTCTACACGGCGATTCAGACAACGGTGGCGGGCTGGCAGCCCTTTATTGCAGCGGTGTTGGCGGTGGTGCAGCCGGTGATCGGCGCGGTTGCGGCGTT
>Ga0207940_1000236_pt1 | contig 19448 bp, 3 predicted proteins | sample LakMenEpi06Jul12_FD_150676 | JGI IMG/M metagenome (GOLD analysis project Ga0207940, IMG submission 150676) | Freshwater microbial communities from Lake Mendota, WI - 06JUL2012 deep hole epilimnion (SPAdes) | ecosystem: Environmental > Aquatic > Freshwater > Lake > Epilimnion/Euphotic zone ... | reverse complement strand
ATAACGGCTTCGTCAAAGATCTCGGTGACTGCACCACGTGTTGCGGCAATGTCGAGCAATTCAACTGCGCGGTGCACGTTGTGGGTGCCCATCACTACGTCTACGTAAGGGGCTTTGGAGCGCACCAAGTCTTTGTCTTTTTGCGCCAAACAACCGGCAACCATGATCTGGCGCTCGCGGCCTTGGGCAATGCCCGCTTCCTTCCATGGCTTCAACCAGCCAAGTGTGCCGTACAACTTCTCGTCGGCGTTTTCGCGAATACAACAGGTGTTCAACACGATGACGTCTGCGTCATCTTCGCTCTCGACGCGCTGCATGCCGTCTTGCTCGAGCAAGCCTGAAATGCGCTCGGAGTCGTGGGCATTCATCTGGCACCCAAAGGTGCGCACCACATAGTTACGAGTCACAGGTGTAAAAGTTTACCGCCAAGAAAATTGGCAGCCCTGCCGATGAGCGTGTAGGGCGCTCACCGGCAGGAATACATACCGACTAGTGCGGACTAGTCGAGTTCGATTGGCTCGTCGTCTTGTTCGGTAAACGCTGGGGCCTCTGCTCCTGCGGCGTTTACACCAGACTGCTCGCGTACCTTTTCGGCCATTTGCACCATGACTTCTGGGTTCTCGATGAGGAACGTCTTGGCGTTCTCGCGGCCCTGGCCAAGCTGCTCGCCGTCGTAGGTAAACCACGCGCCGGACTTCTTGGCGATGTTCATTTCGACTGCCATGTCGAGCACTGCGCCTTCGCGGCTGATGCCCTTTCCGTACATGATGTCGAATTCGGCTTGACGGAATGGTGGTGCAACCTTGTTCTTCACCACCTTCACGCGTGTGCGTGAACCAACAACTTCTGGGCCGTCTTTGATGGATTCGATGCGACGAATGTCGAGACGAACCGACGAATAGAACTTGAGTGCACGGCCACCGGTTGTTGTTTCTGGCGAACCGAACATGACACCAATTTTTTCACGCAACTGGTTGATGAAAATAAGGATGGTGTCGGACTTGTTGAGGTTGGCAGTGAGCTTGCGCAATGCCTGGCTCATCAATCGTGCTTGCAAGCCCATGTGACTGTCGCCCATTTCGCCTTCAATTTCGGCGCGTGGTGTAAGTGCAGCAACCGAGTCGATGACGATGACGTCGAGTGAACCCGAGCGCACCAACATGTCGGTGATTTCGAGTGCTTGTTCGCCGGTGTCTGGCTGCGAGATGAGCAGGTTGTCGATGTCGACACCAATTGCCTTGGCATAGACAGGGTCGAGTGCGTGCTCGGCGTCGACGTAGGCGCAGATGCCGCCATTGCGTTGGGCTTCGGCCACCACGTGCATTGCAAGCGTTGACTTACCCGATGACTCGGGGCCGAAGATTTCGATGACACGGCCGCGTGGCAAGCCACCAATGCCAAGCGCGATGTCGAGAGGAAGTGCGCCAGTTGGGATGGAGGCGATGGTCATGGAGTCTTTTTCGCCCATGCGCATGATGGAGCCCTTACCGAACTGCTTGTCGATCTGGCCTAGTGCCGCATCGAGGGCCTTGAGGCGATTGCTCGAGGACTCGTTGGAGTTGTTCTTTACCTCGTGGTGCTTGCTTTCCTTGCTTGCCATGACTGTTATTCCTGTCTGTTCGGTTTCTTAGTGAAGTTGGCACCCTAAATGGGGGGTGTCGCGGGGTTGATACCTGATGTGTACGTATTTCGCCCGGTGCGACGTAGTCACCATAACCCCGAACAGGTGTTCGGTCAAGCATTCTCAAACCCATACTGGGCTTGGGTTTTGTTTAGGCGAACAGAACGCCCCGAACGGTCAACACTCCAATTGCCAGAACCACGATTCCAAGCACCTTCGAGACTGGTGTTGAACGCCATTTACGGCCACCCCCAGCGAACCAACCGAGCGATGTCAGTACTAATGATGGTATTCCGAGCAACACAAACGCTGCTTGCAGCTGTGTTGAAGGGTCTTCACTAAATGCAGAAATGTTTGATGCCCACCATCGTGCAACAAACAACATCACCACCGTACGCAACAGCCCTGACGGTAGCCAAGTTTTAAGTACTGCACTCTTTGGAAAGTGTTCAGCGCGAATATCTATCAATTTTGGAATCGCATACATGCCAGCACCAATCCACAGCGCAATGTTGTTTCCGATGAATGCCTCAGCAACAAACACCATGATGATCGTGCGCACCAATACAGAAAACACTGTACGGCCTTCACTCGAATCAGGCAATGTTGCACCAACCAGATGCGTGAGCCGCTGCCCCGTTACTCGTGTCGCGAGAGATTCAAGCCCAAAGCGCAACACAAGAGTTCCAAGAACCAAGAGCTGAATTGTTGTGGTTCGGCCGGCCGCCGATGATGTGAACCCATACAAACCAGGCAGCGCGTCATACATCGCTCCTGCTGTCCATGCGCCGAACACTGCAATGAGCACCAAGTCGGATGCACGTTTCCATAAGCGATCAACCGATTCTGACGCGGCTCGCCTGAATGGTCGAGTAGTAGACGCAACAAGTGGGATGGCAAAGCACATCACGGTTAGACCTAGCAAACCGCGAATTGAATCGGTTGAGTTCAGTCCCCCAGCAATACCTGTTGTAATCACAATGGTGAGTGCCGCCAGACCTCCCGAAAGTGCGTCTAGCGATCCAAGTATTACTAGAGCAGCAAGCCACGCGAAGCTTGGAGATTGCCCTTCGAAGTTTGCACTCTGTGCAGCAAAGAAACCAACCACTATTCCAATGAACGCAAACACTGCACCGCCAACACCTGTAAGTGCACGTAGGTATACGGCATCGTGCACGATGCGAGCAAGCAGTTGCTGAGTGGTCGCTAATCGTGCGGGAGTGCGCTGCAAGAACTGGTCGAGCGAATGAATGACCGGCGGCGAATACGTATCTCGTCTATCGCCATCGCTACCAACAACGTGATCAACACTTACTTCGGATACATCTGCTTGATCTCGGTCATCTTCGTCGTTGTCTTTTCTTCGACTCAATGCGAGCAATGCCATTGCCTGGGCAATGAGAGCAGCAACCGCAAGTCGATTTACCAATGGGTCGTACGGCGCGGGGCCATCATTTGGCAAAATCTCAACATCTAGCGACAGCGACCGCACCTCGCCGTCGGGGCTTAATCCATTGACTTGTGCAGTGTGATTACCCACTCGAATGTCATCGGTGATTGGGAAATCTGCAGCAAAAGAACCATTTGGGCTCACATTCAAGTTGCCAAGTTCGCGGGGCGAAGAAAAGAGCCACGTCTTTGCTGTTGTTCCAGGGGCAAACCCTTCACCCGCAATGGAAATCAGGTTGCCGTGCTTCACCACAATTCCGCCACGTGAATTGAATTGCACTGGGTCGCCATTCTTATCTCGTGTTGAAATAACCAATCTAAAACCATCAGTTGACGTCATTCGCAACGATGTTCCGTTGATTCTGGTGATTTCAATGTTCTTTGCGGCTGCACCGTCAAGCAAAACAATTCTGCCTGTTCCAGGATTATCAACCACACCGGGAATGATGACCGGTTGCAAATGTGCATCAGACCTCGCAATGGTCAATACATTTGCGACTACTCCAATGTCTGGAACACGCGCACCAACCAGCTCTGCCTTTGCCGCGGCAACTTGTTGAGCTGTTGCAGCCGGGTTGGCTAGAACAGCCGCGAGCTTTGATTGCGCTTCAGCAATTTTTTCAATCGAGAGCGACACATTCTGGGAAATTACAATTTTCAAGTTTTCCAATTGGTTTACCGCAGCCGCAATCTGTTCTGCGGAAGCGTTTGCAGCACTCAAACTCGCCACTTTCTCTTCAGCCACATTCACGGCAACGGCAAGAGCAGATTTTGGATCGAGGACAGCAACAATTGACTCGCCCATCTTGATTTGCGCTATACGCAAATCGTTGTTTGCAGTGCTGGTCTGCGCTTCAACAGCCTTCAGTCGAACCTCTGCCTGCTGTAGCGACTCGATTGAACTTATCGCCACCGATGTCACCGATGCTTTAGCGGTCGAAGTTGTTGGTGACAACACCGAGGTCGTTGTAGAGACAATTTGTGCCAACGGCTCCAGAGGCCTGAACGCTGTAGTAGTAGTTGTCGCGCGAATAGTGGTCGTCGTTGTTCGATTCACCACTGTTGTGGTTGTCGTTCTTCGTGGCACCGTGGTGCCGCTGCGAACCGTTGCAGTGGTAGGTGCAACCGTGGTCGTCGTTGTCGCCGTGGGTGCAACCGTGGTCGATGTTGTGGTCGTAGTCGTCGTTCCCGGATCAGGCGACCCACCCGACGACGGGGCCGGAACACTGTTCGTCACCGAAGTAGCCGCCAATGTTGCAGCATCATTGCCAGCAGCATCCTGAAGTGCATTTGTGTCATTACTTCCCGTCGGATCCGTATAGGCAACCGACACCGATTGGCCCGCACCCACAGCAGACGACAACGTGAGCACCACCGTCGAACCCGACACTGCAACACTGCTCACCGCACGCGACACACCACCAACAGTCACAGTGAAATCCGAACCCGCAGCAGTTGTTGCCGACAACGCCTCCGAATACGTCAACGTCACCGTCGTCCCCGCCGAATTGGTCGTCGCAGAGACAAATGACGGAACTCGGGTATCAACGCTTGACGCATTCGTCACGGGCGTTGAGGAAATACTTGCGACATCGTTACCGATCGCATCCTGCACCGCATTCGAATCATTACCCGCCGTCGGATCCGTGTAGGTAAACGACACCGTGTCGCCAACCTGAATCGCCGGCGACACGGCAAGGACAACCGAGGAGCCGGAGATCGTAACGCTGCTCGGTGTTACCGGCGTTCCGTTGACCACCACAGAGAACGCACTCGCTGCGGCAGTCGTCGCCGAGAGCACTTCACCGAACGTGAGCGTCACCTCGGTGCCCGCAGCGTTCGTGGTGGCGGAGGAAAACGTCGGGCCGACAGAATCAGCATTGTTCGTCACCGAAGTAGCCGCCAACGTTGCCGCATCATTACCGGCAGCATCCTGAAGTGCATTCGTGTCATTACCACCCGTCGGATCCGTATAGGCAACAGACACCGCTTGGCCCGAAACTACTGCAGGTGAAGCCAACGTGAGCACCACTGTCGAACCCGACACCGCAACACTGCTTACCGAACGCGACACACCACCAACAGTCACAGCAAAATCAGAACCAGCAGCAGTCGTAGCCGACAACGCCTCCGAATACGTCAACGTCACCGTCGTACCCGCACTATTCACCGCAGCAGAAACAAAAGTTGGCGACGTGGCATCAACCGTCGAATTATTCGTCACCGAAGTAGCCGCCAATGTTGCAGCATCATTGCCAGCAGCATCCTGCACCGCCCAGGAATCATTACTTACGCTCGGATCGGTATATGCGACTGTTACCTCCTGACCAGAAGCAATCGAGCACGACGCCAGCGTCAACTCCACCGTCGAACCCGAACGAATAGCACTATCTATCGAACACGACACACCACCAACCGTCACCGCGAATGCGCCCTTCGGAGCCATCGTTCCCCCCAAGGTCTCCGAATACGTCAACGTAATTTTTCGTCCAGCAACATCTGTTGAAGCAGAAACCAACGTTGGCGCAGTCTGATCCACAGTCGAATTATTCGTTACCGAAGTAGCCACAAGAGAGGCCGCTTTATTGCCAGCTGAATCTTTCACCGCATTTGATCCGGCGGGCTGCGAATATGCCACAGAAACAGATTGACCGGCACCAACAGCAGAAGAAAGTGTCAACACGGCTGTCGAACCCGACACGGCAACACTGCTCACCGAACGCGACACACCACCAACCAACACAGTGAAATCTGAAGTACCAGCAGTCGTAGCCGACAACGCCTCCGAATACGTCAACGTAATCTCGGTACCCGCAGTGTTTGTTGCCGCAGACACAAACGAAGGACCGCTGGTATCAACCGTCGAATTATTCGTCACACTCGTCGACGACAACGAAGATGCCTTATTCCCAGCAGAATCCTTCACCGCATTCGAACCCGCAGGCTGCGTATACGCAACTGATACCGACTGACCCGACTCCACAGCCGGAGAAGCCAGCGTCAACACCACTGTCGAACCAGAAACCGCAACACTGCTCACCGAACGCGACACACCACCAACCAACACCGCAAAATCAGAAGTACCAGCAGTAGTAGCCGACAACGCCTCCGAATACGTCAACGTAATTGTCGTACCCTCAACATTCACCGCCGCAGCAGAAAACGTAGGTGCGGTGGTATCTGCACCAAAGCTGAAGCCTGAAACCGAAACATCAACCGGCGTGCTTCGATCGGTTCCGAATCCATTTCCCAACTGACCATAATCACCACGACCCCAGCACTTCACCCCGCCAGTCGTCGTTAACGCACACGAATGGCTTTCACCGAGAGCAATTGCTACTACACCACTTGTTAATCCAGTGACATCAACCGGTGAGGTTGACATGGTTGTGGATCCATTTCCCAATTGACCAAAAGAATTGCTACCCCAGCACTTCACACTGCCACCCGTAATCAACGCACACGAATGATCACCGCCGAGAGCAATTGCTGACACACCACTTGTCAACCCAGTGACATCAACCGGTGAGGTTGACATGGTTGTAGATCCACTAGATCCATCACCCAATTGGCCATCGCCGCTCCAACCCCAACATTTCACCCCGCCAGTCGTAGTTAACGCACACGAATGGAAATCACCGAGAGCAATTGCTGACACATTTGTTAATCCAGTGACATCAACTGGTGTGCTTTTATCACTTCGTGTTCCATCACCCAGTTGACCATAGTTGTTAAGACCCCAGCACTTCACACTGCCACCCGTCGTTAACGCACACGAATGCTGACCACCGAGAGCAATTGCTGTTACACCACTTGTCAATCCAGTGACATCAACGGCCGTGGTTTGCCGAGTTGTGGATCCATTACCCAATTCACCCTTGGAGTTGTAACCCCAGCACTTCACCCCGCCAGTCGTAGTTAACGCACACGATTGGTAGTAACCAGAGGCAATTGCTGACACACCACTTAATGCCGCGGATGATGGCGACATGAGCACATTAACGGGCGTGTATTGATAAGAAGGTGTGAGACCATTTCCCAGTTGACCGTCATAACCATAACCCCAACACTTCACCCCGCCAGTGGAGGTGACGGCGCACGAAAAAATGTTGCCTACCGACAAGCTGCTCGTGACTACGTGATTGCTCACTGACGTTGTCGCGATTGATGAAGCATCATTTCCTGACGAGTCCTGAATGGCATTTGCGTCATTTCCTGCAGTGGGATCTGTGTACGAAATCGTGACAGTTTGTCCCGCGGTAATTGCCGGAGAAGTGGTAAGCACCACTGTTGAATCAGCGATGGTTAGCGCTGTTGGCGTTCGCGAACTCCCATTCACCTCAAGAGAAAAAGACCCCGCCGAAGGTGCTGTTGCTGATAGAACTTCGGAAAAACCGACAATGACTTGCGTTCCCGCCGAGTTCACCGCGGCAGCAGAGAATGTAGGTGCTGTGGTATCTGCACCAAAACTCACTCCTACAGCAGAAACATTTACTGGAGCGTTAAAAGTAGATGTGTTGCCCGCTCCCAACTGCCCGTTGCCACCATTACCCCAACACTTCACTCCCCCAGAGTTCATCAATGCACAAGTGAAATTCAAACCAGTCGCAATTGCAGACACACCGGTCAACGGCACGCTTGAGCTTGTCGACTCTCGAACGTCAACTGGTGTCGATCTTTTAGTTGTTGAACCATCACCAACTTGACCGTGGCCATTCGAGCCCCAACACTTCACGCCACTATCGGCCAAAACCACACACGAGTGATACCCCCCTGCTGCTACTGCAGAAACCGAGCCAAGTGGGGCAGTTGAGGAAGATGACGTGTGGACAGTCACTGGTGACTGACTGTCCGAATCACTGTTGTTCCCCAACCTTCCTGAGTTGGAACCCCAGCACTTCACGTTGTTGTCAGTCGTCCGAACACATGCATGCCACTTGCCAAGCGCAATATCGGAAACGCCACTCGTTAGTCCTGTTACATCTTGAGGAGTTGACGAGTCGGTAGGAGCGAGGCCATTACCTAGCTGAGAATATTGATTGTCGCCCCAGCACTTCACGCCGCCAGCAGTCGTCAATGCACATGTATTGGTGCCTCCTGCCGAGATCGTCGAAACTCCGCTCGTCAAGCCAGAAACATTTTGAGGAGTTAACGACCATGCAGGAGACCCCAGCCCGCCACCAAGACCCAGTTGACTGTCTGTGTTGGCACCCCAGCACTTCACACCACCTGCAGTCATCAATGCACATGTATGGTATTCACCCGCTGTAATTGCAGTAACACCGCTTGAGAGTCCTGAAACAGCAACCGGTGTTGTTCTCAATGTGGTTGTTCCATCGCCAAGTTGTCCTCGATCGTTGAAACCCCAGCACTTCACGGCACCAGCACTGGTGAGCGCACACGTGTGATATTCACCAACCGCAACAGCGGTGACACCACTGGTAAGTCCGGAAACAGCAACCGGTGATGTGCGATCAAGATAGGTGTTGTCGCCTAAGTTGCCGTAGTCATTGTTTCCCCAACACATCAACCCACCTGATGTCGTGATAGCACAGGCGGAATCCAAGCCAACCGACAGATACTTGACGCTGCTCGAGCCGAAAGCAATCGCTTCCTTGTTGTTCAGTTGTTCGGTTGCGTTTCGAATTGGGTACAACGTCGCGAAGACGCCAAGCACAAGACAAAACACCAGTGCTTGTGACACGTTCTTGCGACGAAGCATGAAGAGATTTTTTCGCTTGGACCCTGGTGATTAAAACTCATTTAAGTTTCTTCACCGACATAAAATCCTTACGTGGCAGATGTTTCAAAAAAATTCAATGGCGACCCAGCTACACGCGAGCTCATTTTGAAATGTGCTACCACCGAGATTGATACCTATGGAATCATCGGTTTGCGACTTTCATCAGTAGCCGAAAAAGCACATGTATCAGTACCTCTCATTTATAAATATTTTGAAGACCGCGACGGTTTGCTTGCCGTAGTGCTCGGAGATTGGTACGAGGAATTTGTTTTCCGTTATCGATCGATGATTGACGGGTGGATTGATTCTGCAAGCACGATCACGCTTGAGGAATTTGCTCAACTTTCACCTAAACCGCAAGCAGGAGCGATGCAGAAGGACAGGGAATTTCGACTGCAAGTACTTGCCACCGCACTTGAAAACCCTCAGCTCCACCGTCGCATAAAGGCTCTAACGATCGACTCTCACGCTTGGGGCATTGCGACAATGGATCGAGCGATTCCAAAACTTCCCGAATCCGACCGTCATTTTGACCGACGCTTTTTCAGTCTGTTGCTTTTCAATACGATGTATGTGTTTTACGACTTGTTAGACACCGAACGAATAGACGACGAGCAATATATATCCTTCCTCGTACATCTCATTCGTTCCAGTTCGCATGCGAACTCCAACGCCAACAACAACTAAGTACGGGCGTGAGCGGCCGCGTCGGCCAGTTCCTCTTCGGTGAGCGGATTCATGCGCAAGTCCACTGCCAACCACACGGTGTAACTGGTGGGGAAACCGCCGATGCCAACGGTGAGTGCAACAGAGCACACGACAGCAACAAGCGGCCATGTTGGAATGTTTGGATTAAGGGATTACGCCAAAGACCACGAGGATGCCGACGATCAGCACGAGCATTCCCGAGAGTCGCGTAAACCACGTGCTCGGCCACGGACGACTGCTCCGGGCAAACCATCCAAGAACGGTGAGCACAATTCCTGGAAGCCCGAGCAACACAAAACCAACTTTGATCATCTGCTCTGGATCTGAAATTTGTGAACCAAGGATATTTCCCCACCAACGTGCGACGAACAGCATGAGCACAACTTTCAAAATTCCGCGCGGTATATAACGATGAACAATTGAGAAATTCGGAAGCGCATCGTCAACAAGTGCAACCAGTTTTGGAATGAGATAGATGGCGCCGCCAACCCAAAGTGCCCAGTTATTTCCAATAAACACAGAGGCGACAAACACGTATGCGGCAGTGCGCAAGAGCGATGAGATAACAACTTGAACTGGCGAAGGATCTTGCAGTGAAACGGTAGAAAACTCTTTCAAGCGTGTTGGGGCAAGTATGGCAACGGCGTTCTCTAGCAAGTATCGAACAACAAGCGCAATCAACACAACGATTTGAATGTGTGAAACACGATCGGCGAAGTCGGGCTTGATACCAATGAGGCCTGGAAGCGACGAGAACATTGCACCTGCTGCCCATGCACCGAATAGAGCGATGAGAACGACATCAGTTGCTCGTTCCCACACGCCAACAACACCTTGGGCAGTTCGTCGGAATGGGCGTGATGCAGTTGCAAGCAGTGGCACGCCGAAGCTGAATACCCAGATGCCCACCACTCCGCGAATGGAGTCGGACGATTGGACTCCCCCACCAACGAGTATCGCCAACGCGAAAACAACTGATGCTAAATACCCGGAGAACGCATCCAATGTTCCGAGTACCACAACTGCACTCAGCAGCATCAGCGAAGGCATCCTCACATCGAAATTGGTGTTCATTGCCGACATGATGCCAAGAACGACACCCAACAGAGGAAGCATCAGCCACAATGCGCCGAAGCCAGATCGCAAATACGTTGCGTCCACCATCACGCGACTGATTAATGGGGATCGATGTGACAACATGCTCGGTGCCGTCGTCATCAATCGATCGATTACCGAAATTCTTGGCATTCGCAGTTTGTCTTGGCCGGCAATATCCGTTTTGTAATGCTTAACCGCAACGTCGGAGACATCTCCAGAGCCGCGTTCTCCATCTGCATCACTGTCGTCATCTTCGCGCCTACCTGCGCTGCCGCCTGAGGCTCCGCCAAGTGAAGCAAGCGCAAGCAGTGCCACGAGATTGGCCAACAAACCAAGAACTCCCTTGGGGTCCGACTGAGGATCGAATGGAACACCATCAGTAGTTGGTGTTTGCTCGGCAGAAGCATCAACAATCTTTTTGTCGAGCACCACGATGCCTACCGCCGCACTGAGTTCTTGTCCCAGTTTGTTCAGACCAATCATCGTCAGCGTGTGATTTCCAACGGCAGCATCGGGGGGAAGGAAAAACTCTTGCGTGAAGGAACCGGTGTCGTCAGTTTGCGCAGCGCCCAAATACACGGGGTCGGAATTCAACCACACATCAACTTGCGAATTTGGAGCAAAACCGCTGCCCGATACTTCCACCCTGCTGCCCTGCAGTACATGCAATACCGAGCTATCGCCGATCAACCCAGTTACGTCTATCTCTGGTGTGATGTTGATGACGACACCATCGCCGAAAGTGACAACGGCCTTGTTGGATGCATCGACCACGACCGAAGCCGCTGTGGCATCACCATTGATCACCGCTGTGGCTTCACCAGGTGTAACCACCGCTGCGTCTCCTGTCGGAGCTGTTGTCACAGGATTAACAGGGCGAGGTTTCACGGTTATCGGTGGCGAAGTAATCGTCGTCGGTACCGTCACTGGCACTGTTGCGGGAACTGTCACAGGAACGGTTACGGGAACCGTTGTGGGAACCGTGACAACGCCTGGGCTCCCTGCGTCGGATGGGTTGCTTACTTGTCGGGTGAAACGCTGGATCACTTCCGCAACTACCGGTGCCGCAGAGGCATGTTCGCCAGATGACGATGGAACGTCTGGAGTGAGGTCGAGTACGTCCATTGCTTCATTGAGTGCAGCCACTTCTTCGGCAGTGTCTATTTCGGTGTAACCAAGCGCCTGAAACTCTTCGGCCGTGAGCGCACAGTTGTTATTTGCAATGCCATCTGCGCACAACAGCAATTTGATAACAGCATCGATTAACGCCTGCACTTCGGCAACAGTGTCAGTCTGAACAATGGACATCGCAGCCAGATACTGGTTGATGATTCCAATGTTCTGTGCGTCTACGCCAACCACACCAGCAGCGTTAAACGTTGCAAGGGTCGGAGTCGTGTTCGAACCGGTGTAGTTGCTGATGACCGCCAACGCACTCGCTTGATCGCTACGCACCTGTGTGACAACCGCTTGAATCTCTGCCAGCGAATCCACACCGGTGGTGTCGTCGTTCGTTGCGGCTATTGCATTAATCACCAACTGCAGATTTTGCGAATTGACACCAGTGATGCCAATTGACGTGAACATCGCAGCGGTCAACTCGGTGGCTGATGCTTCACCAGTAGCCACCACAAAAATTGCGCTGATGATGGTCTCGAGCGGCTTGATCTCGGAATACTCATCCACATCAGATCGCGCTTTCACATCCAGCACTTCGCTCAGCAACGCTGCTTTTCCTGATGTATCAATCGTGCTTAGCCCAAGTGCAGCAAACGATGATTCAGTGATGGACGTGTTGTTGTTATCGGTTCCGTCGGCTCCAGCAAGTACTGCAACATATGCCGTTACTGCAGCTTGAATTTCTGCCGTGACATCACTTGCAATTGCCTCGATTAGCGCAAATGCGCTGTTGATCGAACCGATGTTTGCGCTCGTCACGCCCGTTACTTCGGCATTGGCGTAATCCGCAAGCGATGGAACCGTGCTTCCCGATGTGCCGTCGAACTGGCTGATCACATTGATGGCCGCGCTCTTTGCCGCGGCTACTGCGGCTGCGGTCACCGCTCGCAGTTCGGAAATGGTGTCCACGTCTGATCCATCGCTAGCGCCGCTGCGTAGCGCGGCAATCACTTGAGCCAAATTGCTTTCGGTCACTCCCGAAATGCCGAGCAATGCAAAATCGGCAACGGTCAGCGCAGGCGATGCACCTACTCCAGTTGCTTCGGCAATGACGCCCGATACCGCAGATGCGATTGCTGCCAACTCCACATAGGTGTCTACCCCGCTTGCAGTTTTGCCATCGAGAACGTTGTTCATCAAACTCACTTCGGCTGACGTGTTCATCACATCAAGACCGAGTGCGGCGTAGTTAGTGGCGCTCAGCGTGGCGCCACCGTCAGCAAGACCATTGGCCGCCGCTGTCACCAACGCGTAGGCATCCACAACAGCCTGAATTTCTGCTTGCGTATCGGTTGCGGTTGCCGACAATTGCGCAACGACACTGTTGATTGCCGCAATGTTGCTCGACGTGACTCCGGAAATCACAGCATTTTGGTAATCGGCAAGAGTTGGGGCCGTGTTCATACCTGTGTAAGCAGCAATCACTGCTTGAGAAGAGGCGCGCGCATTTGCCACACCTTCGTCAATTGCGTTCTGCAGTTTGGCCATGGTGTTAATGCCACTTCCATCGTCTGCCGTGGCAGCAATGGCGGCAAGTACGGCTGCAAGATTTTCAGTGGTCACGCCCGTCATTCCCAATGCCGCAAGATCTTCGGCGGTAAGTGATGGCGATGCAGTCCCACCCGCCGCGACGATGCTGAGGCGATTGACGATGCTGGCCAAATTTGTCAGCTCGGCATACGTATCGATGCTGCTCGACGACCCAACGTCTGCGATCGCATTGAGCAATAGAGCTTCTGCCGTTGTGTCAATGATCGTCAAGCCAAGTGTCTGGAACTGGCTAACAGAAAGCGTCGCTCCACCATTGGCCACACCATCTGCCGCGTTCAGCAACGCTGCGTAGGCATCAACGATTGCCTGCACCTCCGATGCCGTGTCGGTTGCCGTCTGGCCCAACTGCGCGATTGCAGAGTTAATGGCGCCGATGTTGCTTGCACTTACGCCGTTCACTCCTGCGTCCTCATAGGTTGTTGATGTTGGCGCGGTGTTTGATCCGGTGTATGCAGAGATAACGGCAAGTGCTGCATTGGATGCGGCGACAGATGAATCAATGACCGTCAACAGTTCGCTCAGTGAGTCAACACCCGAACCGTTATCTGCCGTAGCAGCGAGCGCTGCGATGACCGCAGCAAGATTGTCGGAGTTCACTCCACTGATGCCGATAGCCGCGAGCGCCTCTGGTGTAAGTGCCGGCGATGCGTTTCCGCCCGCAGCAGTTTCGAAAATGCCCGCAACGGTTGCAGCAAGAGCTTCAAGTTCAGACTGTGTATCTACAGCCGACGAAGAAAGTTTGTCGATGACGTCGTTGAGCAGCGATGCCTTTGCTGCGGTGTCGATATTGGTGAAACCGTCTGCGCTGTATTGAGACACCGTGAGCGAAATATCGTTGTCGTCTGTCCCGTCCGCGCCGATCAGCGCACCCGTTTGAACAGCCGACATTGTTCGTGCGGGGCTTGAGGAAACGCTGGAGTTGGTTGCTGGGTCGGTTTGTTTTGCAGTAAACGAATGCGCACCGGCACCAAGGGTTGAAACCGCAAACGACCACAGCCCTCCGCTTCCTACAACCGCGGTTCCTAGCGAAACCACACCATCAAAGACTTCAACAGTTGCACCAACTTCACCGGTGCCAGTCAATGTTGGTGTCAGCGATAGTGCGCTGAGCACATTCATTGTTGGCGCAGCAGGAGCTGCTGTATCAACCGATAGAGACGCCACAGTCGAATCACTACTGGTGTTACCAGCCGTATCGGTTGCCGATGCGGTAATGCTGTAAGCAGCATCTGTTAGCGAGCTCAGCGCAACGCTCCACGCCCCATGTTGGTCGGCAGTGGTTGTTGCAACCAACGAACTTGATGCATACAACTTGACAACCGAATGTGGTTCTGCGGTGCCAGAAACAGTTGGTGTGGATGAATTCTTGGCCAGCGGCGAACCGGAAATGAGTGGCGCCGAAGGCCGCGTTGTATCAACAACAACCGCAAGATTTGCGCTGTAGCTGCTGGCGTTTCCTGCCGCATCAATGGTTTGTGCTCGCAACGTATGGGTTGCATCGGAAAGCGTCGAGGCAAGCGTTATCGACCACAGGCCACCAGCAACGACTGCCGAGCCAAGTTCGGTAGAACCGCTGTAAATCTTTATCGTGTCGCCATTTGTTCCCGTACCACTAAACGTTGGCTTGTTGCTTGCCGTGATGCGGTCGGTTGACGAGGCTCCCGTGTCAGAAGAAGTGGTCAGTGCCAATACAGGAGCCGCAGGAAGTGCGGTATTCACCACGATGGTGAGCGTTGACGATGAAGTTCCAAGGTTTCCTGCACGATCCTTAATTCGGGCCTTCACCACAATCGAACCATCAGCAAAGGTTCCCGTAGGCGCAACCGTGGCTACTCCTGCAGAGATTGCAGTTGAGTCCAGCATCACTTGCCCAATAACCGTTCCAGCGCTATCGAGCAATTCCAAGATGTCATTTGCGACCGCGCTGGTGCCAGCAAGTGAAACAGTGAAGCGAGGCTGCACAACGGAGGTGTTGTTGTCTGTGCTCGATGTTCCCGCATCATCTTCGGCAATCAAGTCGGGTGCGCCTGGCGCAGATTGCCCAGCAGTATCGATGACACCAGTAATTGACGTTGATGCCGGTCCCGCGACGCCAGCCTTTGAACGTGCACCTGCAGTGAACACATATGTTCCGGCTGACAGTGCTACATCAGGCTGTACCGTCGCATAACCGTTTGAAATGTCGGTAGACGTCAAAGTTGTGACGTGTAATTGAACGCCACCACCAAAGAGCACGATGCTGTCGCCTACAACTAATAAAGCAGTTTCTGAAAACTTCACACCATCTACTGCAACCCTAAATATCGGACGAGTGTTGCTCGTGACATTGTCGGAACCAGACGTGCCAGTGTCACTTGCCGACTGCATGTCTGGCGCGCCAGGCGTGCCAGGCACGCGGTTATCTATGGTAAGTGCAAGCGAAGCTGCAGAAGATGCAGTGTTTCCGTCGCCAGAAATTGTTGTTGAGTAGGTATACAAACCGTCATCCAATGAGCCAACGGTAAATCGATACGTGCCAGCCTCAACATCGGTGGCATCTAGCGTTCGCGTTGCTATCACCGACCCTGACGCATCGACAAGCTTCAGCACTTGACCTGCAGCATGCGATGGCACTGCGTTATTCACCAGAGCAACATCAAGTCGTACAGTTCTCTCCGTCGTAATGTTGTCGGTGCTTGAATCTCCTTTGTCATCACCGGTAATCAAGTCGGGAATACCAGGAACTGCAATTGCTGCCAGGTTCATGACAACTGTTCGCGCACGCGAAGCAGTGTTACCCACTGCATCGGTTGCAGTTGCGGTAAACATCACTGGAGTTGTCGACCCAATTGCGGTCCAGTCACTGGATGTAATGACGTACGACCACGTGGTGCCAGAAACTGTTGCACTGGGCGTCGGCGTCACACCTCCGAATGCAAGCGACACGGTTGCCCCCGCCTCAACGGTTCCGGTAACAGTTACGCCAGCGTCTTTTTCGGCACGAGTGATGTTGTCGTTACCAGCAACTGCCGTCATCGAAACGCTTGGAGGCGTGGTGTCGACTCTCCACGTCATGCTTGTGGATGCCACCGAAGTATTGCCGGCCGCGTCGGTTGCTGTTGCCGTTATCGCATGATCGCCGTCGAGCAGCGTGGGCACCACAAGCGACCACTCGCCGCTCGAGTTTGCAGTTGCCGTACCCAACTGCGTTGCAGGAGTGGTGCTGTTATCGGCAAGTGACACCACAGCATTGGCCTCAGCGGTTCCGCTGATTGTAGGAGTGGCGCTACTTGTAGAAATTGGCGAAGTGCCCGTCACCACTGGCGCATTCGGTGCGAGCGTGTCGATCGTTAGCGTCAATGTCGAACTTGCGCTGCTCGCATTGCCTGCTACATCTGTAAAAGCACCCAGTGCAATGGATACCGAACCGCTGAGTGCATTGCTGCCATTCGTTGGGGTAAATGTCGCCGAATACGTTGTGCCTGAACCAGTGAAACCACTGAGCAGACCACCCACAACGGAGATGTCACCGACCACAAAATTGCTCGACGACTCGCTGAGCTCGACTGAGACCGTGGCGGTTTGCCCAATCTTGAACGATGAGCGCGAAATCGTTAGTGCCACTGTTGGCACCACATAGTCCACGGCAAGATTGACCGCAGTGCTGCTCGCCGAAATATTTCCAGCGAGATCGATAAGGCGCGCGGTCAGTACCCCACCCGATGCAATGGCTGCCTGCACTTGCGTAGTTGTTGTCAAGCCAAGCGTGAAACTGAGCGAGGTATCGCCCGAAGAAATAGATGCGTCAGTTGCAATAACTGCAGACCCGAGCAACAATTCTGCCGAACCGCCAGTTGCCTGCCCCGCAGTAATTGATGCAGTGGCAGTCATGTTGGTATTTGACGCGAGCAAGGTATTCGCTACAACTGTTCCACCGATTGCCGTTGCTGCGAGCGATGTTGGGGCGCTTGGTGCGACAGTGTCGATAACAAGTGCCTTGTTGGCACCGAGCGAACCGCTTGCGCCAGGCGAAGCAAGCGTAAGCACTGCATCGTTGCCCGATGCGTCGCGAATGGTTCCGCCATTAAGGGCAAGTGCCGCATTCGATTGTTGGTCTAAGTCCGAAGATGTATTGCCAGCCTGGACGACGTAGCGGAATGTCAATGTGTTTGTGCCAGAACCACTTGAATACGTTGCGCTCGTATCCGTTGTGCCCGTTTCCAAAAGCAGTGTTGGCACACCGCTACCCGTGGAAACCGTAACGATGTCGTTGAATGCAACGGTGATCGACAAGGTTGCACCTGCACGGTAAGGGCCATCGGCGCTGCTGGAAGATACCGAAGTAACCGATGGTGCCGCAGTGTCTACTGTTGCGCCCAACGTGTTGCTTGCACTATTGGTGTTACCAAACGCGTCAGCAAACGAGCCGGCTTGCACCGAGATCGACATCGACGTAGTGGAGTTTGCAGTGGGAGTGAAAGTAAATGTGTAGCTGGTGCCCGAACCCGCAAAACTGCTTACCGCACCGCCAGCCACCGTCACATCTCCGACTGCGAAGTCGGAGGTTGCTTCGCTCAGCGTTGCCGTGATCGTCGCCGTCTGTCCGGTGAGCAATGCCGACCTGCTGCTTGTGAGCGCAATAGTTGGCGCCGCGTAGTCGATACCAAGCGTTACCCCAGTGCTGGCAAGCGACAAGTTGCCTGCCAAGTCTGCAGTTTTCACGGTGAGCACGCCGCCTGCAGCAACCGCGGCCTGCAGCTCTGCTGTCGTTGTTTTTCCAAGATCAAACGTGACCGAAACATCGCCCGAACCGATTGTCGAGTCGGTAGCAAGCGATACGCCATCTAGGTACAACGTTGCTGTTCCACTTGTTGCTTCGCCCGCAACCACAGTTGCACTTGCCGTGAGGTTGGTATTCGTTGCAGTGAGCTTGTTGGTGCGCACCACTCCACCGATTGGTGTGAGCACGAGCGACGTTGGCGCTTGGGGCGCAACGGTGTCCACTCCAATTGCAGCGTTTGCTGCAAGCGAACCAGTAGCCCCTGGCGACATGAGCGTGATGTTCGCAGCATTTCCTGCCACGTCTCTAATAGACCCACCGTTTAATGCCAGCGATGAAGTGGTGACAAAATCCAAATCTGTCGTGACATCGCCAGCAACAGTGGTGTACCTAAATGTTGCAACTGCGCCCGAAGCACTGAGGTAACGAGCGGCTTGGTCGGTAGCGCCCATCTCGAGCAGCAGCGTTGGTACGCCACCACCAGTTGTGACAGCAATATTTTCATTGAAGGTAACCGTGACGTCAATGACTGCACCAACTTTGTACAAGCCATTTGTTGTTGGCGACTGCACCGACAGCACACGTGGCGCAGTGGTATCAACAGTGATGTTTAACGAACTTGCAGTGTTGAACACTTCGCTTGCGTTCTTAAACGAACCGGCATCTACCGAGATTGTTGCAGTGCCGGAGAAACCGGTGCTTGGCGTAAACGTGGCCGTGTAGGTGGTGCCAGAACCGGTAAACCCAGAAAGCGTTCCACCAGCAGATGCAATGTCGTCAGCACCAAAGTCGGTGCTTGATTGATCCAACGTAAAGGTAATGGTCGCTGTATTTGCCCCGCCCAATGTTGTTGCAGATGCAGTAATGGTTGCAACGGGGTTTCGGTTGTCCAGTGTGTACGTCTGCGGTGTGGTTGCAGCGTTGACGCTGGTCAATGCATTGCCCGCAATATCGGTGACTGTTGCCCCTGCAGCAAGCGTCAGCCCGATTACTCCGTTGCGATCTGAAAGATTGCCTCCCGAAACGGTTACGTCGTACGAGCCGACGGAACCTCCGAGCATGGCGATTCGAGAAACGGTTGCCGTGGTTCCCGAAATGGCAAAGTCATTTGAAGCTAAACCACTTACCGCCTCGGTAAACACAAACCTAAATATGAGCGTGTCAAGACCAGTGGTTTCCGATGATGGAGCAAATCGCGAAATGCTGGAGAGCGCTGGCGCCGTCGTATCGATGTCGACAGAAGCCGAATTCGAGAATCCAGATGTTCCTGTTTTTACGCCTGTGACAACTGCTCGCGCCCTAAAGGTATGCGTGCCCGCCGAATTGTTTGATGACGGAGA
>Ga0207940_1000235_pt1 | contig 19543 bp, 20 predicted proteins | sample LakMenEpi06Jul12_FD_150676 | JGI IMG/M metagenome (GOLD analysis project Ga0207940, IMG submission 150676) | Freshwater microbial communities from Lake Mendota, WI - 06JUL2012 deep hole epilimnion (SPAdes) | ecosystem: Environmental > Aquatic > Freshwater > Lake > Epilimnion/Euphotic zone ... | reverse complement strand
CCCCAGCCGCAAAGGCAGCGGTGTCGGCAAGCTGGATCGTGTCGATGCCCTGACCTTGCCAGCGCTTACTCCACATGTCGAGGCGGTAGGCGCGTCGCTCTAGGCTTGCTCCGTAGCTCAAGGTGCCGCCCGGTACTTGGCTGTTTTGACGGCGTTCTGCGCGGAGTCGCGTGTTGGTTTCGCCCGCGTCGTAGCGAAGCTGCCGGTCTTCTTCAAGCGAGCTGTTCCCTGCAAATTTTGCGGCGCGGTTGGTAATTTGATCCTGACTGGCCACCACCGTCCACTGCCCCCGGTCGTCAAAGCTTCGAAACCGTATGCCGCCAACCAGGGTGCGTTGGTCGCCCTCGGGAATGTAGCCCACATTGTAAAGTAGGGCGTCGGAGGCATTGGAGTCGGCCGGATAAAGAGAATACCGGTCCCAGCCGCCAATGGCAATCAAGGTCAAGTCGCGCTTGCGATCAATTTGGTGCACTACGCGCACTTGGGCATCCTGATAGGCGGGCAGCACGGGAATCTTAAAGAGCCTGAAGTAGTACTGGCTAAAAGAGTTGCGGGCGCTTGCGGTAAAGCGGGTCTTTTTGCCGAGCGGACCCTCCACCGTAGCTCCGTAGTCGGTCTGGCCAAGCGAGATGCGCATGCCCAGTCGGTCCGACCGACCGTTGCGGCCCTCGAGGCTCAAGGTTCCGCTCAGCACATTGCCAAAGGTGCTTGCAAAGGCTCCAGTCTGAAGCACAGCGCTTTGAACGTGGTCTAGGTTAATTAAGCTCACGGCGCCCCCGCTTGCCCCCTGAATGGAGAAGTGGTTAATGGTAGGAATATCGATTCCATCAAATCGGTAGCCGTTTTCAGCAGGCGATCCTCCGCGAAGCGATATGGCGTAGCCAAAACTGGGTTTGGGCAGAATCCCCGGGAAGGACTGAATCACCTTAGACAGGTCGAGCACTGCGCCAGGCATGCGCTGCATTTCAGCCCACCCAATGGACTTAATGCTCAGCGGCGACTCGTTGCTGCTTCGGAACGCGTCGGCAACTACCACGGCCTCGCCTAGCGTTTGGCTCTGCTCCACTTCGATGCGGATTTCATTCGGCTTCACCGCGTTAATCCAAAGCTCGTGAATTGTTTTAACGTACTGACCGCCTTCATCAGAGATCTTAAGATTGGCCAAACCCGACGGAAGATTCTCCAAGACAAAGCGACCATTGGCATCGGTCTTGGCGCGAAATTCACGTATGGTCGGGCTCGTGGTAAGCAGGACCTGCCAACCCGCTGCGGCGCTTGCACCTCCAGCCAACACGACCTGCCCTTTAAAAACGGCCTGCCCCGGGAGCAATAAACTGGTGCTAAAAAGCAAAAATGCCCAAATCCAAAATTTCATGCTGCGAATTTAAGGGCCTATTGGCCTTCATAATACCCGTAAGCGTTGTGTTTTGCCCCTATTGGTTGGGCTGCTTTGAGTACGGTGTTGACCCTACTGGTTGTACTGCGTCATGGCAAAGGCCGGACCGGCTAAAATGTAGGATTCTAGCTGTGCTATAGCCCGTTCCATTCCCGGTTTTAGGAATTCCATCTCCTCGGGGGTCCAGCGTCCGAGCACAAAATCAACTTGCTGTCCTTTGGGAAAGTGCTGGCCTATTCCAATGCGTTGGCGAGCGTAATCCGCGCTGCCAAGCACCTCTTGAATATCCTTAAGACCGTTGTGCCCACCGTCAGAGCCCTTGAGCTTGAGCCTTACATGGCCCACGGGAAGGGCAAGTTCGTCCACAACCACTACCAATTTCTCTAAAGGAACTTTTTCTTCTTCGAGCCAATACCGCACGGCCTTACCACTCAAGTTCATGAAGGTGCTGGGCTTAATGGCTACAATAGTCCGCCCTTTGATACTGAACTGGGCACGCTCACCGTAGCGAGCTACTGCAAAGGCTGCAGAATGACCTGCCGCCCATGCGTCTAGAAGATCAAACCCAATGTTGTGGCGAGTACGGGCGTATTCACTGCCCGGATTCCCCAGCCCCACCACCAGGAACTTTTTCATTTATTCCGCACTTGCCTCTGCGGCAGGAGCTTCTTCAACCGCAGTGTCGTCGTCGTCGGTGTCGGCTACTGACGTGCGCGACGAGGAGATAGAAACAACCACTGCATTGTCGGAATTCAAAATCTCATAGATTTTGCCGGCTTTAATGTCAGAAACACGAATGGCCTGACCAATTCGAAGCTCGGTAATGTCGTGCTCGATCGACGAAGGCAGAGCGTCAATAAGACCCTTAACCTTGAGGTTGCGAAGGGCAGACTTGAGCTTGCCGCCGCTGCGTACTCCGCGTGAATTACCCGTCAATACAATGGGAACTACGATGGTAACAGGCTTGCCGTCAAGAACTTCAATGAAGTCTACGTGGGTCAACGCGTCGGTTAGCACGTGAAACTGCATGTCTTGAATTACGGCGTTGTAGGTCTTGCCGTCCAACTCAATAGAGGCCATGCGGGCCTCCGCAGTGTAGACAAGGTCGCGAAACGCGAGCATCGGAGCGTAGAAGTGAATGGGTGCTTTACCGCCGTAGATGACGCAGGGAACGTGTCCCTGGTCGCGGAGTTGCTTGGCATACTTGGTGCCTAATTCGGTGCGGACGGTGCCTTGTAGGGTTACGGATTGCATAACTAGATAGATCGAGGATTAGAACAGAAAGTGGCCGCTGATGGACTCATTGGATTGAACCTTGCGCATCACCGCGGCAAAAAGTGGTGCTACACTGAGGACGCGGATTTTGTCACTGGTCCGCTTCAGGGGTATGGTGTCAGTAATGACAAGTTCTTGAAGTGCCGAGGCCTCGATGCGCGCAATGGCGTCGCCCGAGAGTACTCCGTGGGTGCAGTAGGCACTTACTGATTTGGCGCCTTCTTGCATGAGCATGTCTGCGGCCTTGGTTAGCGTGCCAGCCGTGTCAATCATGTCGTCTACAAGAATAACGTTGCGGTTTTTGACGTCGCCAATTACCGTCATCTTATCGACAATGTTCGCTTTTTTGCGCTGCTTGTAGCAAATGACTACCTCCGCATCGAGCTGGTTGCCATAGGCAGAGGCTCGCTTCGATCCGCCCACGTCGGGTGTGGCTATAGTCAGGTTGTCCAGGTTTTTGGCCTGAATATCAGGAATAAAAACGCTGCTGCTAAAAAGGTGGTCTACCGGAACTTCAAAAAAGCCTTGAATTTGGTCGGCATGAAGATCCATGGTCATTACCCGCGTTGCGCCGGCCGCCTCGAGAAGCTTGGCCACGAGCTTGCTTGTAATGGGAACGCGCGGCTTGTCTTTGCGGTCCTGACGTGCGTAGCCAAAATAGGGAATCACCGCAGTTATGTGGCGGGCAGAAGCTCTTTTGGCCGCGTCAATCATCTGAAGAAGTTCAAAGAGATTTTCGGCCGAAGGCATCGTGCTTTGAATCAAAAAAACCCGACTTCCCCGCACGCTTTCTTCAAACCAAAGAACGTACTCGCCGTCGCTAAAAGGCTGCATGCCTACCTTACCCATGGGCGAACCGTACTCCTTCGCAATCGCACTAGCGAGCGAGGCGGTGGCCGTTCCGGCGAAGAGTTTAGCGACAGGTTGCATCATAGTTTTCTTCAGGGGGTGCAAATGTACGAATTTAATGCGTAATTTGGCCGTCCCTTGCCCAGATGGCGGAATTGGTAGACGCGCACGACTCAAACTCGTGTTCCTCTGGAGTGCGGGTTCGATTCCCGCTCTGGGCACAAGGATTTTTAAACAAATGGCTGATTTAAAAACCGAGAAATACGACGCAGCCTATCTGCGTATGGCGGCCGAGTGGTCCAAGCTCTCTCATTGCAAGCGCCGTCAGGTTGGAGCCTTAATAGTCAAGGGAAGAAGCATCATCTCCGACGGGTACAACGGGACGCCAAGCGGTTTCGAAAACTTTTGCGAAGACGAGGAAGGCTACACCAAGTGGTATGTGCTGCACGCAGAAGCGAACGCGATACTCAAAGTGGCCTCAACCACCCAATCCTGTGAAGGGGCAACCCTATACCTCACGATGTCACCCTGCAGGGAATGCAGCAAGCTGATTCACCAAGCCGGAATTCGCCGCGTGGTCTACGCCTCAGAGTACAAGGACCCTTCAGGGCTTGAATTTCTGCGCAAGGCGGGAGTGGCGGTCGTCTTGGCGCCTTTGCCGGGGTAGTAAAGCGGACCCAGCAGTTTTAATGCATTGGGAGGCATCGCCCTAGGAAGGCCCATTCCCCCAAAGTGGAGTCCAAAAAAAAAGCCGCCCTATCGGACAGCTTCTCTTTTAGAGCTCTAAAAGAAAATTACTCAGCAGTCGCCTCCGCGCCTTCAGCAGCAACCTCTTCGGTAGCAGCAGCAGCAGTGGTGTCTTCAGTAACAGGCTCTTCAACCATTGTTGTATCCATCGTCTCTTCAACTACTGCTTCTTCAGCGGCGTTGCTACAGGCGGCGAAGGCAACGAGGGCCAGGGCGCTCAGAAAAAAGGTCACTTTTTTCATTTTGGGTCTTTGTTTTTTAATTGTTTAGGACTTCGAAATCCGATACAAAGGTAAGGCAATTTTTTACTCGCGCAAATTGATTCCATTAAATCGATTTTTTTATTAGCGCAGTCATAGAAACCGAGGCATGGAGCCGATTTGCGAGTTCGCCAATGGCGCAACGAACCTGCTTCATGCTGTCTCTATCGCGCAAAGTAACCGTTTTATCGACTAAAGTTTGATGGTCAATCGTTACGCAATAGGGGGTGCCCACCGCATCCTGACGGCGGTAGCGCTTGCCTATGGCATCCTTCTCGTCAAGGGTTGCTTGAAAGTCCCAACGGAGCTCCTGGTAAACCTGCTGAGCGCATTCAGGCAGACCGTCTTTTTTAATCAGGGGCAAAATGGCTACCTGGGTCGGCGCCACCTCATAGGGCAGCCGCAGTACCGTGCGGACCGTACCGTCTTCGAGGGTCTCTTCGTCGAGCGAAGTAGCCAGCACAGCCAAAAAGAGTCGATCCAATCCCAAGGAGGTTTCGACCACATAGGGAGTGTAGGACTCGTTGGTCTCCGGGTCAAAGTACTGCACCTTGCGGCCCGAAAATTCTTCGTGGCGGCTCAAATCAAAGTCCGTGCGGGAGTGAATACCCTCGAGTTCTTTGAATCCGAAAGGAAAGTCAAACTCGATGTCAGAAGCCGCATTCGCATAGTGAGCCAGCTTGTCGTGGTCGTGAAAGCGGTAGCGTTCCGTGCCGAGGCCAAGCGCGTGGTGCCAGCGCATTCGCGCGGACTTCCAATGCTCGTACCACTGCATCTCGCTGCCGGGCCGCACGAAGTACTGCATTTCCATTTGCTCGAATTCACGCATTCTAAAAATAAACTGCCTTGCCACAATCTCGTTCCTAAAGGCTTTACCCGTTTGGGCGATGCCAAAGGGAAGCTTCATTCGGCCAGTTTTTTGAATATTCAAGAAGTTGACAAAAATTCCCTGAGCGGTTTCCGGGCGCAGGTAAAGCTCGCTGGAGTCTTCGGCCACGGACCCCATTTTGGTCGAAAACATTAGATTGAACTGCCGCAATTCGGTCCAGTTGGCGCTTCCGCTGACGGGGCAGGTTATTTTCTCGTCGACGATTACTTGCCGTGCCTCCGCCAGGTCGCCGGCCTCCAGGGCGCGATTGAATCGGGACAGGGTCTCATCGGCCTTGGCCAGGTACTCCACTACGCGCGGATTCGTGCTTCGGTACAGCGCCTCATCAAAGGTGGCTCCAAACCGCTCCCGGGCTTTCGCCACTTCTTTCTCGGCTTTTTGGCGAATTTTCTCCGAATATTCCTCGACCAAAACGTCAGCGCGGTAGCGTTTTTTGCTGTCTTTGTTGTCGATCAATGGGTCGTTGAAGGCATCAATGTGTCCGCTGGCACGCCACACCGTTGGGTGCATAAAAATTGCGGAATCCAGTCCGACGACGTTGTCTTGAACCTGTACCATGGACTTCCACCAGTAGGTCCGCAGGTTGTTTTTGAGCATTACGCCGTTTTGACCGTAGTCATAGACCGCGCTGAGTCCGCCATAGAGTTCGCTCGACTGAAAAATAAAACCGTACTCTTTGGCGTGGGCAATAACTCGTTTGAATGCTTCTTCGGGGCTCAGGATCGGCATGGCGATTTAGGATAAAAGGGTGGGCAAATTGCTGGTAAACAACTTCACAGAAATGGCTAAAAGAATAATACCAAAGACCTTCCGAAGCACATTGATGCCGTTTTTACCGAGTATTTGCTCCAGCCTCCGGGTATTTTTAAGCACCACAAAGACAAGGACTGAATTGATGAGTATTCCGATAATAATGTTTGCGATTGCGTATTCAGACCGGATGGAAATGAGGGTCGTGAGCGTCCCGGCGCCCGCAATCAAAGGAAATGCAATGGGTACGATGCTCGCGGATTCCGCTTCGGCGTCTTTGTAAATGCGCACCCCAAGGATCATTTCTAGGGCCAAAAAAAAGAGCACCAAAGAACCGGCTACTGCAAACGAAGCCACATCCACCCCAAAAAGCTTGAGAATTCCCTCGCCCACGAACAGAAACAAGATCATGATTACCGTTGCAGCGAGGGTGGCCTTCTCGCTTTGAATGTGGCCAACGCGGTTGCGCAGCGAAATGATGACTGGAATGCTCCCGATGATGTCAATCACGGCAAACAAGACCATTGTTACACTCAGTATTTCAGAAAAATTAACCACAATGCAAAGGTAGTGCGTTGCCGGCGGAGCGGCTACTTTTGCGCTTGTGATCGCGATTGGTAGCACCCTTTGTTCTGAAGAAGTTTTCACGCATGCCTTCGTATGCGACCTGGGCAAGTGCAAAGGCGCATGCTGCGTCGAGGGGGATGCGGGCGCTCCCTTGCGCGATGAAGAGCTCTTGGTGCTCGATCGGATTCGCCCTGCCCTGGAGCCTTTTTTGCGGCCCGAAGGTTTGGCTGCGCTTGCGGAGCAGGGCAACTACGTGCGCGACAGCGACGGCGAGTGGGTTACTCCCTTGGTGGCTGGCAAGGAATGCGCCTATGTCGTTTTTAAAGACGGAACCTCGTTCTGCGGAATCGAGACGGCCCATCGCGCCGGCGTGGTGGACTGGCCTAAGCCATTGTCTTGCCATTTGTACCCCATAAGGGTGACCTCCTACAAGGCATACGACGCCTTGAATGTGGACCATTGGAAGGTCTGCGAACCCGCGTGCAGCCTCGGAAGGGAGTTCAATGTTCCTGTTTTTCGGTTTTTGAAGAATTCACTCATAAGAGCCTATGGCACAGAGTGGTACGAAGAGGCAGAGCAAGTTCATGAGGCCCTAGAGCAAGAGCGAAGTAGGGCCTAGTGCTTTGTTGAAAACTAAGGTGTAATGTTCAAATCTATGTCTTGCCCACGAGGGGAGAGTTTGCAACTTTTGTAATCTCCTAAACGGGCCTTGGGGTCTGGCTTTGACGAAGCAATAAACCAATATGTTGAAAGACAGTAAGATATAAAATATATAATAGACAATGAGCAACACTACCAACGCTAACGAGCCGATTCTCAAGGAGAACCCAAACCGCTTCGTTCTCTTCCCCATTGAGCACAACGACATTTGGGATATCTATAAAAAAGCAGAAGCAAGCTTTTGGACGGCAGAAGAAATTGACCTGCACCAGGACGCCAGCGATTGGGAAAACAAGCTGACCGAAGAAGAGCGCTACTTCATCAAGCACATTCTTGCATTTTTTGCTGCTTCTGACGGCATTGTGAACGAGAATTTGGCCGAAAACTTCGTCAACGAGGTTCAGTATACCGAGGCAAAATTCTTCTACGGATTCCAAATTATGATGGAGAACATTCACAGTGAGACCTACTCCCTGTTGATTGACACCTACGTGAAGGATCCGGCTGAGCGCAACCAGCTTTTCAATGCGATTGACAATTTTGAGGCTATTAAAAAGAAGGCCGACTGGGCCCTGCGTTGGATTAAGTCACCCTCTTTTGCGGAGCGTCTCGTAGCTTTTGCAGCCGTGGAAGGTATCTTCTTTAGTGGCTCGTTTTGCTCTATTTTTTGGATGAAGAAGCGCGGTTTGATGCCGGGATTGACCTTCTCCAACGAGTTGATTAGCCGCGACGAGGGCATGCACTGCGACTTTGCGGTTCACCTTCACAACCAGCACCTGGTGAACAAGGTCCCCAAGGAGCGCATCACGCAAATCCTCTTGGAGGCCCTAGACATTGAGCGCGAATTCATTACCGAATCATTGCCCGTGGACTTGATTGGCATGAACAGCCGCTTGATGGTTCAGTACCTTGAGTATGTGACGGATCGCCTACTGGGCGAGCTGAATTGTGACCGTGTGTTCAACAGGGAGAATCCCTTTGACTTTATGGACATGATTTCCCTTGAGGGCAAGACGAACTTCTTTGAGAAGCGCGTTTCTGATTACCGCAAGGCTGGCGTTGGTGCAGAGGCTGAAACCAATGCCAACACTTTTTCTTTTGAATCCGATTTCTAATACCCCTCCACTAGCATGATGCATGTTCTAAAGCGTGACGGACGCAGGGAAGCCGTAAAGTTTGACAAAATCACGGCCCGTGTTCAGAAGCTTTGCTACGGCCTTAGCCCTTTAGTAGACCCGGTGGCAGTAGCCCTCCGCGTAATCGAGGGTCTTTATGACGGAGTCACCACCAGTGAGCTCGACAGCCTTGCCGCCGAGATTTCGGCGTCAATGACGGTGCGCCACCCCGACTTCGCCCAGCTCGCAGCGCGGATTGCAGTGAGTAACCTGCACAAGAACACCAACAAGTCCTTCTCGGAGACGATGCGGGCCATGCACCAGTTTGTAAACCCCAAGACGGGTCAGGCGGCTCCGCTCATCGCCGACGACGTAATGGAAATCGTTGAAAAAAATGCAGAATTGCTCGACTCTTTGGTGATTTATGACCGAGATTTTAGCTACGATTATTTTGGCTTTAAGACCCTTGAGCGCTCCTACCTACTTCGCATGAACGGCCGCATTGCGGAACGCCCGCAGCAGATGCTCCTTCGCGTGTCCCTGGGCATTCACAAAGAAGACATTCAGGCTGCAATGGAGACCTACGACGGCATGTCGCGCGGACTTTACACGCACGCCACTCCGACCCTGTTTAACGCAGGCACGCCAAAGCCCCAGATGTCGAGCTGCTTCTTGCTGCAAATGGCAGACGACAGCATTGACGGCATTTATGACACCCTTAAGCAGACTGCCAAAATCTCTCAAAGCGCTGGCGGAATTGGTCTTAGCATCCACAATGTGCGTGCGACAGGATCCTACATACGCGGAACCAACGGCACTTCAAACGGACTAATTCCCCTGCTTCGGGTGTTCAACGACACCGCCCGCTACGTAGACCAAGGCGGAGGCAAGCGCAAAGGCTCTTTTGCGGTCTACCTGGAGCCCTGGCACGCCGACATTTTTGACTTTTTGGACCTCAAGAAAAATACGGGCAAAGAGGAGCTGCGCGCTCGCGATTTGTTCTATGCCATGTGGATTCCCGACCTGTTTATGGAGCGGGTAGAGGCCGACAGCGATTGGACCCTAATGTGCCCCAACGAGTGCCCCGGGCTTTACGATTCCTACGGAGACGATTTTAACGCCAAGTACCTAGCCTTTGAAAAGGCCGGCAAGGGCCGTCGGGTCATAAAGGCCCGTGAATTGTGGACCAAGATCCTCGAGAGCCAAATTGAGACGGGAACTCCCTACATGCTTTACAAGGACGCGGCCAATGCCAAGTCCAACCAAAAGAATCTAGGCGTAATTCGTTCTTCAAACCTCTGCACTGAGATCATGGAGTACACCGCTCCCGACGAGATTGCGGTGTGCAACCTGGCCTCCATCGCCCTGCCGAAGTATGTGGACAACGGAGCCTTTGACCACCAAATGCTCTATGATGTGGTGTACAAGGTGACGCACAACCTCAACGACGTAATTGATCAAAACTACTACCCGGTTCCCGAGGCACGCAATTCTAATTTGCGCCATCGCCCAGTGGGCTTGGGAGTGCAGGGTTTGGCGGATGCCTTCATCAAGCTGCGCTTGCCCTTTACTTCGCCCGAGGCGCGCCAGCTCAACAAGGATATTTTTGAGACCATTTACTTTGCCGCGGTAACGGCGTCCTGCGACATGGCCAAGAAGCATGGCCACTACGAGACGTTTAAGGGTTCGCCAATGAGCGAAGGCCTATTTCAGTTCAATTTGTGGGGCGTGACCGAAGACCAACTGAGCGGTCGCTGGGATTGGAAGTCCTTGCAAAAAGAAGTGGTCAAGCACGGAGTGCGAAATTCCCTGCTTGTGGCACCCATGCCTACGGCATCGACCTCGCAGATTCTAGGGAACAACGAGTGCTTCGAGCCCTACACGAGCAACCTCTACACGCGTCGAGTGCTGTCTGGGGAGTTCATTGTGGTAAACAAGCACCTGCTGATCGACTTGGTCAAGCTTGGTTTGTGGAATGATGACCTAAAGAACGCCATCATGGCCAACAATGGCTCGGTTCAGGCGATTGACGGGATTCCCGACAACATCAAAGAGCTCTACAAGACGGTTTGGGAGCTCTCGATGCGCGACATCATTGACATGGCAGCCGACCGAGGAATCTTTATTGACCAGTCGCAGTCGCTCAACTTGTTTGTGGAGTCGCCCAACATGGGCAAACTCACTTCGATGCACTTCTATGCATGGAAGAAAGGCCTGAAAACGGGCATGTACTACCTGCGCACCAAGGCAGCCTCTGCAGCGATTAAGTTCACGGTCAAGAAGCGAAGCCAATCTGCCCCTGAGGTGGAGGCATTCAGCGAGGTCGAGTCCATTAAGGCAGCGCAAGAGGCACTGGCCGCGATGGAACTGCCTGAGGTCAAGGCCTACAGTCCTGAAGAAGTCATCGCCTGTTCTTTGGATGATCCGGAGAACTGCGAGGCCTGCGGATCCTAACGAAGTAGGTTTTTGGCCGGCCTTGTCGGGACAATTAGGACCTTAGTTTTTGGTCTTAGGTATTGTTTATGAGGAATTTGTGTATCTTAGAATAACTAAATCGAGATACTCATGCCGACGGACCCAAACAAGCTAGACAAGGAGAGCATTCGCGAGAAGCATCGATTAGAGGAAGAGAAGCACAACAAGGCTGCGGAGACTACCTCTATAGTGGTGCTTGTGCTGATTCTCGCAATTGTTGGAACCTTAGCCTATTTCTTGACCAACTGAGCGCTACGGCCTACCTTCGCTTAGCATGAAGCGTTGGACCACGTGGCTTGGAGGCGGCTTAGGATGGGCGCTCGGTGGGCCCGTTGGGGCCCTACTCGGGGCAGCCCTTGGCAATGCCCTAACTGATTTTTGGTCAACAGACCCCCGCGGCGCGGCCGTACCCTCTGCGGAGCGCGATTTTCACGCTTCTCTTTTGGTGCTGGCCTCGATGGTAATCAAGGCAGACGGCAAGGTTGACCAGCGCGAGCTCAGTTATGTTCGGGAGCAGTTTCGGCAGTGGTTTGGTGCCGACCGAGCCAATGAGGCCTTCAATTTTTTTAAGCAAGTGGTGCGGGAGCAGCCCGCCCTCACGACCGTCTGCGCGGAGGTGCGTCGCCACATGAGCCTTCAAGGTCGGATTCAAATTGTGGGCTTCCTGTTTGGTTTGGCCCAGGCAGACGGGGCAATTCAGCCCTCTGAGCGCCAAGTAATCGCCCGCATCGCGCAGTATTTAGGAATCGGACAGGCAGACTTTCAAAGGCAGGAGCTCCTGCACGGTTCGGCCGAAAAACGCCTTGACCCCTACGAGGTGCTGGGACTTAGCCCGAGCGCTAGCGATTCCGACGTAAAATCGGCCTACCGAAGGCTGGTAAAAAAGTACCATCCTGACGCGCTTCAGGGCATGGGAGAGGACGTCGTCAAAGAGGCCGAGGCTAGTTTTAGGCAAATTCAGGCTGCCTACGAAGAACTTTGCAGGGCCCGCGGCATTAAGTAGGTATGGACTTTAGAGAACCCATACGGGCCGAACTGGCTCAATTTAATCGTGAGTTTCCCGAGGCTTTTCGCTCTAATGTGGCGCTTTTGGACCTGATTCTGCGCTATGTGGTGCGGCAAAAGGGCAAGCAACTGCGGCCTTCCCTGGTTTTTTTAATGGCTAAGGCCCACGGCGAGGTTGGTGCGCGAAGCTACCGGGGGGCTACTTTGGTGGAGCTCATGCATACGGCGACCTTGGTGCACGACGACGTGGTTGATGAGTCGGCCGTTCGCCGCTCGATGTTTTCAATCAATGCCCTGTGGAAGAATAAGATTGCCGTCTTGGTTGGCGACTACATGCTCTCGCGGGTGCTCCTTCGGGCGGTGGAATCAGGTGACTACGACCTTCTTCGCATGGTGAGCACTGCGGTGCGGGCTATGAGCGAGGGCGAACTTCTTCAAATCGAGAAGGCTAGGCGCTTAGACATCGATGAGGCGGTTTACTACGACATCATACAGAAGAAGACGGCCTCTCTGATGGCCTCCTGCTGCGGGGTTGGCGCAGCATCGGTGGGTGCAAGCGACGCCTTAATTCAGAGGGCCGAGGCCTTTGGGAACGCGTTGGGTATGGGTTTTCAGATTCAAGACGACTTGCTGGATTATCAGGCTTACGGATCAAGCGGCAAACCAGCGGGAATTGACGTTCGCGAGCAGAAAATGACGCTCCCTCTGATTTTTGCCCTTCAGCAGGCAGAGCCCAAGACCAAGCGCGAGCTAATGCGCATCGTCCGCCGCAAGTCCAATGATCCGGAGAGCATCAGGACGCTTATGACCGAAGTCGATCGCCTGGGTGGCCTGGCTTATGCTTGCGAACGCAGAAACGCCTTTCTCGACCAAGCTCGGGCCATTCTCTCGGAGTTTGCCCAGAGCGATGCCCGTGACGCACTCGATTCCTTGATCGATTTTGTGGGCCAGCGGGCCAAATAATTCCTACCTTCATCCGTCCTATGGGATTGATTTCGCCTGCCACTATTGACCGCATTCTTGACGCCGCGCGCATCGAGGAGGTTGTTGGGGAATTCGCAACACTTAAGCGCAGCGGCAGCAGCTTCAGGGGCCTTAGTCCCTTTACTCAAGAGAAGACGCCGTCGTTTTATGTGGTTCCGTCCAAGGGCATTTTTAAGTGTTTTTCTTCTGGTAAGGGCGGCTCGGTAGTTACGTTTTTGATGGAGCACGAGAAGCTGACCTACCCCGACGCGCTTCGGTGGTTGGCCAAGAAGTACAGCATAGAAATCGAAGAAGAAGAGACGAGTCCGGAGCAGGAGGCCGTTCGCGACCGCCGAGAAAGCATGTTTGCCGTCAATGCCTTTGCGCTCAAGCAGTTCAGTGAATGGATGTGGAACGACGACCAGGGTCGCGCCGTGGGCCTTGCCTACTTCAAAGAGCGCGGCTTTAGCGAAGAAACCATCCGAAAATTTGAACTCGGATTTCACCTTGACGGGCGCAACAGCTTTGCCAAAAGTGCCGAGAAAGAGCGCTTTCTTCCGGAGTTTGTCGAGGCTACCGGGCTTTGCATAAAGCGTGAATCCGGCGACTTGATCGACCGGTTTTGGGGTCGTGCGATGTTCCCGATTCACTCGCTTAGTGGCCGGGTCGTGGGCTTTGGTGGGCGAGTTCTTCGCAACGATGCCAAAACCGCGAAGTATCTGAACAGCCCAGAGTCGGAGATTTACCACAAGTCTCAGGTGCTTTATGGACTCTTTCAGGCCAAGCAGGCTATCAGTAAGGCCAATAAGGTATACCTCGTGGAGGGCTACACCGACGTAATCAGTATGCACCAGGCAGGAGTGCATAATGTGGTCTCTTCGAGCGGAACCTCCCTGACCCTTGAGCAAATCCGACTGGTGAAGCGCCTTACCGAGCACGTGACCCTGCTCTACGATGGCGACAAGGCGGGCATCAAGGCGTCGTTTCGCGGAATCGATTTGCTCCTTGAAGAAGGCATGTATGTGCGCGCAGTGCCCTTGCCCGCTGGCGAAGATCCGGACTCCCTTGCGCGCTCGATGGACGCAGAGTCCTTAAACACCTTTTTGGCGGCAAACGAAGTAGATTTTATGCGCTTTAAGGTGGAGGCTTTGACCGAAGACGGCGCAGACCAAGACCCTATTCGGCGCTCAGAAATTGTGCGCGACGTGCTGCAGTCCGTGGCTAAAATTCCCAATGCCATCCTTCGCGAAGTCTATCTGCGCGACAGCGCCCAAAGACTTGGAATGGAGGAGCGCAGCCTCTACGCCGAGATGGAGCGCATTCGAGGGACAGAATTGCGCAGCAACGCTCCAAGGCGCGGGGACCAGGATTCCGCCAACGATTCCCCCAGCATGGTGCTGCAGCAGCCACAGGCTCCCCGACCCTTGGCGGTAGAAGAGGCTTTGGTCAGGGTACTGCTTCAGTTTGGCAGTGCGCGCGTGAAGTGGAATGGCCCCGACGGACTGGAACAGGAAGACGCTTCAGCGGCCCTTATTTTGGATGATTTAAGTGCAGACGAGCTTGAGTTTAGCCATCTGCCCTACCAGGCGCTCTACGCTGAAATGCTTGCCGTTTGGCAGTCCGAAGAGCGGATTCTGGGCCCGGAGCATTTTGTGCGCCACGCGGATCCGAGCATGGCCTTAACCGCCGCAGAATGCCTAACCGAACGGCACCAGCTGGCCAATTGGTCCCGCAAAAACATCTACATTGGGGAGTTAGAGGACCAACTTTCCCTACACGTTTACGAATGCCTATTGCGTTTTAAAGAGCATCGCCTCGAGGACCGCATTAAGAACGCTCTGGTGGAGCTCTCGACCCTTACCGAAGCGGACGCACGCGACGCCAAACTGGTTGATTTTATGCGGATTCAAACGCTTCGCAACAGCCTTCGAGCCGAACTACAGCGAGTCGTATGAACATTCCACCACGCCCTACTCCTTCCTGGGGTATTCGCCTGATTGCCCGCACGCTAGCCGCCTTCGGCACCGCCTACATCCTACCCAGTGTTGACCTTGATCAGTTTACCACAGCGATTTGGCTCGCGGTCTTGCTCGCCCTGCTCAACAGTACCCTCAGGCCGCTACTTATTCTATTGACGATTCCGCTGACGGTTTTTTCGTTCGGACTTTTTTTGCTCGTCATCAATGCAGGGCTGGTCATGCTCGCCAGCGATTGGGTCGATGGCTTCAGCGTTGAGGGATTCTGGTCGGCATTGGCCTTCAGCCTGCTCTACTCGACTATTTCGAGCCTGCTGGAGGGCCAGTGGATGCTGCGCGTACTGCGCCCCCGCCGCCGACCTTAATTGTTTGCTTCGGGAGCCTCGGACCCAGACTGTCCCACTACTCCGCCCGCGATGATGTACTTCATTATATCGCCTGTTTTGCCGCTCAGGGGCTCTACATAGCTCGAAGGAACAATGAACATTTCGCCCATGATCGTCAGGGCAAGGGGAACATAAACCATGACGAAGCCTTCGGGGGCGTTGCCCAGCTCCTTGAGGGTGTCGTCGGTTACAAAGCCAACTTTGCGCACTTCGTTGTTGGGCGACATGCGCACCAGCACGGCAGATTCAAATCCCTTTTTTTTGCCGGTGAGGCTCTTCATCACGTCTTTGGTCGAGCTGTAGACGAGCTTGACAAGGGGTAGCTTTTCGAGCAGTCCGTCCAAGAGCTTGACCAAGGGATTCTTCACGACAAAGTTGCCCAAAAATCCGATTAACGTAATACTCACTAACAGGGTAAGCAGCCCAAGCCCAGGAAAATCAAAGGGTAAAATGGAGTCCAAGGTGCTCAATGCCCAAAAAAGTACGTAGCCGGTCAGCGCCAAAGGCGTGGTAAACAAAAGGCCCTGAATAAAGTAGTTAAAAAGTTTATTTTTCATAGGGTGGGGTAGTTAACGCGGATTTTTTTAGGTAGGCCAGCCACGACCAAATTGTAGGATTGGCGAATCCAGGCGGTAAGGGTGCGCGTTGGGGCGCTTCCGTCAAGGCGCACGGCGCTCCAGTGAACGGGGCTCATGTGAGAAGCACGCTCCAGGCAAGGGTATTCGGCCCGCAGGTCGTCGAGTTCTTCGGGCGGAAACTTAAGGGCCATCCCCACCGGTTCGGGCTCGTCCAGCGGAATGATGGCGAACATCTTTCCGGCTACTTTGAGCACAAGGTGGTCGGGTCCGAAGGGAGTGGTGACTTCGGCCTGGGGCAGTTCGGCTGCATAGGATAGGGCTTCGTCTCGGTTCACGGCACTAAAGTTCGTCCATGGGATCCCAAAAGTGCTGCCTAAAGTTTTGAATCTGGTCGTCTTCGACAGGAATGCCCTCGGCCTCGAGCTGCTGCTGCATGGCGGTGAATCCGCCAAAATGATGCTTGCCCGTGAGGAGTCCGACTCGATTGACGACGCGGTGCGCGGGCACCTCGGGCAGGCTGTGCGCGGCGTTCATGGCATAGCCCACGGTGCGGGCACTTTGTGCACTTCCCAAGTAGCGGGCAATGGCTCCGTAGCTGGTGACGCGGCCGGGCGGAATCTGGCGGACCACCGCGTAGACGCGCTGAAAGAAGTCGAGTTCGGGCGCGGCCGGGGTCATTTAAAGCGAAACTTTAGGTAGGTAATTAGTTTGCCTTTTTTTAGAAATATGCGCTCGTAGTAGGTTTGGCAGGCAAAGGCTGCGTGCTGGGGCTCGGACTGCAGCTGAAGGTAAACGTCGTGGCAGCTTTCGAGCACTTCATGACCCTGTATGGCTAGAATTCCCAGAAGGTATCCGTGCAAAAATTCGCTGTCGGTCTTGAGGTGAAGCAGTCCTCCTGGCTTGAGAAGACGCTGGTATCGCTCAAGAAACGTTGGGTTTACCATGCGGTGCTTGGTGCGCTGGTACTTGATTTGTGGGTCGGGGAAGGTGATCCAGAGCTCGTCTATTTCGCCTGGAGCGAAGGCATTTTCAATCCATTCGATGCGGGTGCGCAGAAATCCAACCTGCTTGAGGCCAGAATTTTGGGCTTCTTCAGCGCCTTTGCACATTCGCGCTCCTTTGATGTCGATGCCTAGGTAGTTCTTGTCGGGCTCGAGCCGCGCAAGAGCGATGGTGTATTCGCCGTGTCCGCAGCCCAATTCTACCACCAAGGGGCGGTCTGATTTAAAGAAGTCCCTCTTCCATGCTCCGCGCAGGGGCAGGCCTTTTAAAATGTCGTCTTTGCTCGGCTGTACCGCATGAGGCATTGCGTCCAGCTTTGCAAACTTGGCGAGCTTGCCCTTACCCATGGCTCAAAGGTAGGATTGCTCTGAGCTTGGTTGCAGGTCGAGCAGGCGAGCCTGTAGGGTGCGTTCGCCGCGGAATTCGTTCCAGGTGAGCTGAAAGGCTACGTCAACCAGTCCCTCGGGGATGGGGTCGTCGCCCCACTGAAAGTGAATTCCGCGCAAACTGCGTTGCCGAAAGGGGTCCATGAGGTCAACCTGAAGGTGTTCACCCTGTGCTCCAACCTTTCTAGTGTGGGCTAATTCAATGCCTTTTATGCCCCAGACGGGAGCCGGGTTGCCGACCCCAAAGGGCTCGAGCCGGTCCTGCATCTGCAGAAGGCGTGGGCTGACTTCGTCGATGCGCAGCACGACGTCAATTTCGATTTGCGGGTGCCGCATGGGTTCGGGCCATCGGGCCTCCACAGCGAGGTTCATGGCCTTGCGAAAGGCAACCAGGTTCTCGGGTTTGCAGGTCATGCCGGCCGCGGCTTTATGGCCCCCAAACTGGATGAGGTGGACGCTTGCTTCTTCGAGGGCGGCATAGAGGTCCAGGCCAGGAGCACTGCGCGCACTGCCCGACAGTACGCCTTCGTGCTGGGTGAAGGCCACCACGGGCCGGTAAAAGCGTTCTGCTACCCGCTGCGCAATCAGGCCCACAATGCCCTTGTGCCAGTCGGGGTGGTAGAGCACCAAGGCAAGATCGTCGGCGAAATCCAGGGTCATTTCTTCGGCCATTTCAAGGGCTTGGTCAACCATATGCCGTTCTGTGCTTCGCCGGGTCGTGTTGAGGTCCTGCAAATCCTGGCTGTACTGATCAATGGGCACGCGGTCGGTGGCGATTAATAGGTTTACCGCCCTTAGCCCGTGGTCCATGCGCCCTGCGGCATTGATTTTTGGGGCAATATTGAAGATAAGGTCTCGGGTGCTGACGGGCCCTCGGCGCTCGCCAAGCAAGGCCTGCAGGGCGGGGCGGGGCTTGCTGTTGAGCAGCTCCAAGCCCCCAATCAGCCAGCGGCGGTTGAGGCCCACCATCGGAACCATGTCGGCGGCAACGCTCAAGGCAAGCAAATCAAGATGAACGTCGAGCTCCGAGGGATCCAGTCCTGCCGATTGGTAGGCACTGCGCCAGAGCAAGAAGCCCACGCCGCAGCCGGAGAGGTAGTGGTGACCAAAAGTGCAGTCGGCTCGGAGCGGGTCGAGTACGGCAAGCGCGTTGGGCAAGCGGTCTTCGGGCTGGTGGTGGTCGGCCACGATGACGTCGATTCCGAGAGACACGGCGTAGTCCACCTCGTCAAAGGCTTTGACGCCGCAGTCTAGGGCAACCAAAACTCGAGCGCCAAGTTCTGCCGCTCGGTCAATTCCAGCCTTAGAGAGGCCGTAGCCTTCTCGGTAGCGGTCGGGTATGTAGGGTTCAATAAGCCAGCCTCCGGCGCGCAGGGCCATGGTGCCGAGCGAAACGGCGGTGGTTCCGTCGACGTCGTAGTCGCCAAAGAGAAGCACGAGTTCGCCTTGAGCGCGGGCCAGTGCCAAGCGTGCGGCCGCTTCGGGCATGCTCGCCATCTCGAGCGGGTTCACCTCGTGGGTGTCGGTTCCTTGGGTCCAGGCACGCACCCCTTCAATGGTCTTAAATCCCCGAAGGGCAAGAAGTTCGGCCATGGGGTGGTCCATGTGCGCCTCTAAGGAAGCTACTGCCGATGCTTCGGGCTTTGGCGGCAGGCACCAGCGCTTGCGGCGGCCCAGGCTCATGGCTCCTCGCGGCGTTGCGCCTGATAGATGGCAGCCTGATGCTGCACCGAGTACCGGTGCACGAGTTCAAAAAAGGCCCTCACGTACTTGGGGTCAATTCCCACATCCTTGGCCTGGGCCTCGCGCTGCTCGAGCATATTGATCCATCGATCCATCTGAAATACACTGGCCCCGAGCTCCAGTTTGCGCTGCGCCAGACGCTCCACGATTTGCTGCCGGTTTTGCAGCAGCTCCACGAGTTGTGCGTCAATAAAATCCAGGCCCTCGCGGTCGGAACTCAGGCTGGTCAGGATGGCCTCTGGATCAGCTCGCTCGAGGTAGTTCGCGAGGCGGTCGAGCAGGGCAGTCAGTCGCGCTGGGGTAATCTGCTGCGCGGCGTCGCTTAGGGCATCGTCGGGGTTTGGATGAATTTCTATCATCAGCCCGTCGAGGGCCAAGTCCATGGCAATTTGTGCAACGGACTCCACCAGGTCGCGTTGGCCCGCAATATGGCTGGGATCGCAAAAAATGGGAAGGTCTGGAGCGTGCCGCCGCAGTTCAAAGGTTAGCTCCCAGCGCGGGTCGTTTCGGTAGGGTTCGGG
>Ga0207940_1000227_pt1 | contig 19922 bp, 12 predicted proteins | sample LakMenEpi06Jul12_FD_150676 | JGI IMG/M metagenome (GOLD analysis project Ga0207940, IMG submission 150676) | Freshwater microbial communities from Lake Mendota, WI - 06JUL2012 deep hole epilimnion (SPAdes) | ecosystem: Environmental > Aquatic > Freshwater > Lake > Epilimnion/Euphotic zone ... | reverse complement strand
GCCTTTACCCCTAATCCGACTTACCGCAAAGTCTTAAAAAAGTTAAGCAATTAATTCCTTGATAATGCCAGTGCTATCTCCATGGCGCTCGGCTTTAATACCAAGGCCATGAAGCAAAGTGAGCCATGCATTAGAAAGTGGTGTGTTCTTAGGCAACGAAATATGCTGCCCCCGCTTTAACCCCGCACCACCCCCAGCAAGAATTGTCGGACAGTTATCAAGGTAATGGATCGTACGAATATTGCTGCCATAAGCGAGCACGGTATGATCAAAAAGGCTGGTGCCATCAGGTTCCTTGGTGGCTTTGAGTTTATCCATAAGACGGGCGAGGAGTTCGCTTTGGGCAACGTCCCGCTTCTGGGATGCTTCCATTCTATCGCCGGGTGAGTAGTGGCTCATATCATGTGGCGCAACTTTGATTGCAAGGCTTTGAAGCAATGTACCAACAGGCTGGCGATAAGTAATTACCCGTGTGCTATCGGTTTGAAGTGCAGCAACGATAATATCATACATAAGCGCAACTTCATCACGCCCTGCAAGCCCTTGCTTGGGTTCAGTAAGTGCAGCTTTGGGTTTGAGCACATTAAGCCATTGCTCGTCTTTACCAAGGCGGGTTTCAATGTCTCGGATGCTCTGAAAATACTCATCTAATTTAGCGGTGTCGGTCTTGTTCAAGCTTCGTTGTAGGTCACCTGCATCGGTTAGCACTGCATCCAAAACACTTCGTTTTTGTGCAAGCATTGCTTGTCGTTCTGCAAGGGGCGTGGTATCAGCAGAGAATAACTTATGAAAGGCAAATACTGGATTATCGAGACCAGCAACAGGCTTACCACGGGAATCCCATGCAAGGGAAAGTCCGGGGCCATGGCCCGAATTATTTACATCAGGGCTATTTAGTTGAAGCGATGCAAAGCGAGTTTCTTTGCCAAACTGCAATGCTGCAACTTGATCTACGGAAATACTATTGTGCATACTCTGGCCGGGTTCTGCATAGCGATTGGCTCCTGTAAGCCAGAAGGTGCTGCCCCAATGGGCTTCATTAGCAAACTTGTTTGAAAGCCCTTGAACAACCGTGATATCCGCCTTGTGCCTTGCTAAAGGAACCAACCCGGGAGGCAAAGGATAATTGGCACCTGTCTGCTTCAAATCAGGAAACCATGTTTCATTGGTCACGCCCCATCCGAAATTGAGAAATACCGCACGCTTGGGACGGGGATTCTCAGGATTAGCGGCAGGGGCCAACTTGCGAAAACCAAATGATTCAAGCGCAGGCAATGCAATTAATGCACTCGCACTACGAAGAAAATGACGCCTAGATTGTTTTGTTTTCATATTTGTTTACTTTGTTTGAAAAGCCTTACTCTTAACCAATTCATAAATGAATTCGCGCATTGCAAATTCTTTCTTTTCTGCTTGGGCAACTATTTTTGCAGCGAGATCTTCATCACTGAAACCATAGGGCCGACCAAGGGCATATTCAATCAAGGCCTCTGCCAGACCGCGTGAAAAGTCCGCAGGTTTGGAAGCCACAATATCTCGAAGTTCAAAATAATCCTTGAAAGCCTCACCTTTATGGAATGCCCCGGATGGATCAATGGTCCAATTTTTCTTGCCCACACCCTTTTTCTCATAACTATCAACAGTACGCCATTTACCAACCGCATTAAAATTCTCTAATCCAAATCCAATCGGATCAATCTTACGATGGCAGCTTGCACATTGTGGTTCTTCTTGGTGCGCCAAAAGCCGTTCACGGGTGGTCAGCAACTTGCCCTCTAACCGGGTAAGTTGAGGCACTGCAGGGGGCGCGGGTGGAGGGGGATCATTAAGAAGAAACTTTAGTACCCAAACTCCTCGCTCTACCGGACTAGTGACTTCGCCGTTGCTTCCCATTGCCATGATCGCTGCCATACCTAGCAAACCGCCACGCGGTGAACCCTTAGGCACTGGGACCTTGCGGAATTCGTCACCACTTATGCCATCAATGCCATAATAATTTGCAAGAATGCCATTGATTACAACGTAATCAGATTTCAATAAATCACGCACGCTACTATTCACACGAAGCACATGCTCAATAGTTCGAAAAACTTCACTGCGAGCTGCAGCCTTGGTACTTTCATCAAAATCACGATAAAGCTGGGTGTTAAATTGGAAGAAATCCAAGCGGTCCATCCGAAGCCATTGATGAGTAAAACCATTAACAAACTCACCCGACTTGCTGCTGTCGATCATGCGATCCACCTGCAACACAAGCACATCAGGTTTTATTAAATCACCACTCCTAGCAAGTGCAAGCAGTGTTTCATCTGGGGGCGCACTCCATAAAAAATACGAAAGGCGGGAGGCAAATTCCAAGGGTGTCAATGCGCGTGGATTCTTCTCCTCTGCTGGTTCGCTGAGGTATAAAAAATGTGGTGTGGCTAAGACTACGCTTAGCGGTTCCTTAATTGCATTTTCAAACTTATCCCCCGCCTTGACTCGCATATCAAATAGCTTAACTAATTTTTCGATATATTCTGGTTTGGGTGCCTTATCACGGAAAGCACGAACAGCAAACGTCTCGATAATTTTCCGGGCATGATCTCGCTCACTTGCACTATTCTTGTTTTCAAAAACTACCGGGATTATTTTCGCCCTTGAATCACTGGCAACCAATGGGCCCTCGTATTCAATCCAGTCAATCCACAAAACGGGATCACGCTGCTTCGCATCAGTGATGGCACGGGTGCGACCGGGCAGACTGATTCCCTCCTTCTTCAACGGGCGCTTTTCCATCAGGATAAACTTGCGTGCCCCTCCCGGCCTCACTTTAAATGGCAGTTCAATAATCTCAGGTTTGCCGATATTCGCCGTTATCTGTTTGTTTGAAAGAAAGGTGCGATCATCCTTGTCGATCGGGCTGGCTTCGACAAAAGAAAGAAAGGCACGCTCAGCCGGCATGCCAGGAATACGGCCAATCTTTACTCGCATCACATAATCACCTGTCTCAAGATTCGATGGTAAATCTATCGCATATTCAGAGGTTTCATTGACCGTGTTATCAAGATAAAGCCCAGTCTTTGAAAGAGGCCTGTCAAGGTATTGTTGAAACCAACGGTTGTTGCTTTCCCACACAACCTTGGCGAACTCAGCATGCGATTTGTCGGTGAAGCCAAAATCCTTTAACTTTGCTTCCTCGCCACCCGCAGCCTTCCATTTGCCATATTGCTCGTTAAGAAATTTGTAGCGAAGGTGGCTACGCTCCACCTCTGCCCGACGCGATTCGGGTTCGATGTGTTGAATTTTTGCAACCGGCATTTGCTTCACTAGAGGGCCTTCCCACTCCACCCAGTCGATCCACAGCGCACTTGGAGGACCAACACCAGTTGCTTTTTGCGCAGCAGTATAAATTTCATGATCTAGCTTCACATCGCGTTTTTCGCGAAGCACAAAAGTGCGTGGCCCAATGGCTGTAATGCTAACAGGCACTTCGATTATCTGGGGGGCATCGGTGCTACCACTAATCTGAAAGGTCTGCATCAAACCAAATTCATCTTTTTCTTTCCTGCTGCCTAGCTCGACAAAGTGCCTCTCCTTGGGCGTGCCCTTTACCGCACCAATACGGAAGCGCAACATGTATTCGCCGGGCACTGCGTTTTCAACTTCGTGCTTTGTCTTAAGCCACCCTGATGGCTGATCTGGAGGCAGTGTAATTACTTCCTCCGTATGCACATTAAATGTGGTAAGGTACGCACCAGTCTTCGTAAGGGGATCATTCAAATACCTTAAAAAGCTAGGCCCATGCTGCTCGAAAACCTTCACACGAAACTTTGCCTCTAGTTCATCGGGGATGCCTTTTTGAGGTTGTCCAGTCTCTAGGAACTTTTTGGCAGCCTCATTACCACCTTTGAAATAACCGTTGTAGGTACCACCGACCATTGCATTCGCATGCAACTCTACTTCGCGACGCTCTTTGATTGTCTTGACCGTAACTTTGGATCCGTTCGCACTTTCCACTTCAATCCAATCGATCCATAACGCGAACTCAGGGCCAATGCCATTGCGCTGCTTCGCCTCGGCAAAGAGACGGCTTGAGGCAGCATCGGATTCGTGTGATCCACGTTCGCGAAACATGAAAACGCATGTGTTTGTAGGTGAGAATTTCAGCGGAATCTCGAGCACCTGCGGAACGCCCTGCGTACCCGTAATTTCGTGCGTGCTTATAACCGAACATGAACCCCCTTCGTGCTGAGGGCCGAACTCGACAAAGCGCCTCTCCTTCGGTATGCCTTCCATCCCCGCAATCCTCACACGCACGACATAATCACCTGCAGGCCAATCGTTGGGGATGCGAAACATCTGGCGCGAGTTTACAAAAGCATCATCTATTGTTAGAAACGCGCCCGTCTTTGTTAACGGGTGTTGCATATAAGCGCGGTGGTGAGGCACAAAATGCACCCAGTCCCTACGCCCCTGTTCATCCGCATTCACCGCATCAACAAAGCCAAAATCCTTAGGCGATGGCGCGCCGGGAATTTTATTCCAAGAGAAATAAATGTGGGTGGGTTTGTCTTTCTTCTCGGCTCGAATCTGTAAGGCGACGGCCGCATTCTCAGGCTTTTGCGCTGCAGAATCGACCGCAGTAGTCCATTTCGCATAGCGGTCGTGATCGTCCACGCGCTGTTGAAGTCCTTTAGCAATGCGTACGTTCGTCGCCTCTGCCTCTACATGCATCTTCCTTGGTTGTGCGCCTGATGGCAACACAAAGCGTGAGAAATGTTCATCCAGAGCTTGTCGCCCGATGGCAAGGTATTGCTCGAACTGATCCGAAGACATGAAGAGAGATGAGCCGACCGTATCGAAGGTGCCCGCACCGCCATCCGCAGGAAGCTCACGCACATTGATTTCTACCCCGAGCAAATCACGGATCGTATTTTTATACTCGCGCCTGTTCAGCCTTCTCATGGTGATATTCCCACCACCATCAACTAGCGACTTGCGCGCGGTAACCAAAGTGCGAGAGAGTAAATCCAAAAACTCAGTCTTTGCAACCCGCTCTGGTTGTTTGGAATCCTCAGGAGGCATCTCGCCTGAGTTCATTTGATTAAGAATCTTCTGCCAGCGATCCGCCTTTTCCACCGAATCAATCGCAAACGAAATATCATCAAGCCGAAGCTTGCCTTCTTGCTTTTCAGCATTGTGGCAACGGACGCAATAGCTCTTGAAAAACTCGCGCTGTTTCTCATCGAATATTGCTTTGGGAGGCTCTGCAAAAATATGGTCTGACCTCAACAACAGCATTAAAAACGATGCAGATAATATTCGAAAAAGTGATGGCATTATATTCATAGCCCTGAAATCTGATTGCACTTCGAACTTAAGATCGAGCTACTTTAAATCAAAATATCTTTCACCACTTCACCTGCGACATCGGTTAAGCGATAATCCCGCCCGTTGAAGCGATAGGTAAGCTTAGTATGATCAAGACCCATAAGATGTAGCAGCGTAGCATGCAAATCATTCACATGAACTTTATTTTGAACTGCTTTATAACCGAATTCATCAGTTGCACCGAAGTGAAAACCACCCTTAACACCAGCGCCAGCAAGCCAAATGGTAAACCCATTCGGATTATGATCGCGGCCCTTGGCTCCTTGCGAATCGGAAGTGCGACCAAATTCGCCTCCCCAAATCACTAGAGTAGAATCAAGTAATCCCCTAGCTGCTAAATCTGTCAACAATGCCGCTGCTGGTTGATCGGTATGTAATGCGCACGATCGATGGTTCGTTTGCACATCGCTATGGCAATCCCAAGGCACATCATTCACGCTGCCATCACCGCCAACACCCTTGCCCGCAAAGATTTGCACAAAGCGCACGCCTCGCTCAACCATTCTGCGTGCAACCAAGCACTGCCTTGCAAATGTTGCGCATTCAGGCTTATCAAGGCCATAAAGCTTCTGCGTCGTTTGAGTTTCCTTGTTAATATCAAGAGCCTCGGGTGCAGCCATTTGCATACGATACGCCAGCTCATACGAGTTGATGCGCGCCGAGAGATCGGATTGCGTGGGGCGGGAAGATGCATGATGTTGATTCAACTTACGCATCAGATCCAGTTGTGCAACTTGTTGGGCATCTGTATGTTTTTGATCGCGGAAAAGATTATCGATCGATTCTTTTCGTCGGGCATCAAGCGCAAGTGCCTGATAGGATTTTGGCAAAAAGCCTGCAGACCAGATTTGATCATCGCCCCGTGGCCTTGTATCGTGCAACACTACAAACGAAGGTAAATCCTGATTCATCGATCCCAGCCCGTAGTTCAACCAGGCGCCCATCGAAGGTAAACCGGGGCGGTTCGTACCACACATCAACTCTATCGAGGCAGGTGCATGATTGTTCTGCTTCAAATACATCGAGTGCAAAAAGCACATCTTGTCTACATGCTGCGAAAGATGTGGAAAGATTTCCGGCACCCACGAACCCGACTGGCCATGTTGTTTCCATGCGAAAGGCGACTTCAAACATTTTCCACTGGTGCTGAAGAATCCCGTTTTAGAATCAGAACCTGCGAGTACCTGACCATCCCGCTTTTGCAATTCTGGTTTGTAATCCCATGTATCAACCTGCGAAGGAGCGCCCGTCATAAACAGCCAAATGATCGATTTCACCTTGGCTGGAAAATGAGGCAGTTTAAGTGCAAGAGGGTCCACAGGGCTAGGCGCGGCTTTCGCTTCATCGTGCATCATGCTGGCTAACGCCATCGATCCAAATCCTAGGCCTGCCTGTTGCAAAAACTTGCGACGCACTGGAAGACCCAAATTTTCAAACGGTAATTCAAACATCTTTAACTCCCATGATAATTCACTCTGCAAACTTAATCGATGTACACAAATTCGTTGAGGCAAAGCAGCGTATGACAAAACTCTATGAAAGCTTTATCGTTATTCGCTGGGTTTGCACCACCCATGATTTTTCGTTGCGACTCCATGAACTTTTGCATTTCATCCTGCTCGTTATCGCTGGGTGCCCTTGCAAAGGCAATACGATAAGCCGCTTGTATCGCATCTTTCATGGGCGTTTCAGGGGAAGGGGCAATACGCTTCGCCAGCTTTTCTGCCTGCTGCCTTACGAGTGGCGAATTAAGCATTACCAGCGCCTGCGTAGGTACCGTGGTGCTAATGCGTTCGCCTATGCTTTGCGTTGGTTCAGGCGCATCGAAGGTGCTCATCAGCGGAATGAGTTCGCTTCGCTTTACACGAAGATAAATGCTGCGCTGTTGCGAGTTATCGTTAGTGGCACTAGGCCCATACATATTCTTGGTATCAAGATTCCCGCCCACCGCAAGCAATGCATCACGAATGAGTTCAGCATCCAAACGGCGTGGTTGATAGTGCCATAAATATCGATTGTCGGGATCGATCTTACTATTTTCGGCATTGGATTCATGCGATTGCTGATAGGTGGCGCTCAACATGATCTGCTTATGCAACGGCTTAAGCTTCCAACCGTTCTTTGTGAGTTCCTTGGCAAGCCATTCGAGAAGTTCTGGATGGGTTGGTCGCTCTCCTTGGAATCCAAAATCATTTGAAGTACGAACTATGCCATTACCAAAGTGGTTCTGCCATAATCGATTCGCCATCACTCGGGCAAGCAAAGGGCCTGCCCCTTGTTCCAGATCGGTCATCCAATCCGCAAGTGCAATCCGGGGATCTTTTTGTTCAGCACCTTTGGGTAACTCGCCCCGGGTAAGAACCTGCAAATAACCGGGAGTTGCTTTTTCACCCTTGTTATCCACTTCGCCCCTGCGCAGATAGAAAACATCCTGCCCGCCATCGATAGTGGTGTAAACTTCCTTGAGTGGTGGACGCGGCGTAGCCATGTCGTGACTTCTTAAGGCTTGAACAACTTTATTCGTGGCTTCATCAAACGGGGCGAACCACCGTGCCAAATTCTCACGCAACGGCTCAGGCACCTTGTTATTATTCGCAGCAAGAATACCTCGAAGCTCATACACATGCTGTGGTACAAAATCGCCCGCCCATGTTGTCGGGTTCGGTTCGGTACTCATTGCCACCCGCAACCGGCCAATTCCCAACTCACGGAAATGCAAGGTGATTTGAATCTCAGTTCCGCCTGCAAAGCCTGCAAGTGGTTTGTCCAATTCAAAGATGGCAGCGTTATCTTTCTTAGCGGTTGTTTTTACAACCCAAGCAGTAGCGGGTTTGCCATCAACTGCATTCGCCAAGGGTTGATCTTTATCTTCAAATGCAGCAAAGACAGCCTTAAGTTTTAATTCCTGTACAGGCTCTTTTGATTTGGCATCAAGTGGCTTCGCAGTAATCTTCAACTCGGTAAGTTGAAATCCACCATCCGCATTTACACCTGGCCCCCGTTGTGGCAGCGCTTTATCAGTAAAGCAATCGAATCGAAATGAACTAAGATTCTTTTGATATGTATTAAAGGTAAGATGATACTCATCGTTTGCAGGAGTTGCTTTTTTCGCTCCACGACCTCGCTGCTTCATGGCGCCAGGGCTGATCGTGCCATCTTGAGCAACGATACCACCGGGCAACCATTTCAGATACGAACGCTCTGCATCCACAGTTACAGGCTCTAATATTTGCCAGCGTGTTGCTTCGGGCTGTTTCGGCAGCTCTGCCTTCTGCCAAGCTTCAAATCGCTTAGGTAACTCATCGTTGGCAAACTTGCGCAATGCGGTTGCTAGTGGTTCGCGATCCTGCTGATGCTTATCCAATTTTGTTTTCGTAGCAACTGGATCGGGATCAAGCACCCGGGTACCATGCACGGTTTTTGCCAAGCTCGCAGCAAGTGCATAATAATCTTTGTGCAGCAATGGATCATACTTATGTTCATGGCAACGAACACAACCCAGTGTAAGGCCAAGCATCGAACCACCAACAGTCATAAGCATGTCATCGATTTGGTCGTAACGAATTCGCTCAACAGTTTTTGCTGTGATCTGCCCAGGGTATGGCCCTGCCACGAGAAACCCAGCCGCACTAGCAGCATGAAAATCATCTGGGTGCAATTTATCACCAGCTAATTGCATTTTGACAAATTGATTGTAGGGCATATCCTCGTTAAGCGCTCGAATCACCCAATCACGATAATGATACGCAGCGGGTCGGAATCCATCGAACTCATAGCCACCACTCTCTGCATAACGGGCGACATCAAGCCAATGCCTTGCCCATTTTTCACCATACCTCGGGCTCGCTAATAGTTCATCAACCACCTTCTCAAACGCACCTGAAGATGTATCTTTTGCAAACGCATCGATCTGCTCAGGCGTTGGTGGCAATCCAATAAGGTCGTAATAAGCCCTGCGTAATAACAGTTCCTTCGTCGCAGGACGACTCAATTGAAGTTTTTTTCCTGCACTTGCCTGTTGAATGAAGCGATCGATTGTATTGCTTGTTGCACCAGCAGGGGGTGCAATTTCTTTTAAGGGTTGAAATGACCACCACTGTTTTCCTTCAGCAAGATTTATCTCACGCTTAGGCTTTGCGGCCAACTCTCCCTGACGGGGATCAGGGGCGCCCATATCAATCCACTTGGCGAAATCAGCAATCACATTTTCTGGCAGCTTACCAGAAGGCGGCATATCTAAACCATCATACTTAAGAGCCTTCATAAGCAAGCTCTTCGCTGATTGACCTTTTATAAGAGTTGGGCCAGTTTCTCCGCCTGCTAACATTCCCTTGGCAGTATCAAGAAACAATTCAGCCTTAAGCTTCTTGTTGGTTTGCGCATCTTTTGAATGGCACGAATAGCAATGCTGGTTAAGCACTGGGCGAATCTTTTGTTCGAAGAATTTCAACCCCTCATCATTTGCTTCTTGGGCAATTGAATGATTCACAGAAAGACAAAGGGTTATTCCAACTAACGCATATCTCAACATAATGAAATTCCTCATCGAAAGAGCTGTTTATTAAACGCTCACCCTGATTCTCAATTTATTTCTCGACATCGTAAATGAAAGCCTTATCATCTGCGGGTTTAACCCAAACATTTCGAAACTTCACAGGGTTGTTATGATCCTGAAGAAATACCGGTCCGGTCATCGTCTTCTTTTGCATATCCCGAATCTTTTCCAAATAAGGCGTTGTACCAAATCGGAATGGATGAAATGTTGACCTAGGTTCGCCAAAGGTTGTGCCATCCTGCACTTTCATTTCATTGAACCAAACCGTGACGGTGCCGTTCTCGGTAATCGCCCCTGCATCATTACGCCTTGGTGCCCGGTAGCGAATATCAAAGACCTGCCACTCACCTGGTTTTCGGCATGCGTTCACAAGGGGTTTCGAAAACCCATACACCGCACCAGCATCTTCTTGGGTAATCTTTTCCTTATCCTTGCCAAACGAGTTCAAAATCTGAACCTCGTAGTTACCATGAATGTAGACACCGCTGTTGGCAGTGCCCTTTTCAGGCAGCAAGAATTCAACATGGATATCTGCATCACGGAAGTGAAGCTTGGAGACGATGTGATTCTGGTTCCCTTTAGGGGTAGAAATAAGCATGCCGTCTTCAACAGGCCAGTTTACCTTGTCGCCCGCCATGCTCAAAAATAGGTGATTGCCTTTTTCATCAAGAAGCATGATAGCGCCCTTTGGTGCCGTGGCTGGAAGCTTGCCTTGATCGGGTTTGAAATCAGAATCAGCACCCAGCACAGCCAGGGAAATTAGAAGAGCAGGAATCATTGGTTTGCCTCAATCGGTGGGGTTTTAGCATATATATCTAAATTACCGTTCCTGAGGCCGATTTGCAACAACCGATTGGCCCAGATGATGGCCCCGGTGCCCTCAAAATCGGTTTTATTATGCTGATATAGGCAGGATTATACCTGCTCTTACCCCCCTCGCCGTCATTCTCCGCGAAAGCGGGGGATCCAGAAATACAAGTAACCAATAAAAAGACAAACCCACCCAGCGCAGTGGGCGGGCTTGAGAGCATCTTTCCCGTCATTCTCTGCGAATGCAGGGAATCCAGAAATACAAATAACAACAAAAAAGCCCACCCCGTGTTATGAGGTGGGCTTGGTATTACCTATTTCCGTTAGCTGACAGCAACGCCGTCGGTATCCGTGGGGTTGCCAGCAAAGAACTCAAACGCCAAATCCAGCGCAGGGAAGTTGAAGCCCTTCACATGGGGGGCGCCGCCTGGGCCTGCTGCCGTGACCAATTCCGAAACCCCATCGCCATTGCCATCGTGCACGCGAACACGAACTCCACCCATGAACTGCGAACTATAGGCTAAGAATCGGCTAATCTCTTCGCCTGTCAAGGCGTTCCACACTGCAACTTCAGGCGCCATACCAGCACCAGCGCCCGTCACAACCATGACCGATCCATCACTGCCCAGATATCCACCTGATACATTCACCCCGCCCCTGAAAGCGGGATCATAGGCATACCACTGGCTTAATAGGGTATGCGTCGCACCATCCCAAACTTTCACATGAGGCGCGCCGCCTGCTCCAGCGCCCGTCACCAAGTCACGGATGCCATCGTCATTAACATCCAATGCGCAAAGGCTCACTCCCCCAGTAAAATCATTTGCATAGGCATAGAAGGAAAATAATAAACCAAGATCTTTACCGTTAAAGATTTTGACATGGGGGCCACCCCCAGGGCCTGCGCCCACGAGGATATCCATGACCCCATCCAGGTTAAAGTCGAGACATGCCAACTCGACCCCACCCCTAAATGCAGGATCGAAGGCGAAGAATTTTGTTATCACACGCCCTGTCTGCGAATCAATGATGGCCACTACCGGGCCTCCACCTTGGCCGGCACCCACAACCATGTCGCCTATGCCATCACCGTTGAAATCGCCGTTATAGTCACCTGATGCAACATGAATCTTACCGGTGAATCCAGGAAAAGGATCCTCCACATCGGTGGTTGTATCCGTAACAGGATCGTATACTTTTAGGCTGCTGGCGGCAGAAGTAGTGCTGGTACTGGTGAGCAACTTTGCTGTTGTTGCTAGGGGTTGATATTCAAAGGCGCCAATATCTCGATCTGTAAACCCCCCTGGTATGCCATCAACTCTATTGTAGCCCCGCTGATCACGATTGATGACTTCTCCAAAATCAAGGGCGCTATTAGAAAGAACACTATTGCCTCTATCAATGGCCGGACTGTGTTCAAGCAAGGCCATGGTAAAGGTGGGGCCACCGTTATCCTGCAGCGGGCCAAGGTGTGGATCAGCAATAATAAAGTTGATAGCACTATCACCAAAGCTTTGTCCAGAATAATTTAGATTGGGTATTGGATCGCCAGAATAAACACGATCTGCATCAGAATCAATATAAAAGTTTCTAGAATATCGAGGGATAACACCAACGTTATTAAATAAATTTTGGCTATTGTAAACAGAGAACGAATCATCAGACACTATAAGTCGCGATACGAAAGTTTTGGAATCTGTTGGATTACCACTCTCACTATGGTAATCTCCAACATCTACTGTAACCCCGTCAACGTATGCGGTGTCGCCTTGGTTAAAAGCACTTATGGTATTTTCAAGAGTTAGAGTCTCATAGGCTGTAGGTGAATAGTTGCGCCTTGCCAAACCGCCGCCAGTCTCGGCTTGATTATATGCAATAGTGCAATTAAATATTCCTGTTGCGCTAATGGTATAAATGCCACCGCCATATTTTCCTGCTTGATTATAAGCAATGGTAGAGTTGTATATGACAAAGGGTTCCGGGGGCGTAAATGCATCGATTAAGTAATTTACTCCAAGCGTTAGCGTGTTTAATATTCTAAAGTATTTATGAGGAATAGGAATATTAATCGAACCACCGTCCCTATAGGATGCTATACCGCCGCCATCTACGTCTGCTTTATTATTTCTGATAGTGCTATCATAAACAAAAAGTTGACCTTGGTTACCAGAATAAATGCCACCTCCATCCCCTGATCTATCTAAAGCGGAAATTACTTCCTCATGTGCGATATTAGAATCTATGGTGGATCCGTAAATGTAAAGTGCGCCGTTGTTAAAGATCCCACCGCCCTGATACGCTTGATTTCCGAAAATATTAGAATAAAAAATTTCGTTATCGACAGAATTTCTATAATTTCCCGCACCAACATCAATAAAGATGCCGCCCCCTTTACCATCGGAAGTATTATTTGAGATAGTTGAATTATTCACAGCTAACTTGGATTCATGCCAACTGTAGATGCCGCCGGCGTCACGATCTGCTTCGTTGTCTGACACGGTAGAAGAATCGACCTCAAGCCTTAAACCATTGTTATAGATGCCGCCGCCATCCCTCCCCGCAGTATTGTTAGAGATGGTAGAACCACCTTGGATGGTCACTATCGTATTGCCATTGGCGTAAATGCCGCCGCCATCCCTCCCCGCAGTATTGTTAGAGATGGTAGAACCACCTTTGATAGTCAGTATGGTATAGGCATCGGCGTAAATGCCGCCGCCATCGCCCGAACCACCATCTGCATGGTTATCGGAAATTTGGGAATTAGTGATGGTGACTTTTGGGTCTGAGTGATTACTGCCTGTACTGCCAGTACTGCGGATACCACCGCCAACACCATTATTTTTGGTTACAGAGTTACCCGTAATCACGGAATCGGTAATATCGAGGACGCCATTGATGTTATTATAAACACCACCCCCAGAATCCTCCGCCTCATTATCCCTAACGGTGGCATTGGTAATATTAGCGGTACCGTGGTTGTAAATTGCACCGCCAAAGTCGGTGGCGTTATTACGATAGATTTGGGAATTACCTTGGACATTAAGAGTTCCATAGCGGTTGCTAATAGCGCCGCCTAACCCCGCACTATTGTTTCTAAGCACCGACGATCTACCTACTGTAAAAGTACTTGCATTTGCTGACCCAGGAGTAGTGCGACTGTAAATGGCCCCGCCCTGGTCGCTGGCAGTATTCCCAGATAGTGTGGAATTATAAAGTTCGACATCGGCACCAAAATGGTTGCTAATACCACCGCCATCAGCCGCGGTATTATTGGAAATGGTGCATCTTTGCAAAGTAAGTTCGCTTCCGTCATTTTCGCTTGCGCCATTACGGATGGCACCTCCCCACTCCCCCGCAATATTGTTGGTCAGTACACAATCACTGATACTAACTATACCGCCACGGTTATAAATGGCTGCGCCACTGCCGCTGGTTTGTGCACCAGAAATCGTAACTCCTGAAAGGGTAAAGTCCCCACCTGCAGCTATGTTGAAAATACGAAAATCTCGATTGGAACCACCGTTATTACCATTGAGAGTCAAAGTTGCGCTACCCTGTTTGACAATTTCTAGTTTGCCAGCGGTTCCGCGGGCTTCAATGCTAGGAAGTGTGGATGTCAGATTAATCGTACGGGCAGAACTACCAATATCAAAAACAATGGTGTCATTAGCAGTTGTGCCATTGGCCAGATCGATGGCGGCGCGCAAAGTACCTGTGCCTGAATTTCCGAAATTGGTCACCGTGTAGGTGGCTGGGGTGACCCGTTCTTCGAGGCAAAGCAGTTGGGGCTTTAAAAAGGTGGCTTGCCTTTTTCCCTTGCGGACTGGGTTCGTTCCCAAGCGATTGCCAAACCATCTTGCCAGATTAAACTTTGGTAACATTCCCATGAAAAAAGCCCCTATTTAGTACCATTCGCAAAATTAAAAACATTATCGTTTAGGTATTAGTGGTTAAAACTTTGCGAAAGGTTACAGGGGCTGGGAAGTTTTCACAAAATATTATTAGAACGATCCGGTGCCTCCTAAACTTGCACCACCATCAAACCCAGCAGTAAATGGGCTAAATTCTTCTTCCAAGGTGGGTTCGTTAGCTCCGGGCAGGAGAGAAAAGCGTTTCACCCGGGTTGAAGTTCCAGAACCAGTTGCTGCAAGGAAATCGGATCCATTGCTTACCGCAACCGAAGCAACTCGTACACCACTTGTTTCGGTGGAATCAAAGGCAAAGAATGTTGTTAATAGTTCAAAACTTAATTCAGAATTGGCCATGTCCATGGAATTATGACCATCAACACCCCAAACCGTGACTCTAGGCGCACCCGTGATGGTGCCGGTGAGTATCCTGTAAAATCCACCTTCGGAAACACCCGCATTAAGGCCCACAGCAACATTAACGCCACCGGTATAAGCAGATTCATAAGCCATGAATTGGCCCGTGAGATTCATGAAAATCGATTGGTTTCCGGGAAGAATGGGGGCTTCGTCCGCCATGAAAAAGCGAGAATTCTGCCAGGTTTTAACATGCGAGCCACCGCCAGCGCCAGCGCCAGTGATAACAGAATTAAATCCAGAGCCATCAATATCGCCTACTGCAACGGTAACACCGCCCCGGAAAGAGGGATCATAGGCAAAGAACTGGGTGAGTACATTGCCGGTTCTGCCATCGAAAATATTAACTTGAGGGCCACCGCCAGGGCCAGCACCAACCACGATATCAGCAAAGCCATCCGCGTTGAAATCCCCCCCAGCGACATCAACGCCGCCCCTGAAATCCGAGGCAAAGGCAAAGAAGTCTAAAAGGGTGGTGGTAAAATTAGTTGCGCCATTAAACACGATGACCCTTGGCCCACCGCCTACGCCTGCACCAACAATCAGGTCGGAGATACCATCGTTGTTGACATCCGCCACCGCAGTTTGAAGACCGCCTGTGAAGGATTCTTCAAAGGCAAAGAAGGTGTTGAGAGTGCTGTTATCAAGGCTGTTGAAAACGGAGACTCTGGGCCCACCTCCTGATTCAGCACCCGTTACATATATCGGTATTTCGGGCTGGGTATTTACCAGCGCCATCATGCCCATATCTTCATGGTGAAGAATATGGCAATGATTAACAAAGGCTCCGGTAAAATCGAGAGGTTTGATGCGTATTACTACCTTTCCAGGAGTTACAACCCCAGTGATGGGATCGGTAAAGGCAGCAGGAACATTTACATCATCTTGATACCATTGCTGAGGCGTGGTGACATTCAATGCAGGATTGAGAGGCGAAAAAACAGACATAACCTGAAAATGATTTACATGAATATGCAAAGGGTGAATAGAAGTAGAAACATTAGTAATCACCCATTCTTCCACAGTGTTCAATCTCTGCTGATAAATGGGCGGATTAGGAAATGTCTCGCCATCCATAAAGAATTGGAAATTACTGGGATTTTGCGAATAAGTGAAGCTGCGATTTACAGCAATATCCGCTGCGGGAACGACAGACAAATCTTGATAAAATCTTTCTGCAGTCAGCGTAGTTGGAGTTGGAAAAGAAGGAACTGCGGTACTCAAAGTTGAAGTTAAATTGATAAAGCCTGTAAAGTTAGGATCAGGCGGATTTACTCCAAAATTTAATTGGGTTGGGGCCCCAGTATTACTTGCAGCAGAATAAGACAATTGAACATTTTGACCTGCCGAGCCTGCTGTTACCAGAATGGAATAGCGAGCGCCCGATGGCATATAAACAGGTGTTCCAGCAGGGATAGTTACCGGGGTACCATAAGCAATACCATCCTGGGCTACGATAATGATAGGTAAGTCAGTGTTTGTTGAGGCATTTTTTAAAGTAAGCCTTGCATTGGTCTGCGGGGTCATATTGACAATCGACCATACTTCGGTTTGGCCCGGTGCCACGTCGATGGTTGGATTCATTAATGCATTGATGGTGAGTTGTGGCAATGGTCTAGGTGTTGGTACCGGTGATGTAATTGGACTTGATGCCCTTCGGTAGTCACTGATATATTGTGTGGCAAGCCCCTGATCCGCTAAGTTTTGATATTGAAGTGCCATGGTTCTACTTGGCAAGCCGGCCAATTGTGAAATATTGCTATCTGATGCACCAACGATCAGCATATTCGACATACCACGGGCAATCTGATCATCAGAAAAATAATGTCGATGATTATGCATCCAATAAAGGCCATCGGGTTGGTTGGCTGCAATATGGTATTCATAAACAAAACCCATACCAGCAGGGACTGAAAGCAAAACATTATCAGAACTTCCAGTTGGTGAAATATGCAAGCCGTGCACATGATTATTAATCGGTTCTTCCATAACTGGAGGATCTGAAGGCGGTGTTAATTGAGAGGCCCCTTCAGGATTAACCGTATCAATGGTAAGGTTATCCAAATCATTAATCATGCGGATACGAAGAATATCACCTCGTTGAACTTTTAGAGTGGGCCCGGGATAGGTATCACCACTGGAAATGGAAGAGGGCACGCCATTTACAGATGATACGCCGTTGCCATCGTTAATTTGCCAAGCATAGGTTAAAAAGTCACTTGTAAGAATAGAGGTGATGGAACCATTAACGAGAGTTTCCAGAGGTTGCTGGGATTGATGGGCGGTGAAGGTAAGATCTAAAATACGAGTGTTTGGATTGCTTGAAATTACAATGGGTTCAACATATGCCGAGGGCGTAAGTCTATCTTCCAATTGAAACAAGGAAGGCCTGAAAAAACTGTTCTTTTTCTTCTTCATATTCATTACTAAGTACCCATATATTAATAAATAAATGCATTCCCCTTTGGAGTTGAACCAGAAGGGTTGTATTTACTTAGTGGTTAAAAGTTTGCGAAAGGTTACAGGGTTTGGGTATTTTTCACAAAATATTTAATGAATAGTGTTTGGCCCGAATATTTAGCGAGCCAATGTGCAGAAAATGAACTAAATATGCTATTATTGACCTAAGAATTGATACCGGGCATTAAGCAAAAGGGATTGCCTAACTATAAGCATGGTGATCAATTTGGAAGTTTTTTTGGAAAAGCATTCTGGTATTCCGACAAGGTTACTTTGCCATCTTTATCTTTGTCTGCGATTCGTATTTTTTTCCACGCAAGCGGGGGTACTTCTGCCTCGGTGAGGGAACCATCCTTATTGACATCTAACCGACCAAAAATCATATCCGGTGCTGGCATATTCTCAGGGCTGACAGGCATATGGCGTTTTTCAGCCCTACTAATTATTATGGACCATTTAGATTTTTGCTCCGGGTTCAAAATTTGGGCGACCTCATTGCTCAAGACTTCGAATTCCGCCATCTGTTTTGGAACAAATTCCGCCCGGACAGATTCCATAGAGGCATACCGTTGGCGCATGATCTCTTCCACTTTTCGTGCCTGTTCATCGTTAAGCCCCAATTCAGATTGAAGCTGGGGAAATAGCCGATCCATCACTTGTTGGGGATGCCTTATCATAAAATTCATTCGATCGCGCATCCAATAACCACCAGCAGCAAATCCAACAATTCCACCACTAATAAAAATGATTGAAAGCGTAAAAATTCGCGACCAACTGCGTTGCCCGCTAGGCGGAGTAATCATATCAACAGCGGGGTTTGTACTCATGGCAACACCGTGACAAACAGTTGAACAAATGCAAAAAGCGTATCTTCACCAGCACCCAGATAGAATGTAGCCAAGGCAGCACAGGCAGCTACGAATGAACCAACACCAAAAAACAAATCAACTTTCTGCGTTGGGATGCGGTAGTTTTGCCTAGCATGAAGAGTGTCAAGCACCCGGTCGGCAACGGATACGGGCAAGATTGATTCACTGCGGGCTTCAATCGCAAGCTTTTCAAACATATCCAATTCATTATTTTTCATGAGGCACCTTTTGCAATCAGTTTTTTTAGGCGGTTTCGCGCCCGATAAGCCCGCACCTTTGCACCTATAAGAGTCCATCCCGCTAAATCTGCAGCCTCCGCCATGGTACAACCATCCACATAAAGCAATGTCAGAACCAAACGATCAGGTGGCGTAAGTAGCGCCAGCAAGGTATAAACCATCTCAGGCGCTGCAATACTTTCCACCGGGTTTGGAATCGTCCCACGAAGATGTTCCCAAGCATTTTCAGGCAAAGTGATCTCATTGACCAAGGATTTGCGACTGCGCCAATACCGGTATCCCACCCGAACCGCCACCTTACGCAACCAATGTAACCAAGGCGCCGTGCCCCTATAACTTCTCAAACTCATATACGCTTCAACAAATATATCATGCACAAGCTCTTCCCGAACAGAAGCATCACGACTGAACCGGGACATCTGCTGGGAAATTATTCCCTGATACCTAAGCACCAACCGCCGATACGCCTCGCCGTCACCAGATAAAGTAGCAGCAATATCACTTGCATCTTCCTTAGCGAAGCCAGGCGTTTCCAATAACAATTATCGCGCAAAAATCTTTGGTTTCAAATAGGACTGAAAAGGGAGATTAACAATTTCCTGTACTTTCGCAACCATCTAGATTATTCTGCGGCTTAGCTATTGAGTCAACACCAAGAATGGATTTACTTTGCACTTTGTTTGCGGAAAGCTTCAAACTCTTTTTCAGTGATCAGTCCATCGCCATTGGTATCGGCCTTGGCAATTTTAGCCCAGGCAAGCGGTGGGAGTTCAGATTTCTCAATGGCTCCATCTTTGTTGGAATCGAAAGTGTTCACAATTCTTGTAAAACTCGGTATACCACCAGGCCTTTGCTGGGCATGAACTTTTCCCAGCACACCTATTGTGATGGTGAAGGCCAATATTACGCCAAACCAAAAACCAATCTTCATTACCTTCTCCTATCTAGGAGTTGAAATGATCCTTCTATAAGTTAAGTGGTGAAGAATTGAAGAAAGGTTACATGATAATTGGAATATCTATAAAATATTTTTTGGCGGATATCCAAAGCGGGTAGGTTTTTTTTTAAATGGCATAATACTATGCGCAAATAAAGAGACCTGACCCGAATGCCATTCTATGCAAAGCTATTGTTTTTATTGTTTTATAAGCAATTGGCGATCAATTTATTGTGCATATTGATGACCATACTAGAACTCAAGCGGCGGCGGTAACAAAGGCACGCCGAGCCGGGTATCCTGAAATGCCGAGCCGAAATCGTTATTATGAAACCAAAGGAGAATACCATGATT
>Ga0207940_1000224_pt1 | contig 20081 bp, 18 predicted proteins | sample LakMenEpi06Jul12_FD_150676 | JGI IMG/M metagenome (GOLD analysis project Ga0207940, IMG submission 150676) | Freshwater microbial communities from Lake Mendota, WI - 06JUL2012 deep hole epilimnion (SPAdes) | ecosystem: Environmental > Aquatic > Freshwater > Lake > Epilimnion/Euphotic zone ... | reverse complement strand
CCAGCAGCCAGGCATTCTCTTGCAAGGCTTCCAACACGTAACGGTCGCCCACCTTGCTTCGGATGAAGGGAATGTTTTTGTTTTTCAGCGCTACTTCGACGGCCATGTTGGTCATGAGGGTGCCCACGACGCCAGACACCACTTCATCTCGAGCCAATCGATCGCAGACCATCAGGTACAGCAACTCATCGCCGTTGTACAAGCGACCCGATTTGTCAACCAGCTGCAGGCGGTCGGCATCGCCATCTAGCGCAATGCCGTAATCGGCTTGATGGGCTTTGACGGCCTCTACAACCGCTTCAGGGTGGGTAGCGCCAACGCCTTTGTTGATATTCAGGCCATCGGGCGAACACCCGATGGCGATGACATCGGCACCCAGTTCATGAAAAACCTTGGGTGCAATTTGATAGGCTGCGCCATTGGCAGCATCCACCACAATTTTCATACCCTTCAAGCTAAAGTCATTGCTGAAAGTGCTTTTGCAAAACTCGATGTACCGACCCGCAGCATCGTCTAAGCGCTTGGCCTTGCCCAGTTCAGCAGATGAAGCCCAAACAGGGGGCTGATCGACCAGCGCCTCGACAGAAGTTTCCCAAGCATCACTGAGCTTGGTGCCTTTGGCGCTGAAAAACTTGATGCCATTGTCTTCAAATGGATTGTGGCTGGCACTGATGACCACGCCTAAAGAAGCGCGCCTTGCCCGTGTGAGATAGGCTACAGCAGGTGTTGGCACAGGGCCCAACAAAACCACATCGACACCCGCCGAATTAAAGCCAGACTCCAGCGCACTCTCGAGCATGTAGCCAGAAATTCGCGTGTCTTTGCCAATCAAAACGACCGGATGGTCCTCCGTTTGACGCAATACACGTCCGACGGCGTGCGCCAAGCGCATGACGAAATCTGGCGTGATGGGTGCTAGGCCAACGGTGCCCCGAATGCCATCGGTTCCAAAGTATTTTCTGGTCATGGTTGTTGTTCTTTTTGGATCGATTGTGAATGGCTTGATTTTAAATCTTCAGAACCTGCCAAACACGCAAAGCCTGAACAGTTTCTTTCACATCGTGTACTCGAACCACTGAAGCCCCGTTTTGAACGGCAATGAGGGCTGCAGCCACACTGGCGCCCACTCTGTCCTTAGGCTCAGGTGCCTTCCCTTGAATGGCCGTCAGCTTGCCCAACGTGCCTTTGCGCGACCAGCCTGCCATCAGCGGATGGCCAAGAGACAACAACTCTGATTGACGCTGTAGCAAGCTTAAATTTTGCTCTAGCGTTTTACCGAAACCAATACCTGGGTCTAAAACAATGCGATTGGCCTGTACCCCACTGCGCCTCAATTTCAAAACTTGCTGAGTCAAGAAATCTTTGACCAAAGACAAGGCATCACCGGTCATAGTCTGCGCCAACATGGTGAGCGGTTCTTGGTGCATGTGCATCAGGCAGACGCCACATTGAGGATGCCGCGCCACCACCTGCAGGGCACCTTCTTGCCGCAAGGCCCAGATGTCATTCACGACATCAGCCCCCAAGTCCAAGGCAGCTTGCATCACTTCTGGCTTGTAGGTATCGACCGAAATGGGCACGTTCCAAGTGAGTGCTTCTTGCAAAAATGGCAACACGCGCTTCAACTCTTCTTCGACGCTGACGGGCTCTGCACCGGGCCTAGAAGATTCTCCCCCAATGTCCAAAATGTCGGCCCCCTGAGCCAGCATAGTTTGAGCATTTTCAAGCGCAATGGACAAGCTACTGTGACGCCCCCCATCAGAAAAAGAATCGGGCGTGAGGTTCACAATGCCCATGACTTTGGGCTGGGTGAGGTCAATTGCGAACCTAGAGGTCTGCCAAATGGGTTGGGTCATGAATTACAACGGATTTGGAATTTCAGCTCAGCAGCTTAGAAACAATAACGGGGCCGAAGCCCCGTATTGATGATGGAGAGGATCAGGCCGCGTTGGGCTCTGGATCGACTTTGACAGCAGGCGTGCCGCCAGCTGCATCGTCACTGCCCGAAGGTGGAATGCGGGGCGTCCAATCTTTGGGAGCCTTGGGTTCACGACCCGCCATGATGTCGTCAAGCTGAGTGACGTCAATGGTTTCCCACTCCAACAGAGCCTTGGCCATGGCGTGCATTTTGTCGCTGTTCTCTTCAATTAAGTTGCGCGCCAATTTGTACTGCTCATCAATGATGCGGCGCACTTCAGCGTCAACCTTTTGCATGGTGGACTCGGACATGTTGGTGGTCTTGGTGACAGAGCGACCCAAAAACACTTCGCCTTCATTTTCAGCGTAAACCATGGGGCCCAAGGCGGTGGTCATGCCATAGCGCATGACCATGTCGCGGGCAATTTGGGTGGCACGCTCAAAGTCGTTGCTGGCACCCGTGGTCATTTGCTTCATGAACACTTCTTCGGCAATGCGACCACCAAACAACATGCTGATTTGGTTCAACATGTATTCACTGTCGTAACTGTAGCGATCACGCTCGGGCAGGCTCATGGTGACACCCAAGGCACGGCCGCGAGGGATGATGGTGACCTTGTGCACAGGATCGCACTTGGGCAACAACTTGCCAATGAGTGCGTGACCCGACTCGTGATAAGCCGTGTTGCGACGCTCGTCTTCAGGCATGACCATGCTCTTGCGCTCAGGGCCCATGAGAATTTTGTCTTTGGCTTTCTCAAAGTCTTGCATTTCCACAACGCGGGCGTTGCGACGTGCCGCCATCAGGGCAGCTTCGTTGCACAAGTTGGCCAAGTCGGCACCGCTCATGCCAGGTGTACCGCGGGCGATGACGCCAGGGTTCATATCTTGTCCGATTGGGATTTTGCGCATGTGCACAGCCAAGATTTGTTCGCGGCCGCGAATGTCGGGCAAAGTGACATAGACCTGGCGGTCAAAACGACCGGGGCGCAAAAGCGCTGCATCCAAGATATCGGGGCGGTTGGTGGCAGCCACCACAATCACGCCCAGGTTGGTTTCAAAACCGTCCATCTCGACCAGCATTTGGTTGAGGGTTTGTTCGCGTTCGTCGTTGCCACCGCCCAGACCAGCACCACGCTGGCGGCCCACAGCATCAATCTCGTCGATAAAAATGATGCAAGGCGCATTTTTCTTGGCGTTTTCGAACATGTCGCGAACCCGGGCAGCGCCCACGCCCACAAACATTTCTACGAAGTCTGAGCCAGAGATGCTGAAGAAAGGCACCTTGGCCTCGCCTGCAATGCTCTTGGCCAACAAGGTTTTACCAGTGCCGGGAGGGCCAACCAACAGCAAGCCACGCGGAATTCGGCCACCGAGCTTTTGAAACCTAGCGGGGTCTTTCAAGAAGTCGACGACTTCTTTCACTTCTTCTTTGGCTTCGTCGCAACCAGCTACGTCGGCAAAAGTAACTTGATTGGTGTTTTCATCGAGCATGCGGGCTTTGCTTTTGCCAAAGCTAAAGGCACCGCCTTTGCCGCCGCCTTGCATTTGGCGCATGAAATAAACCCACACACCAATCAGCAAGAGCATGGGGCCCCAGCTGACCAGCAAACTCATGAGCAGGGAACCCTCTTCGCGGGGTTTCACATCAAATTTCACGCCATTGGCAATGAGGTCGCCAACCAAGCCACGGTCTAGATAGGTAGCAGTGGTTTTGATGCGGCGATCGTCGGTGGTGACGGCTGAAATTTCGGTGCCCCCTTGACCCTCTTGAATGGTGGCAGTTTTGATGCGGTTGCCTTTAACCTCTTCTAGGAAGTCTGAGTAACCCAGGTAACCTGAGCCGACACCCGATCGGTTGTCGAATTGTTTGAATACAGTGAAGAGCACCATGCCAATCACAAGCCATACGGCGATCTTTGAAAACCAAGGGTTGTTCAAGAAGAGCTCCCAGTTAAACATCTAATGAATGAACATTCTAGACTTTTGAAAGTGCTACAGGGACAATTTACCTTGACTTAGCCTTAAAAGTAGAAGGAAATTTACTGTTCTGCGTTGCGATTAAGTCGATTCGGCTGAACTGGGCCTGTTTTTAGGTTCAATTCCCACCAAAAACTGCTCTGAGGATTTGTCTCGAGAAGCCTTGGGTTTGATCGGTTTGACGATTTTGAAAGAGTCCTTGAACAGCTTCACCAGTTGGCTGTAGCCACTCCCGTGAAAGACCTTCACCACCAAGGCCCCTTGCGGCTTCAGGTGCATTTGAGCAAACTCAACCGCCAATTCAATCAAATGTGTAATTCGTGCAGCATCCACAGAATCAATGCCAGACAGGTTGGGCGCCATGTCTGACACCACCACATCGACAGGGCGATCGCCCACAAGGGCTTGAACTTGAGCCAGCACGTCGGCTTCCGTAAAGTCGCCTTGAATGAAATGAACACCCTCAACTGGCTCCATGGGCAACAGGTCCACAGCCAAGATGGTGCCGTTCAAATCACCCACCGCCGCGCCCCCAGGCGACAATTTGCGCCGAACATATTGGCTCCAAGCCCCAGGTGCTGAGCCCAAGTCAACCACCAAGTTGCCTGGTTTGATGAGGCCAAAAGTTTCGTCAATTTCTTTCAGTTTATAGGCGGCCCTCGCCCGATAGCCCTCTTTTTTGGCCAGCTTGACATAGGGGTCATTGACGTGGTCGTTCAACCACGACTTGTTGACTTTTTTACTTTTAGTTTTTACTTTCATGATCTTCCGTTCAAGCAGGGATAATAGCGCTATGCCCCAAATTCAATTGACTCCCGCCCAACGCAAGGTTCACCGAGCCGAAGCGCACCACCTCGACCCCGTTGTCATGGTTGGCAACGACGGCCTGACGCCCGCTGTTGTCAAAGAAACAGACGCGGCCCTCAAAGCCCATGGCCTGATCAAAATTCGTGTTCTGGGTGACGACCGTGCTGCCCGCGAAGCCATGTACAACCAACTGGCCGATGACTTAAGCGCAGCGCCCATTCAGCACATTGGTAAATTACTGGTGCTTTGGCGCCCCTTGCCAGAAAAAGAAAAATCTGTTTCCGAAGACCGCATGGCCGGCCCCCGTGATTTTAAGGTCTTGAAGTACAGCAGTCGTGGCGGCCAACGGCCTGAAGTTAAAACTTTGCGTGTCTTGGGCAACCAACGCCTGACCTCGGGAGGTCAAGTCAAGCGCGCTAAAGTGAAACAAAAGTCGATCAAAAAGCGCAATCAAGCCTAAGTCAAGACAGTGTCCATGCAGACCTCCCAACGTCACATCATTTGCATGAAGTGGGGCACCAAGTATGGACCCGAGTATGTCAACCGCTTGTACGCCATGGTGCGAAGGCACCTCACTGGCGACTTCAACATGGTCTGCCTCACTGACGATACCAAGGGCATTCGCAGCGAAGTTCAGTGCCTGCCTATACCTGCATTGGATTTACCGCCAGGCATTCCCGAACGAGGCTGGACCAAACTGGCCTCCTTCACCAAAGACCTGCATGGCCTGACCGGCACCGCCTTGTTTTTAGATGTCGATGTGGTCATTACAGGCAGTCTCGATGGATTTTTCGAAGTGCCAGGCAAGTTCATGATCATTCACGATTACAAACGACCTTGGCGAATTACCGGCAACTCTTCGGTCTACCGTTATGAGTTGGGTGCACACCCAGAGGTGCTCGAATACTTCCGGAATAATTTTGAAAGCATTCGCCAACAATTCAGAAATGAACAGGCCTATCTCTCAGACTTCATGAACCGCCTAGGCCATCTGGCTTACTGGCCTGCTGAGTGGTGTCCCAGTTTCAAATACCACAGCATTCCAAGCTGGCCCAGCAACTATTGGACGGCCCCGCAAATTCCAAGCGATGCACGCATTGTGATTTTTCATGGTGAGTGCAATCCGCCCGATGCCTTGGCCGGCAAGCGCAATCGAAGATTCAGGTTCATCAAACCAGCGCTTTGGGTCGCCGAGCATTGGAAAGAATAGAGCAAAAAAAAGGCGTTGCAATGAACGCCTTTTTGAATGAAGTTGCGCGTTCTTAGATGTAAGACACTGCCACAATTTCATAACGCTTCTCGCCCCCAGGCGCTTGAAACACGGCCACATCGCCCTCTTCTTTGCCAATAAGTGCGCGCGCAATGGGGCTGCTGATGTTGATCAAGCCCAACTTGAGATCGGCTTCGTCTTCACCCACAATTTGGTACTTGACCACCTCACCCGAGCTCTCCTCTTCCAGCTCGACAGTGGCACCAAACACAACACGACCACCTGCATCCACCGATGCAGGGTCGATGATTTGAGCTGCAGAAAGTTTACCTTCTACTTCTTGAATGCGGCCTTCTACAAAACCTTGACGGTCTTTGGCCGCATCGTATTCAGCGTTTTCACTCAAGTCACCTTGGGCCCGAGCTTCGGCAATGGCATTGATCACCCAAGGACGCTCAACGGTTTTCAATTGGTGCAATTCAGCTTTGAGCTTTTCAGCACCGCGAAGGGTAATGGGAATGGTCGCCACTTGGATGTCTCCGTATTCTTTTTAGACGCTCAACATGGCGTGCATTTCTTGAACAGAAATGACGTCCAAATTGTCGATGTATTTCATGCCTTCAACCGCAGCTTCAGCGCCGGCAATTGTAGTGAAGGTGGTCACCCGTGCCAATAGCGCTGATGTGCGAATGGCTCTGGAATCGGAAATGGCATTGCGGCGCTCTTCCACCGTGTTAATGACCAAGGCAATTTCCTTGTTCTTGATCATGTCCACAATGTGGGGGCGTCCTTCTGTGACTTTGTTAACAGCCTGAACCGCAACGCCTTCTGCCGCAATGGCGGCCGCTGTGCCTTTGGTTGCAAAAATTTCAAAGCCCTGCGCCACCAAATCGCGTGCGATTTTCACAGCGCGCTGCTTGTCATTGTTCTTCACCGTGAGGAATACCTTGCCTTCACGTGGCAGCTTGGTGCCCGCACCCATTTGGCTTTTGACAAATGCTTCGCCAAAGGTTTTGCCCACACCCATGACTTCGCCGGTGGACTTCATTTCAGGACCCAGAATGGTGTCGACGCCAGGGAATTTCACAAACGGGAACACCGCTTCCTTGACACTGAAATAAGGGGGTGTGACTTCTTTGGTAATACCCTGTGATGCCAAGCTTTGGCCGGCCATGCAGCGTGCAGCCACTTTGGCCAATTGAATGCCTGTGGCCTTGGATACATAAGGCACCGTGCGGGAAGCGCGGGGGTTGACTTCCAACACATAAATGACATCTTTGCCGTCAACGTGTTGAATGGCAAACTGCACATTCATCAAGCCCACAACACTTAAGGCGCCTGCCATGGCGGCAGTTTGCCTTTTTAGCTCGTCCACGGTGGCCGCGCTTAAGCTGTAAGGTGGCAAGGAGCATGCCGAGTCGCCACTGTGCACGCCGGCTTGTTCAATGTGCTCCATGACGCCACCAATGAAGGTTTTGCCTTCAGGGTCGCGAATGCAGTCTACGTCGCACTCAATGGCGTCGTTCAAGAAACGATCGAGCAACACGGGAGAGTCGTTGCTGACCTTCACCGCTTCGCGCATGTAGCGCTCAAGGTCGCGCTGCTCGTGCACAATTTCCATGGCACGACCGCCCAGCACGTAGCTGGGGCGAACCACCAAGGGGTAACCCAAGGCAGCGGCTTTTTCCAAAGCTTCGGGTTCGGTTCGGGCTGTCGCGTTGGGCGGCTGACGCAAACCCAACTCATGCAACAATTTTTGGAAACGTTCACGGTCTTCAGCTGCGTCAATCATGTCGGGGCTGGTACCAATGATGGGCACACCAGCGGCTTCTAAACCCAACGCCAACTTCAAAGGTGTTTGACCACCATACTGAACGATCACACCCATTGGTTTTTCTTTGTCCACAATTTCAAGCACGTCTTCCAACGTGAGTGGCTCGAAATACAAACGGTCTGAGGTGTCATAGTCTGTTGAAACTGTTTCGGGGTTGCAGTTGACCATGATGGTTTCGTAGCCATCTTCGCGCATGGCCAAAGCGGCGTGCACGCAGCAATAGTCAAACTCAATGCCCTGGCCAATTCGGTTTGGGCCGCCACCCAAGACCATGATCTTTTTGTTGGTAGTGGGTTCTGCTTCGCACTCGTCTTCATAAGTGGAATACATATAGGCTGTGTCGGTAGAGAACTCAGCAGCGCAGGTGTCTACCCGCTTGTAAACCGGCCGAATGTTCATGGCGTGACGTTGAGCACGCACTTCATGTTCGGTGGTTTTAAGCAACTTGGCCAAGCGGCGATCTGAGAAACCTTTTTTCTTCAAGGCGCGCAATTCATCAGCACTGATGGCTTGCAAGTTGGTGGTTTCCAACTCAAGTTCAATCTTCACGATGTCTTCAATTTGCACCAAGAACCAAGGGTCAATTTTGGTGAGGTTGAATACCTCATCGACGCTGAGGCCCATGGCAAAGGCATCGCCCACGTACCAAATGCGATCGGGTCCTGGCTCGCCCAATTCTTTTTCGAGCACTTCGCGGTCTTGTGTTTTTTCGTTCAAACCATCGACGCCTACTTCCAAACCGCGCAAGGCTTTTTGGAAGGACTCTTGGAAGGTGCGACCCATGGCCATGACTTCGCCCACCGACTTCATTTGAGTGGTAAGACGGCTATCGGCTGTGGGGAATTTTTCGAAAGCAAAGCGTGGAATTTTGGTGACCACGTAGTCGATGCTGGGCTCGAAACTGGCAGGGGTGGCACCGCCCGTGATTTCGTTGCGCAGTTCATCGAGCGTGTAACCCACAGCCAATTTGGCGGCCACTTTGGCAATGGGGAAGCCCGTGGCTTTGGAAGCCAAGGCTGAAGAACGTGACACACGCGGATTCATCTCAATGACGACCATGCGGCCGTCTTTGGGATTGATGGAGAACTGAACGTTGGAGCCACCGGTGTCCACACCAATTTCACGCAGCACAGCCAAGCTGGCGTTGCGCATGATTTGGTATTCTTTGTCGGTAAGAGTTTGCGCAGGCGCTACCGTGATGGAGTCGCCGGTGTGCACGCCCATCGGGTCTAAGTTTTCGATAGAGCAGATGATGATGCAGTTGTCCGCCTTGTCGCGAACCACTTCCATCTCGTACTCTTTCCAACCTAACAATGACTCTTCAATGAGCAACTCGTTGGTGGGAGAGGCCTCTAAACCACGTTTACAAATGGTCTCAAACTCTTCCGGGTTGTAGGCAATGCCGCCCCCTGTGCCGCCCAGCGTAAAGCTAGGGCGAATGACTGTGGGGAAGCCCACAGTGCGCTGCACATCCCAAGCTTCTTCCATGCTGTGGGCAATGCCCGAGCGCGCAGAACCCAGACCAATTTTGGTCATGGCGTCTTTGAACTTCAAGCGGTCTTCGGCTTTGTCGATGGCTTCGGGTGTGGCGCCAATGAGTTCGACTTTGTATTTGTCAAGCACGCCGTTGTGCCACAAATCGAGCGCACAGTTGAGTGCTGTTTGGCCGCCCATGGTGGGCAGAATGGCATCGGGACGTTCTTTGGCAATGATCTTTTCAACCGTTTGCCACGTGATGGGCTCAATGTAAGTGACGTCCGCAGTGGCGGGGTCGGTCATGATCGTGGCAGGGTTGCTGTTGATCAAAATGACTTTGTAACCCTCTTCGCGCAAGGCTTTGCAGGCTTGCACGCCAGAGTAGTCGAACTCACAGGCCTGGCCAATGATGATGGGGCCAGCGCCAATGATGAGGATGCTTTTGAGGTCGGAGCGCTTTGGCATGTTATTTGGTCTCCATCAGGTTGATGAAGCGATCGAAGAGGTAGGCAATGTCGTGAGGACCTGGGGAGGCCTCGGGGTGACCTTGGAAACAAAACGCAGGTTTGTCGGTGCGGGCCAAGCCTTGCAAAGTGCCGTCAAACAAAGACACGTGTGTAGCGCGCAAGTTGGCGGGTAAGGATTTTTCATCTACTGCAAAACCGTGGTTTTGGCTGGTAATGGACACACGACCCGTGTCCAGTTCTTTAACGGGATGATTGGCACCATGGTGACCAAACTTCATTTTGAAAGTTTTGGCACCGCTGGCCAAGGCCATGATTTGGTGACCCAAGCAAATACCGAAAGTGGGAATGCCGGTTTCAATGAGTTCTTGTGCAGCTTGGATAGCGTAATCGCAGGGCTCTGGATCGCCAGGGCCATTGGACAAGAAGATGCCGTTGGGTTTGTGCTTGAGCACTTCGGCGGCGGGCGTTCTGGCCGGTACCATCGTGACTTTGCAGCCGCGTTCGGCCAACATGCGCAAGATGTTTTTCTTCACGCCAAAGTCGTAAGCCACCACATGAAAACGAGGAGCTGTTTGTTGGCCATAGCCACTGCCCAGTTGCCACTCAGACTCGGCCCAAGCGTAGGAAGATGAGACGGATACTTTTTGGGCCAAATCCAAACCGGACATGGCAGGCGCAGACTGCGCGGCCTTGACAGCATTGGCTTTGAGTTCGGGCGTGACAGCCTGGCCAGCAGCCAAGGCCACAATGGCACCGTTTTGGGCGCCCTTGCTTCTTAAGAGGCGAGTCAGTTGGCGGGTGTCAATGTTGGCAATGGCCACGGTGCCACTGCGTGACAAGTAAGCCGAAAGCGTTTCTGTTGAACGAAAATTGCTGGCAACAATGGGCAGATCTTTGATGATCAAGCCGGCAGCATGGACTTTGTCAGACTCGACATCCTCTGGATTGACGCCATAGTTGCCGATGTGTGGGTAAGTGAGGGTGACGATTTGCTGGCAGTAGCTAGGGTCAGTGAGGATTTCTTGATAGCCTGTGAGGGAGGTATTGAACACCACCTCGCCAACAGTAGAGCCAGAGGCTCCGATCGAGTTGCCGACAAAGACCGTGCCGTCTGCAAGCGCCAAAATGGCTGAGGGGAAGGTTCCCTGAAGAGACAAAAGCACTGGGTTCTCCGGTATGGTTCGGGTACGCCCCAGCACGCGCAAGATTCACCCTAGAAGGCTCTCTTTTTGGCTGCTTTTGAAGGGAAATGGCTTGTTGTGAGCGGGTGCGTACAGGTTGATGCGGGAAAGCCTCTCATTATAGCCGTGAGTCTTAGCGTGACCGAGACGCAAGACACTGATTTTTTCAATGGCCGGTCTTTCACACGGAAGTGGCACTGGCATGAAGGCAGATGGCCGCGGCCGTGGCCACATTCAAAGACTCCTCGCCGCCTGGTTGAGCAATTCTGATTTTTTGGGTCACTAGAGCCATGATTTCGGCTGAAACGCCCTGCCCTTCATGCCCCATCACCCAAGCACACTTCTGAGTCAACCCACCCTGTTTGAGCAATTCGTGCAAATACGGGCCCTCGTGCACGTCGGTGCCAAGCAAAGGCATCTTGAGAGATTGAAGGTTCTCTGCACTGGCTGACTCGATCAAATGCATGCCGAAATGCGCGCCCATTCCGGCACGCAATACTTTGGTCGACCACAAGCCAGCCGTGCCCTTAATGGCCAGCACCTGCTTGAAACCAAAAGCAGAAGCGCTGCGCAAAATGGCGCCTACATTGCCAGCATCTTGAAGCCGGTCCAACACCACTGTGGCGGCATGAGGGTCTAACTCTGGCGGCTCAGGCAGCGTCAATAAGAAGCCCATTTTGGCGGGAGATTCAAGTGTGCTTAAACCTGCAAACAAATCGTCAGGTACCGTCCAAACTTCATTCGCACATTGCGACCACTCAAACTCTGAGGCTTGCCAAATGGACTCTGTGAAGATGGCCAATTCGGGTTTGAAACCTCGCGCCAGTGCAGCACGGCACAGATGGTCGCCTTCCAACCAGACCCAACCCAGTTTGCGATAAGCCTGCGAGTCTTGGGCCAAGCGGCGAATGGTTTTCAGACGAGGATTGTCTTTGGAAGTGATCAGTTTCATGATTTTCGGGCCGCCAAGATGGCCTGCGTTACTGGCGCAAAAGTTTGACGGTGAAAAGGCGTGGCACCCCAAGTTTGCAAGGCTTTCAGGTGAACCGCTGTGCCATAACCTTTGTGAGCATCAAACCCATAGGCCGGATACTGCCGATGCATTTCATCGCACATTCGGTCGCGATGTACTTTGGCCAAAATGGAGGCAGCGGAAATTTCTTGAATTTTTTCATCGCCCTTCACAATGGCCTCTGCACGCACGTCCAAGATAGGCAAGCGGTTGCCATCCACATAGACCAGCGTGGGCTTTAAGCGCAAAGCTTCTACGGCTCTTTGCATGGCCAACATCGTGGCTTGCAAAATATTCAAGCGATCGATTTCTTCTACGCTGGCTTCTGCAATGGCAAAGCACAAAGCCTTGGCACGGATTTCGTCGAACAAACGCTCGCGGGTTTTGGCCGATAATTTTTTGGAGTCTGCCAAACCTTTAATGGGCTTTAGATCGTCCAAGATGACTGCGGCGGCCACCACCGGACCGGCCAGCGGGCCTCGCCCAGCCTCATCCACACCCGCCAGTAAACCAGGCGTGTCCCAGGCCAAGCTGACCTGTTCAGGCGTTAACAAGCGTTTGGATCGCATGGGCTGCTAATTTGGGCGTGTCACGCAGCAAGGCGTGGTGCATGGTTTCGAATCGACTGGCCAAGGCTTGCGCTTTCTCTGGAGAACGCAGCCAGTCCATGACAGCCACAGCCAAATTTTCTGGCGTGGCTTGATCTTGTAAAAGTTCGGGCACACAAAACTCTTGCGCCAAGATGTTGGGCAGGCCCACCCATGGCTGCAGTTTTTTGCGCTTCATCATTTGCCAGCTGATCCAGTTCATGTTGTAAGCAATGACCATGGGCTTTTTGAACAGTGCTGCTTCGAGTGTGGCCGTGCCACTGGCAATGAGTGTGACATCGCAAGCCGCCAATGCCGAATGCGACTGCCCCTTCAAAATTTGAACGTGTGTGGCGCCCACCTTGTCGCGAATGCGTTCGATGCGCGATTGCATGGCAGGCATGGCGGGCAAGACAAATTGCAATTGAGGTTGTTGCTGACTTAGCAACATGGCTGTTTTTAAAAACCGTTCTGCCAAATAGGTAATTTCTGATTCGCGACTTCCCGGAAGCAATGCCACCACGGGCCTGTCTGCTTCCAATTTCAATTCTTGCCGCGCTTTGAGCGCATCAACATGCATGGGAATGGCTTGCGCCAAAGGGTGTCCTACATAGGTGGCTGGAATGCCGTGAGCATGCAGCAAATCAGTTTCAAAGGGGAAAATGCACAGCACGTGGTCCACACTTTGTTTGATTTTCTCGATGCGCTCCGCGCGCCAAGCCCAAATGGAAGGACACACAAAATGCACCGTCGGAATGCCCGCTTGCTTTAAGTCGTGCTCTAAGTCGAGGTTGAAATCGGGTGCGTCTACACCCACAAAAACCTGGGGTGGTTTAGCCAACAATTGTGCTTTGAGCTGATTGCGAATGCCCACAATCTCTCGGTAGTGCCGCAATACCTCAACATAGCCACGCACGGCCAATTTGTCTGAAGGCCATAACGCGTTAAAGCCTTGGGCTTTCATGCGAGGTCCGCCAATGCCATACAAATGGGCTTCGGGCCATTGCGCGCGAATGCCTTGCATCATTAAACCTGCTAACAAATCGCCTGAAGTTTCACCAGCCACCATGGCCATGGAAAAAGCCCCATCAGGGGCTTTGGACAGCTGAGACATGGCAGGCGCTTGCACCACTTATCTCACAATACCGCGGTCTGGCGATGTGCCATGCAAGAAGCCAATCATCATGTCGACATCGCCCTTGGCTTCTGGGTACTTTTGCGTCAGCAACTCAATTTCAGATTGGGCCTGGGCCAGTGTCAGTTGCTGACGGTACAAGCTTTTGTACATGGCCTTGACTGCTGAAATTCTTTCGGGCGTGAAGCCGCGCCTTCTTAGGCCTTCAAAGTTCATCGACCTTGCCTGTGCTGGCTGACCTTGGGCCATGACAAAGGGCGGTAAATCGGCAAACAACAAAGAATGCATGGCGGTGAAACTGTGCGCACCCAAACGACAGAACTGATGAACCACCGTGAAGCCGCCCAAAATAACCCAATCGCCTACGTGCACATGCCCCGCCAGTTGCGAACTGTTGGCAAAAATAGTGTGGTTGCCCACCCTGCAATCGTGCGCCAAATGGACATAGGCCATGATCCAGTTGTCGTTGCCCAACTGGGTGACACCTGTGTCGCCAGGCGAGCCAATGTTGAACGTACAAAACTCGCGGATGGTATTGCGCTCGCCAATGACCAACTCACAGGGCTCGCCGGCATATTTTTTATCTTGCGGCACTGCACCTAAAGAGTTGAACTGAAATATTTTGTTGTCTTTGCCAATGGTGGTGTGGCCTTCAATGACACAGTGGCTGCCCACCGAGGTACCCGCATCAATGCGAACATGAGGGCCAATGACCGTGTAAGGCCCCACCGTGACACTGCTGTCTAGCTGAGCAGCAGAATCAACAAGGGCTGTGGCGTGAATACGAGACTGCGTCGTCATAGTCTTGATTGTTAAGCCACTTTGCGCATGGTGCACATGAGTTCAGCTTCCACCGCAATTTCTTCGCCTACTTTGGCGCGCGCCTTGAACTTGAAAACACCTGCTTTCATGCGATCGAGTTCAACTTCCAAGATGAGTTGATCGCCTGGCTCTACTGGCCGCTTGAACCTGGCACCGTCAATGCCTGCAAAGTAATACACGGTGTTTTCGTCGGGTGTTTCGCCCATAGTGTCAAAAGCCAACAATGCCGCCGCCTGCGCCAATGCCTCTAGCATCAACACGCCGGGCATGACCGGACGCGATGGAAAATGTCCGGAGAAATAAGGCTCGTTGACGGAGACATTTTTCAGCGCTTTGATGCGCACACCCTTTTCAATTTCAAGCACGCGGTCAACCAACAAAATTGGAAAACGATGCGGCAATTGTTTGAGAATTTGGTAGATGTCCATCATGATTGATTGTCCTGAAATGGTGGCTGAAGGAGTTGAGCCTCCAAGGATTTAACTCGATCGCGCAACTTGTGCAGTTGCTTCAAGCTAGCAGCATTCTTTTCCCATGTGGCATTGTCGTCGATGGGGAACAGGCCTGTGTAATTGCCAGCTTGTGAAATAGAACGCGTGACGACAGTGGCCGCAGAAATATGCACGCCATCTGCCAAAGTGAGATGTCCCAAAACAATGGCCCCGCCACCCAGCGTGCAATGGGCGCCAATGCGCGCACTGCCCGCCACACCCACACAACCCGCCATGGCAGTGTGTTTGCCAATGTGCACGTTATGACCGATTTGAATGAGGTTGTCTAATTTGACGCCGTCTTCAATGAGGGTGTCTTGCAAGGCGCCGCGGTCGATGCATGTGTTGGCGCCAATTTCTACATCGTTGCCAATTTTCACAGCGCCGAGTTGTTCAATTTTTTCCCAAGTGCCTTGGTGCAGGGCAAAGCCAAACCCATCAGCACCTATCACGACCCCTGAGTGAACAATGCAGCGTTCGCCAATTTCGCAAGCCTCGCCCAGAGTCACTCTCGATTTCAATTGAGAATAGGCGCCCACCTTGGCACCCCGCTCAATCACACACAAAGGGCCAATCATGGCTGTGTCGGCAATTTGGGCTTCGGGGTCGACCACGGCACTGGGGTGAATTCGGGCATGCCCAGCAGGTGTGGTTTGCTTTTTCCAAAATTGCGTGAGTTTGGCGAAGTAGTGATAGGGATCATCGGTCACGATGCAAGCACCGCGCGTGATTGCCAATTCTTTGAATTGCGGCGTGACAATGACACAAGCCGCAAGAGATTGCGTTAAGTGCATTTGGTACTTGGGGTGACTGAGAAAACTCAAGTCAGCCGGTCCCGCGGTTTCAAGCGGGGCCAATTTTTCAATGGGGGTTTGTGGACTGCCTTGAAGGCTGCCGCCTAAAGCCTTAACGATGTCGCCAAGCAGCAGCACAGCACGAGTCCATTTCTCTCGGTGCGGGCGCTTATTTGCCAGCCGTGGCGTTGAGAGACTTGATGACTTTGTCGGTGATATCGTGCTTGGGATTGATGTAGACGGCTTCTTGGAAAATAACGTCGTACTTTTCAGCTTCAGCCACCACTTTCACTGCACGGTTTGCACGTTCAATGACCACTTGTTGTTCTTCATTTTTGCGCGTATTCAGGTCTTCTTGAAATTCACGGCGCTTGCGTTGAAACTCACGGTCTTGGTCCATGAGTTGCTTTTGACGTGTGTTGCGCTGTGTTTCAGAGAGTGTGGGCGCTTCACGCTCAAACTTATCAGATGCAGTTTTGATGGTGTTACCCAAGTCGACCAAATCTTTTTCACGCTTTGAAAATTCTTGCTCCAACTTAGCCTGTGCAGTCTTGGCAGTACTGGCCTCGCGAAAAATGCGATCTGTGTTGACAAAACCGATTTTGAATTCCTGCGCGCTGACCGCGGTCGCACCCAGTGCACCGAATGCCAACAAACAAACTTGTGAGAAATGACGAAGTGTTTTCATTAAAAGGAAGTTCCAATTTGGAATTGCAATCTTTGGATTTTATCCGTAACCTGACGCTTCATAGGCAAGGCATATGAAAAGCGCAAAGGACCCATGGGTGAAATCCAGCTTAAACCCACGCCGATAGAGGAGCGAAGTTCGTTGAAATTGATCTTTTCGTTCTCGCCAAAGGCTCGACCGACGTCGGTAAAGGCAAAAAGTCGCAAGGTGCGATCGTTGCCAGCACCTGGAAATGGCGCCATGAGCTCGGCATTCAAAACAATTTTCTTAGGTCCGCCCAAATACAGGCTGTTGGTGCTGTCTGAAGGCCCCAAAGTGGATTGCTGGAACCCGCGAACGCTGCCCAAGCCACCTACAAAGTAGTTTTTGAACAGCGGATAGGGCCGATCGGACAGGCCTTGGCCCCAACCTAAGTCGGCATTCAAAGCCAGTGTGTACTTTTTAGTTAATGGCGTGTATTGCTGAATTTGATAATTGGTACGAACGTAACGGGCATCGCCGCTGGCACTCAAATCAGAGTTGAAGCGCTGCAAGATGCCTCGCGTTGGCACCAAAGCGCTGTCGCGGCCATCCCTTGCCCAGCCAATGGTGAAGGGAAGTGAATTGCTGGTGTAGCCAAATTGCTGCATGTATTCCACATAGGCGTTTGGCAAGTTGTTGCCAGGGCGGATGGACGTCTGCTCTAGATTGGCACCAAAATAAACGGTGTCAATCTCGCTGAAGGGCACGCCAAAGCGCATGCCAGCGCCTGAGCTGACCAAACTGTAAGCATTCAAATCACCCAAGTAAGGCCGCGTGGTGCGATGGAAAACATCGATGGTTCGCGAAATTCCTTCTGGCGTGAAGTACGGATCAGTGGTGCTAATGACAATGGTTCTGTTGTATTTGCTGGTATTGACTTCGGTGGCCAAGTAGTTGCCCGAACCAAATGCATTTTCCTGGCGAATACCAAAGCTCAAAGCCACTTTCTCAGTGGATGAGAATCCAGCACCCAGTGAAACGCTGCCGGTTGGTTTTTCGACGACATTGACGGTGAGGTCAACTTGGTCAGTGGTGGCCGGTACTTCTTGGGTATCAATGTTGACTTCGGTAAAGAAGCCCAAGCGGTCGACTCGGTCGCGCGATAACTTGATTTTGTCGCCGTCGTACCAAGCTGACTCGAGTTGGCGAAATTCGCGCCTGACCACCTCGTCGCGTGTTCGGTTGTTGCCAGCCACATTGATGCGGCGAACATAGGCACGGCGTGAAGGCTCGGCAATGAGGACGAAGGTCACACGGTTGGTCAAGCGATCAATTTCGGGACGGGCATCGACACGCGCAAAAGCAAAACCAAACTTGCCAAAGTAATCGGTGAAAGCTTTGTTGGTTTCGGCCACGGTTTCAGCGTTGTAAGCTTGACCTAGGCCAATTTTGACAAGGGCTTTGAACTCGTCTTCTTTGCCCAAATAGTTGCCTTCAAGCTTGACACCAGAGACAACGAACCGCTCACCTTCCGTGACGTTAATCGCAATCGAGATATCCTGTTTGTCAGGTGAGATAGCCACTTGGGTTGAGTCAATTCTGAACTCTAGGAAACCACGACTCAAATAGTAAGAGCGCAGCGCTTCCAAGTCAGCATTGAGCTTGGTACGGGAATACCGATCGGATTTGGTGTACCAGCTTAGCCAGCCGCCCACATCCAAGTTGAACTGGTCTTTGAGGGTGCCTTCAGAAAAGTTTTGATTGCCCGTGATTCGAATTTCTTTGATTTTGGAAGGGCCACCTTCAGAAACTGTGAAGGTCAGCTTCACACGGTTGCGGTCTACTGGGGTGACTGTTGTGACCACCTCGGCACCATACAAGCTGCGCGTAATGTATTGACGCTTTAATTCTTGCTCGGCTTTGTCTGCCAAGGCTTTGTCAAAGGGGCGGCCTTCAGAAATACCCACCTCTTTCAATGCTTTTACCAAGACATCTTTGTCGAATTCTTTAAGGCCCACCCATTCAACTTCTGAAATGGAGGGACGCTCTTCCACAATGACCACCAACACATCGCCTTGGGCATCCAGCCTGACATCTTTGAACAAACCCAGTGCAAACAAAGCGCGAATGGCGGCTGCACCCGACTCATCGTTGTACATATCGCCAACACGGAAAGGCAAAGAGGCAAACACCGTACCGGACTCAATGCGCTGAAGACCCTCAACGCGAATGTCCTTCAACTTGAAAGGCTCAACAGCCCAAGCAGACATGCCGCTGATGGCCGCTGCAAGCAACACACACAAGTGATGCAAGCGAAATCGATTGGGGAGAAAGTTCATGCGTTTGAATTAAGTAAAGAGTCGCGTCAGATCATTGAAAAAAGCCAAGGCCATGATGAAAACCAACAAAGCCAAACCGACTTTTTGCAAACCCCGCTGCCAAGCAACGGAAACCGGTTTGCCGGTCAGAGACTCCCAAAGATAATACATCAGGTGTCCCCCATCCAACATGGGCAATGGCAGGAGATTGAGAAGTCCCAAACTGACGCTGATCAGGGCCAGAAAAGTTAAATAAGACGGCAAGCCTCTTTGGGCAGACTGCCCAGCTTGCTCCGCAATGGTCAAGGGACCGCTCAGGTGCTTCGAAGAGGCCTCGCCGGTGAGCATTTGGCCAATCAGTTGGCCCGTCAGCAGCGTTATTTGCTCAACTTGACCGTAGCCACGGGCTAAGCCTTCCCAAAAACCGGCACTCACCCATTCTGAGTCGGAGGGCTGCCCCACCACCGCCCCAATTCGCCTGACGGCACTTGATTCAGGCTGGCCTGGCAAAGAAGTGAGCAAGGGTTTGACGGCCAGAGAAAGGCTCTGGCCTTGTCGGTCAATTTCCCAAACAGCTGCCTTGTCCAATTCTTCTGAATTGTCTTCTGGGTTCGCTTCGCCGCGAATCAAGGCCCTTAAGTGCTGAGCGTCCCTCACCTCTTGAGAGCCTACTTTCAAAACGCGATCACCTGTTTTCAGACCTGCAAGATCGGCCGCAGCGCCAGCCTCAACGCGGCCAATGATGGGCAAGATTTTGGGATGGCCCCACCAAGCCACTGCACTGAACAAAACAACGGCTAAAAGCAAATTTGCCAACGGACCAGCGGCCACAATGGCCGCGCGAACTTTCAAACTGCGTTGGTCAAAGGCAAACGGCAGTTGATCGGGGGGTACGGCAGCTTCGCGGCTGTCGAGCATCTGAACATAGCCGCCCAAAGGCAATGCGCTGATCACAAACTCGGTGTTTTGACCTGCTCTTGGGTGCTTGGATCGCCAACGGTAAAGCGCTTTTCCAAAACCAATCGAAAAGACCAAAACAGGCACCTTACAGGCCACCGCCATTCGGTAGTGACCATACTCATGCACCGCAATTAAGAGGGCAAGTGCGAAGAGGAAAGCAAGCAGCGTTAGCACGTTGAAGCGTCAAGCACGGCAGGCACGCACAACCTCTGAAGCTGAAGCGCGACTTTGCGCATCAAGCGCCAGCAAGTCGGGCAAACTTTGGGGCGATTGCGGCTGCACCTTGGCCAAAGTTTCGGTGTTCACTTGGTGAATTTGGTCGAATCTAATTTGCTTGTTCAAAAAAGCTTCAACCGCAATTTCATTGGCGGCATTCAGCACTGCGCACGTCCCTGAAGCAGCATTCAAAGATTGCCAAGCCAATTTCAAACCAGGAAATCT
>Ga0207940_1000209_pt1 | contig 20640 bp, 14 predicted proteins | sample LakMenEpi06Jul12_FD_150676 | JGI IMG/M metagenome (GOLD analysis project Ga0207940, IMG submission 150676) | Freshwater microbial communities from Lake Mendota, WI - 06JUL2012 deep hole epilimnion (SPAdes) | ecosystem: Environmental > Aquatic > Freshwater > Lake > Epilimnion/Euphotic zone ... | reverse complement strand
TCGTGTTCCAAGCCCGTATCGCCCGCGACGAGGTTTATGGCGGGCGTCACGTCGTGTTCCAAGCCCGTATCGCCCGCAACGAGGTCCGTGGCCGGCGTCACGTCGTGTTCCAAGCCCGTATCGCCCGCGACGAGGTCAATGGCGGGCACGTTGGCGTCGGCCCGGGTGTCCAGTGTCGGTGCAGTAGCCACGTGGACCATCGGGTCGCGGTGACACTTGCCAAGGTCAAAGCACACTGCTTCCACCGCGGCCATGCGCTGGCACAAGTCTGCGATCTGGCGATGCACGTCTGCGAACTGGCGATCGAGTCCGGCGTCCTCGACGCATGCCGGCGGTTGCCGGTTCGCACAAACCGTCTTGTTCTCGCTGCACTGGGCAATGCCGTCGGCCTTGACACCGTCGGCCTTGACACCGTCGGCCTGGACGCTGTGGGTGCCGGCCTGCGCAGCCTCGGCCTGGACGCTGTTGGCACCGGCCTGCGCAGCCTCGGCCTGGACGCTGTTGGCACCGGTCTGTGCCGCCTCGGCCTGGACGCTGTGGGAGCCGGCCTGCGTAGCCTCGGCCTGGACGCAGTGGGTGCCGGCCTGTGCAGCCTCGGCCTGGACGCTGTTGGCACCAGTCTTGACCGTGGCGCCCTCGGGCTGCACGGCTTCGTTCAGCAAATGCCCCCCGATCCGGCTTTGCAGTAGCGACGCGCCTTGCACCAACTGAATCGTCGCGTCGCCTAGGGTCGTGTACAATTTGCGCGCAAACCCGCTCTTGACCCAGTGTTTGCAACAGCCCCCGTGGTATTCGGCGTTCATCAGCGCGCTCACGGCCGTCGCCAAAGTGTTGCGGCCGGTCCGAGCATCACGCAGGATAGCCTCCACCACTTGGAACGTCCCCAGCTCTTCGTACGTGCGCGCGTTCGCCTCAGTCGTCGCGTCGCCGTGGCCATGTTCACACCACACCGAGTTCTGCATGCACTTCAAAGCGTTCCATGCCGCATTTTCGTTGAACACAATGCCAGAGCTGGTAGAGAAACACTGCGACAGCGTCTGTGCGCACCATGCCGCCAGCCCAGGCACGGCCCGCGCTTGGGGCCAGCGGTGCGTCATCGTACAGCACGCATACACGGCCAGTCGCGCACAGTTTCCCCGCATGCCCGTAAAGTCGCCGTCCACCGCCCACCCGCGAGTAGATGCCGCGCCGAGGAGCGCTGCAGTCACGCTTGCTGCCGCGCCGCCGTACGTGTGCCGGAACCCCGCCTTGGCGTCGATTCCGTGGTTACCGATTCCTCCGGTGACTTCCCACAACATGTTCAAGACCGCAGCCGTGGCCGCAGTCTCTCGAAGCCCAGGCTGCAGGAGAAACTGCTCCACGATACCGTACCCACCTGCTTCAATGAACGCCTCGGCGTATCGCTGGGACTTCTTTGACACTGCCACAATCGCGGCGCACGTCTTCTCAAGCGTATGCTCGGCCTCGCTCTGAGTGGCCACATTTGGTGCCGCCGCCGCTGCCGCGAGCTGTTTCACGAGTCCGGCGACGTCCTTGCGCTCCTCACACAAGTCTCTTTCGGCCGTCGCCAGCTTCGCGCGCAAAACGGCGACTTCGACCACGGCATCAGCCGTCGACGGAGGCACCGCCGCGGAATCAGCTGACGACAAGTCCGCGCTCATCGTGTCGCGTGACTAAAGACGCTTTTGCTGCACGGCCCTGCTCGCCACCGCCACAATTTTTTTTTATCTCCGCCGCAGTCACGTGCTTCTTGCCTCGGCCGCTGGCGGACACACAGGACACGTGGTCGGCCTGCCACGCAACGAGTCTCGAAACGCCTACGGGGAGTCAGTTGACCCTATCAAAACTGCACCCGTAGTCGATCCGGTATACGGTCCACGTTCTACCATAGGGTCGTAACGACTCGACGTACTTGTATACGGGTTAGTTACAAGGCGAACGCCTCGGATCACCAACGGAGGGTCTGTTACACGAAAGACTTGTAGAAATGCGGGAGTTTCGAAAACAGTTGTCGTAAAATACGACAGTCCGCTGGCTGACTGGTCGGAGTGGGTCTTTGATTAGATGATTGACCGCAGCGCAAGCAGGGTATGTAGCTATAGCAAGCGCTCTGTGCCAACAGACGAGTGGATGGCGCAATGCACGGGTGAATTGCGGGTGCTCCCATTAATGATAACAACGCAGTGCCGAGGCCCGCTTGCTCCCTGTTAAAAGTCTTGCGACGCAGTGTATTACACGCGTCCTATTCGAAAGGGACTCGCACCGACGGCACGTACACGGCATACGCAGGCCGATGACGTAGGGCATATGCGCCTGTCAGGTCACTCGGAACTCGTGCGGCGATCGACTGTTCCATTGGTCCAGCAGTTTGCGACGCAGCGCTGCAGCGCCGCCGATCGGGGTGGCACCGTGAACCCCGCTTCACCGAGCAACTCCAGCACCGGTGGGCAGCTGCTTTCTGCAGCAATCTGCAGCGGCGTGAGCGGCACTCCCCGCACCCTGTCCGACACCGCTTGCATGTCAGCCTTGGCTTCCAAAAGCACCCGCAGCGCGTCGACGCACTCGCCCGCAACGGCCATGTGTGCCGGCGTGTCCATGAGTACGTTGCGCAGGTTCACGGACGCCTTGAAATGCAGCAACAGTCGCAAGGCGTCGACGCGGTCGTGCCGTGCCGCGCAATGCAGCGGGGGGTAGATACAATACACGATTCCTGTACTTCTACCCGTCAGCGAGTCGGCCACGTTGGTATTGGGCGACGCGCACAGCACGGTCAGGACGTCGCCAGAACTGTTGCGCACCGCATAGTGCAGTGCTTCACGGTACCACACGTCGGGAAACAGGTCGCGCATGCCTTCGTGCGCGCTGGCCGCGTGCACCAACAACCGCACCACAGAGACATGGTCGTTGAGCGCCGCCACGCCGAGCAGTGTGCCGCACCGCGACCGTGCCTTCATCTGCCATTCAGTCGGCCTGCCTGGCGTGTACGCCGCGCAATCGTCGCACAGAAACGCCCGCACGCCCGACTCGTCGCCGTGCTGCGCCGCGCGCCAAGCTGCGTCGTAACGCTGCTCCAAATACACTCTCCGCGCGTCTTCCTCCTCATCCAGGCGATCGTACCACTCCACCCGCGACCCAGCCTCTGCGCTCTCCTCTGCGCCCATCACTCCCTCTTTCGCAAAGCACTGGCGCGCACAGCCAAGACAACAGGTCAAAGACAATAGGCCAAAGGCCAAAAGACAAGGGGCAAAGGTCAAAGGCCAAAGGACAAAGGTCAAAGGCCAAAGGCCAAAGGCCAAGGGAGCAAAAGGCAATAGGCAAGGGGCAAAAGGCAAAAAAAAATCCACTCGCTGTAGCGAGTGGCTCCAAGAAGAAAAAATCTAAACTGCGTCTCGTTTTTGACTGTCGTCTTTGAGCGTTCACCCGTGCGTTTCGTGCGTGCCGTACGTGCCGCGACTGTTTGCAGGCGGCCCGTACTAGTAACCCCAGGCGGCCCAAACTAGTAACCCAGCCGGTATCCGGTGAATGTCCTCGACGGGATCGGCAGCGCGTCGCGGCATGGCAAGGTAGACACGTTGTGGTCGCGCAAAAGAGCGAGCACGGTAGCGTTGGCGTAGTCTGATGCGAGCTGGCCAACGGAAGGGCCAGGGTCGTGCGACGGCGTGTGTACATTGGCCTTGACTTCGAGCAGCAGGCGCAACGCCGCAGCGCTGTTGTGCCGGACGGCCAGCTTGACGGCCGACATGTCGTTGTTGCCGGTCCGGTTCACGCACGCGTGAGCTTGCAGAAGCACGCACAGCGTGCCGGGCTGGTCGTGCCGCGCCGCAATTTGCACCGGCTCCAACAAGTCGCGGTTCCAGCACGACGACGGCGACTGACGCAGCGTCAGTGGAGGGTGGCGGAAAGTTGCCAAGATGGCGCGCAGCGCATCGACGTGGCCGAACCGCACCGCATACTGTATCGCCGTCGCGTCCATGCCGCCCTTGGGATGCACCATGTCTGCCAAGTGCGCGTCGGCTTTGTTTTCGAGCAGCAGACGGACTGTTGCCGCGTGCCCGTTCACAGCAGCGACCTGCAGCAGCGGGCTCAGAAACTGCAGCGTGGGTTTCTGAAAACACCCGTCCGGCCGGATCATCTTGGGCAGCAGCCGCCGCAGCGTGCCCGCGTCGCCGCGCTGCGCACATTTCCACGCACGCCGACGAGCTTCAGTCGCCATGGCGGTGTGCACAGCGTACAACGGCGCGCACAGCGTGCACCTCACCGTCTTGCGTTTCGCGCGTTCTGCGCAAATTGCGCGTTCCGCGCACGTCGCGCGTTTTACGTTTCGCGCGTTCCGCGCACGTCGCGCGTTCCGCGCACGTCGCGCGTTTTACGTCTGGCACATTTCTCACATTGCGCTAGCTGTGCGCATTTCGTGCGTTTTACATGCCCTGCGGCTTACGTGAATGGATCGTTTGGCGCAGTTTGCCGCAGCGTACGTACGCCGAGGTGGCGCGTCTTGGTCAGAAAAAAGTGCGTCGGCGTACGGTGTGCATATGAAATTCATATTCTCCGTACGGGTCAGACAAGTTATCATCATCATCACGCCAGATGACGCTCAGCTTGATTTTGAACGGAGTGCGCGGCGGCAATGCAATGTCCGCGTCGGCGAACACTTGGAGTATGGCTGCGTCGCCGTAATCGGCGGCCGTTTGAACAAGGTGCGGCTGGCAGTTCCCGCCATCATCGTCGTATTCGTGTCGAGGTGAGCTTGCCACCCTGGGAACGTGGACGTCGGCCTTGGCGGCAAGCAGCGCACGCAACGTGCCGGCACAGTGGTTGTCTATTGCCAGCTGCACTGGCGAGCGATTGTCGGCGCCTTGGACGCCGCGGACACATGCTTTGGCATTCAGGAGCTCGCACAGCGCACCGACGTGGTCGTGTTGCGCCGCGACTTGCAAGGGGGCAAGGTAGTATGCGTCTCTATGTATCGCGATTCGGGTAGGTACACGGTTTCCTGCATTGCGCCACAGTGCCGAGTGGGCAGGACTGTAACCGTCGGTGTTCCGGTCCGTGAGCACGGCACGCAGCGTGTCCGCTTGGCCGAACCACGTGGCCATGAGTACGGCATTCGCGACCAACTGCGTGGAAAAATGTGCGTGTCTCGACATCAGCAGCAGGACGACTGCCGTGTGCCCGTTCATTGCAGCGACGCGCACCAACGGGCACAGATCACATAGGCCGTCGAGCAACGGCCGCAGTGCCGCGACGTCGCCTCGTTGAGCGCAGTCCCACGCAAACGCATATGTGTCTGCTGCCATGGCGACCGGCGTGAACTTGTATATTTTTTCGAAAATGCAAGGCACGCGCTTGGTGCACGCGGCTGTACATTCATTCGCTTTCTGCCGCATGCAGGCTTCTTACGCACAACGCTTCAGCTGTACGAGTAAGGACCCGCTCATATGAAGCGCATCGACAAACGGCTGTAAGCAAACGACTCGAAGCTTTTGAGCCTTTGAAGGTTCCACACGGCAATCTTGGCCCTCAAGGTCCAGGGTGGCGGCAGCAAGATGCCAGCCTCGGCAAACGCGTCAAGTATGGCCTTGTCATCGCTGGCGGCGGCCTTGTCCAGTATGCTGAACTTGACCACATCGATGGTGCACCCGCCGTATCCCGCGTGCAAGATGCGATTTTGTCGCGGGACGTTGAAGTTGGCCTTGGCCGCAAGCAGGACGCGCAGCACGCCCGCGTTGCAATGATCGGTAGCCAGCTGCATCGGTGAGCGCTTATCAATGGTGCCAACATCGTTCACGGCGGCTCTGGCGTGCAGCAACTCACACAGCGCGCCAACGTGGCCGTGTTGCGCGGCAATCTGCACGGGCACGAGACAGTCCTCCCCTTGGCCAGATACAGAGTGCAAGTTGCCGCGAGTGCTGGCGTGGCCTGCCGCAAGCACGCCGCGCAGCGTGTCGGCGTGGCCGAAACGCGTGGCAAAGTGCACTGCAAATAAGAGCAGCGTCTCGTCGCGGTCTGCGTCTGTTGTCGGTGCCATCGTCTGCAGAAGCAGCTTGACGACATCGGTGTGCCCGTTGGCCGAGGCCACGCGTATGTAAAGCCGCAAGGCAGCTGGACTAGAAGCGCGACTCAACAGTGGACGCAGCGCTGCAGTGTCGCCGCGCTGCGCGCAGTTCCACGCATCGCGGAACAGGTACGTTGCCATGCCGAATCGTGCAAAGTCGGAGCGCAGCCGTTGCGGCGTAATTACACGAACACATACACACGTACGTACACGCACAAACACAGGGAGCATACCCGCTGCGACGCGGTGCTTCGTGCTTTGCGGTAGTCGGGACGAAACGGGTCGGAAATACTGCAAGCCGAATGCGTGCGTGTGCTGGGGTCGCATCAAGTGCCGGGTCGCATCAAGTGCTGGGTCGCATCAAGTGCTGGGTCGCATCAAGTGCTGCGACTCAGGCCGACGAGACCACGGCCGCTGCCTGCACGTGCCCCGACAGCGGCCCCGGCCCCGGCACCTGCGCCAGTAACAGCACCTGCACCTGGTCCGGCAGCAGCACCTTCACCTGCGCCTGGGCCAGCACCTGTGCCTGGGCCAGCACCTGCACTTAGTCCGGCACCTGCGCCAGCACTCGCACAGTTGAAGCCGGAAGTGGTGGAAGAGCTGGAGCAAGAGGTAGCGCCGCCGATTTCGGCCGCCTTGTGGATGAGACGAAAGTTGTTGGCCTGGTGGGCCGCGGCCAGCCACTTGGCACGGTCGCAGTGTGTGAGCGCGTCCAAGACGTGGACTGTCCACTTGGCCAGCTCGTCGCACGTGTCTGACTTTTCCTTCTCCAGCTCGGGAGTGTCAAAGTCGCCGTCCAGCTCTTCATACTTGACGGCGATCTTGTACTCGGGGCAGACGTGCTTGACAAAGGTGCCCGTGGCCAGCGCGTCCAAAAACGTCTGCGGCTGGAGGCTGGCGCCATGCGCCATGCCAGGCACTGCGAGGGGTACGGGCCCAGGCACGGCGTCCAGCGCGACGTCCTTGAGCAAGCCGCCACGAAGCATGTCGCCCAGCATGTTCCACACGGGAATGTGGAGCACACGGCTCCGGACGCAGAGGTCGGCCAGTGGAAACGCGCAGACGCCAAAAATGTCCGTGCCGCTGCACACGTGGTCCTTCAGCAGGCCCAGCACAAAGGCGGTCGTGCAGGTACGGGGCGGGCAGCGGAGGAGCTTGCGCGCGTAGTGAAGGATGCCGTGCACAGACATGCGCCCTTCGCGGTACTTGGTCATGCGCACCCCGAAGCGCGCAAGGGACGCCTCCCTGTGCTGTGCGGCCGTGCCCACGAACCCGCGCACGCTCACGTGCATGCGCGGTCCACCAGCACTTGCACTTGCAGCCGCACTCGCACTTGAACCAGCGCCGGCACCGGCACTTGCACTTGAACCGGCGCCAGCACCGGCACCTGTACCGGCACTCGCCCCTGCACCGGCACTCGCAACACTGATGCCGGCACGGGCGCCCACATCCGCACTTGTGCCTGCAACGACAGGTCCTCGGTCCTGGCGTTGCGCGCCGTGTTCGGACGCACCTGCGACTTGGTCCGTGCCATGGTTCGTGCCTTGGTTCGTCGCCTTGTTCGTTGCCTTGTCCGTTGCCTTGTCCGTTGCCTTGTTCGTTGCCTTGTCCGTTGCCTTGTCCGTTGCCTTGTCCGTTGCCTTGTCCGTGGCCTTTTCCGTGGCCTTTTCCGTGGCCTTTTCCGTGGCCTCGTCTCTGCGGTGGCGCTTGCGCTTGCCCTTGCCCTTTGGTTTGTCCTTGCGCTTGCCCTTGCCCTTGCCCCTGCCGCTGTTCCCGTCCTTGAGCTTTCGCTTGGGCTTTGTCAGAGGCGTCGCCGTTGCCCCACCGCGGCAGCCAGAGAGGGCGGCGGCCGGCTCTCCCGCTGGGCACTGCTTCGCTTTCACCAGCGCCCACTTGACCTTGTGCGGTCCCACAAACTCGTGCGCGTGCACCTCGCCGGCGCTGTACTGCACGTTGACGCACGTGGGAGAAACCACACCCACAACTTGGCCGGTGTAGGGTGAAGATGTCCTTTCCAGACTACGCGGGTGCCGCGCGACTGCAGAACCGGGCCGGCGTGCACATGTGTGCGTCCACCACACCCTGACGGCCGTCCCGACTGCCGGCACCTGCGCCTGCGTCGCCGGCACTTTCGAGTGATTCGCTGGTACTTGCACCTGCGTCGCCGGCCCTTGCACCTGCGTCGCGGGCCGTTGCTGGTGCAAAGGCGCCACGGCTGCTGCTGCTAGCGCTGGCGGCGCTGCTGGCGCTGGCGGCGCTGGCGGCGCTGCCGGCGCCCCGACGTGTTGACGTGACATGAAAAGGGGTGACGACGACGACGACGACGACGACCGCGACACAACTGACGAGTGGATTAAAAAAACAGGCCGCCGCAAAGAGTCACGCGGTACCGCCTGTAGACGCGTCGGTTGTTTCCGCGTGTTCTTCCGTGCAAGCCAGGACGGCCAGAGGACCCGAGGCGGGTCGGTCCAAGGCTGGGTCGGTCCAAGGCCGACAGCTAAGCAACGGTGCTATCAACCAGCGCTCCGCAGACGCAACGACACAGTTTTTGTACCTGTAGTCGTTCTGACCGCACGCGCAAACGGTTCCCCCAACCGTGAACGGTTCCCCAACCGTGAACGGTTCCAAAATTTAACAATAAACAAAGGGCTGCGTATCAAGCGAGTTGGTGTCTGCACGGCATCCGGCCTTTACCGGATTCGAACCCGAGAACGTCCGAGGCACGGCTTCGCCACGCGCTCAGCTGGGCGCTTCACGCACGCGTCGGCGGAGCGCCTCGCGGCCGTCAAGGGCGCTCCGCGCGAACCAGTTACTCGTGCGTGGCGCCGTCGCTGTCGTCACTGTCGTCTGCAAAGTCAAACACTCTCACGCACAGGTTTCTCGCTTCATCGGCGCGCACTGCGCCGACGTTTTCATCTGCCAGCTCGCCGTCAATTTCCAGGTGCAGGTCTTTGTGTGCGGCCAGCTCGCGGATCTTGATACACGGGTGCCTTGCGGCACTGCGTTTGGCCAGTGCCAAAAGGTTGTCGCCTTCGTTGCACTGCACCAGGTACGAAAAGCCGCGTTTGCCTTGCGGATCACGGCAAATACGGAAGCGCAGACGGATGCTTGTCGTCATGGGCATTTCCTCGTGCGGATGCTTGCGGATCACAAGGCGCGGATCACAAGGCGCTGATCAAAAGGCGCTGATCAAAAGGCACTGATCAAAAGGCACTGATCAAAAGGCACTGACCAAGCGGCGTTGACCAAAAAGGGCACTTGAAAATAATTCACCGTCGTCATGTTTGGGTGCCGCGCGTGCGGTGCACGTCGCGCGTTACGTGAGGAAAGTGTCGCGTGTGACGCGACTCACGTGGTACGCCGTACAGGACTGGCAGGTCGCGTGTTACGGAACTTGCGCCGCGCGGCTGCCATTCAACCACTTGTCCCAAATACTCTCCGTGGAACTCGTCTGAACAATTGGTGAAAGAGCTGGAGCATCCGGAATAGCGGCGAAGCGAGCGGCAAAGCGAGCGGCGAAGCGAGCGGCGAAGTGAGCGGCGAAGCGAGCGGCAAAGTGAGTGGCGAAGTGAGCGGCGAAGCGCGTCGGATGGTGCGCTTCATCTCGGACAACCGAGGCCGCGTGTGGTGCACGGTGTGCGCGACGCTCCACGCTACAGTGTCGGAACACGAGTCAGTCGCAGACGCGTGCATGCGTCATGGGGGTGCCGCGCGGTTGCACGCCACGTGTGCACCGCTGGCCCCGGGTCTCATGTCGAGTCCGTACACGTACGCGTCCGAGGCTGCGCACCGTTACGCAGCCTTTGAGCCTGCAAGTCTGTTGGCGCAGTTCCACGTGCAAAACGGCGGCGCGTGGTGCTGGGGCAGTGTGTGGTGCAAAGCGTGCGCGACGCTGCACCCTGCGTCGCACAAAGACGAGTCCGCTGCAGACGCGTGCCGACGTCTGGCGTCCCACGTGCTTGCACGCGCGCCGCCTTTGACGCCCAATTTGCCCCCATACACATTTGACACTTTGACCCTCGACGTTCCGCCGCGGCGGCGGAAGCTGGTTGTGCGCACGCTGTGCGGCACTTGGTCCTGCAAAACGCGTAGACCGAGATGTGCAAAAGAAGAGCATGATGAAGGACGCGCGACCATGCAGACAGCGCTCGTACCCTACGTCCCACAGACACGGCAGTATGCTCCGGCGTTTGGTTGAACAGTCTGTTTGGTGCGTGTGCGACGCCGTAAACCGTTACGAGAGGATGCAGCACGAGGGGGCCTCTTCAGGCGTGTGCAAGGGTTCGTCCAGCGTGTCCATGTCGGCGTTCGCGCCGCCGATAATGGTTTTCACCACGTAGTCGCCCATGCTGAAAGTGGGGACACGGCGCGCTGCCAATACTTGGCGTCTCTCGGTGAAAAAGTCGTCCGTGACGTCGACATTTGGGCAGCACCGGTCAATGTCTTCCAAGTACGCGACTTCGGCGTCGTCGTCGGTGCACACGAGAAAGTTGACGACGCTCTTGTGTGGCTTGTGCCGGCTGCTCAAGAGTGCGTGCAGGAGCGCGTGGCCGTGCACAGTACCTTGGTCCGGGGCTCCGTCTGTAGTGACGAGAATGTGCACGCCCTCCTCGTCCAAGCAGTGGCGGTACGTCTCGAGCACGCGCGTCAAAGTCTCGATGAGCGGCGTGCGGCCAAGACCCTGCTGCACAAGGTGGCGGATTTGCTCAAACGTGTGCACGTTCGACACGCACACGGGCCCCGCCGCCCCGGAAACGTGGTTCAAGAACCACACATCTACTCCGCCAGGCGAGTCGAGAGCGAGCACGGGCAGCGCCAGCTGCACAAAGTGCTCAAGCTCGTGGATGCGCCGCACCGTGGCACCGTTCACGGCCTGCAGCGGCGTCCGGGTAAGCCCAAGGTTCATCGAGGCCGAGTTGTCCAGCACAAGCACTTTTTTCGACCCGCACAGCACGGACCGCAGACGCTGCTCAAAAAACGGCGAGACGTCGTTCTTGCGCATGATGGCCTGGAACGCCTGCAGCTTGCCGTCGCTCCATTCCGCGACCGCCAGCTCTGCCACAGGCACCGCATCTGCACCAGTTGCACCAGCACCTGCACCAGCACCTGCACCAGCTGCCGCACCTGCACTTGTACCCGCTGCCGTAACTGCACTCACCGCTTCGCGCGCCGAATCTTGCATTTTTGGCCTTGCCGCTGGCCTTGCCGTTGGCCTGGACGTTGGCCTTGCCGTTTGCTTTGCCGTTGGCCTTGCCCTCCGAAAACAAAAACGGCAATTTCTACACACCTACATATTGCACAAGCCCTCTTGGGGGAAGAAGGCGCCGGGGTCGTACGGCTCTGCTGCCGCCGAAAACAGTGCGGTGCTTACATGGTGTTGTCCAACGTGCTCGAACGCATGCCTTGTTTGCTTTGCGAGCGCGGCGTAGTGACAGGGTGAAAATACTGATGGGTTTGCCGGAAGAAAAAAGCTTTTCAAAAAACACGAAAGATGTTGTGCCGCATGCCGTATTGCGAAACGAACAAACGTCCTTGGTGAAGCGGAACGGCAGTACAGGGCTTGTGCATGGGCCGCTGCAAGTGGTGCTGCAGTTGGCGCTGCAGGTGGCGCTGCAAGTCGCGCTGCAAGTCGCGCTGCAAGTCGCGCTGCAAGTGGCGCTGCAAGTCGCGCTGCAAGTCGCGCTGCAAGTGGCCAGTGTAAGCTCCGGCACAAGTCCTTTTGTTCAATCACTTGGGCTGCTTGAGGTGGTACGTTTTTCCGAAATTGCGCAGCCACGCCGTGTATGTGCTGCGACAGAAGTGCACCTTCCAGTCCGCGCCCACCCTGATGAGACACTGCACTTCCAGCTCGACCGCCTGGCGAAACTTGTCAGACGGCACGGTGACGACAATGTCGCCGCGACGAAGCGGCAAAGGTGTCGCCTTTTCCTCTCCGTCGTCTGTTTGTTGTGTTTCTTGCACCGAATGGTTTCCGTCCTGCGCCACGGCGGCTTGCGGTGTGGAGGATGCTTCCTGTGCTGCAAATGGTCGATCGCGGACATACTGCACTGGTCCTGCTTCCTGTTTTGCCAACGCACGCGCGCGCGCTCTGGCGCCGACGCCTTGTTTGCGGCGGCGTGAACCCGTCGCCTTGGGTTCGGCCGCCTTTGATTCGGCCGCCTTTGGTTCCGCCGCCTTTGGTTCCGCCGCCTTTGGTTCGGCCGCCTTTGGTTCGGCCGTCACTGTTTGCGTGGCCATTGACGCCGGCAAACCAACACACTGAGAAGAATACAGTCGGCTGGAGAAAAATTCGCGTGATCTAATGTTACAACGGTTCCACCTCCCGCCACGCCATTGCGATCCGTCACATCCCGCCGCAAAAGCAGCCGCAAAGTAGTCTAATGTCGTTCAAAGACTTTTTACGGGCAACTCGTGATGCTACGACAAAGCGGCACAGGTAAAGTGGCACAGGTAAAGCGGCAAAGGCAAAGCGGCAAAGGCAAAACGGCACAAGCAAAGCGGCAAGGACGAAACGGCAAAGGCACACAAGACGGTGCAACAACGATGCAGCGCAGGAAAAAAAAACCACACACACACTTGGGTGCGCGCTCAAAACTGAGTTGCATACTGCCGGATTCGAACCGATGAACATCCCACTTTGAATAGGACAGCTTAGACCACTCGCTTCAAGCATGCGTAGTTGTCGTGACAAGGAAGGCTGCGTAGAAAGCACTTGCAAACGTTGGTCTTTTTTCTCGGTTCGTCGTGTTCAGATGACCCGTCAAGTGCACAGTTGCGCACGGGGGGTGCAAGTGCAACAGTGCAACAGTGCAACGGTAAAGGGGGTGCAGCGGTAGAGGCATGAAAGACGGTGCAACGGCGAAGCACGAGGGCGAAGCACTTGAGGCGAAACGGGAAAGCACACACGGAAGACGCGGCCGCTGTGCCGGCCCATGTGCGTCTTGCGCGCGCCAAAAAATAAAAGAAACCGGCGAAACCGCGTACATTTGGCGCGCGCTCACCATGGCCGAGTTTTCGTGCTGCTTGCTGGTCGGCCGGACGCGGCAGACGGTGACGTTTCAGTCCGAGACCGGCGTGGCCGCCTTGATTCGCAGTCTTGCAGGGTTCAACTTGCAGGTGGCCACGTACACGTTTGCGGACCCCATCAAGGACCTCAAGTCGCTGCTGCGTGCGCAACCCGCGACAGACAGGGACGCGCTGCACGTGTTTGCACACGCAACGTCTCTTTTCGCAAAGGCCGACCGTTCCGTGGCGCCTGTGGACCCGGCAGACCCTGGCGAGCTCTGGCGTCGGCTCAGCGGGCCCGGTGTGCACTGCATCGGCGCGTTCCGGTACGGCTGGGTGCCGGACGCGCGCGGACTGCATCGGGCCGACGCCGCTGTGACCATTGCCGTTGTTTCCCCGCCGCCCGTCGTCGCTGCCGGCACGCCCACTGGCACATGCACAGGGCCCAGCACGGGGCCCAGCACAGGGCCCAGCACGGGGCCCAGCACGGGGCCCAGCACGGGGCCCAGCACGGGGCCAGGGTCAGGTGCGGTCAAGACGGTGCGGCTGCCGTGTCGTTTGGACGAGACCGTCGTGCAGTTCCGCGGCCGCGTGTGTGCAGCACTGGGTGTGCAGCCCTGGTCCGGCACGCTCTTTGCTCCTTCGGGACACAAGCTGGTGCCCTTGCTGGGCTTTGAGCACGAGTACGAGGACGAGGACGAGGACCTCGACGAGAACGAGTACGGCAAGTGCAAAGGAAAGGGACCGCCGACGCTGGCGGAGCTGGGTATCCAGGACGGCGACGTGCTGCGTCTCGAGACAGAGGCGCTGGTGTCTGTCGAGGTGCGCACGCTCACGGGCAAGACTGTCAGAGTGCACATTGAACCAGCGGGCACGTGCCAGGTTCTGAAACACCAGCTGGAAGGGCTCGTGGGCCTTGCGGCCGACCAGCAGCGGCTGATTTTTCAAGGACGGCAGCTTCAGGAAGACGACGTGTTGGCAAACATTGGTGTGCGCGACGGATCGCGCGTGGACGTCGTCATGCGTCTCCGCGGCGGGATGCACCACGTGTCGGCGCTGGTGGCGCAGCAGCAGTACCCGGCGCCCTTGAACGGGTCGCTGGCGCACGCCGTGTTTGTCGTCCACCGCGTGGCGTTTGAGCTCCGTGGCGTGTTTTCAGGATTCCCGCAAGACCAGCTTCGTGCGGCGCCCTTGCCGCCCGCACTGCGCAGCAACGTCGTTGACGCTCCTTATGAGTACGTCAGCTTGAAGCCTCGTGCGCACCAGCACCGTGCGCACGAGCACCTTGCACACCAGCACCAGCACCAGCACCAGCAGCCGCCGGCGGTGCTGCAGAACTTTCAAGACTTGCTTGGCCTGCTGGCGGTTGCCGCGGGCCTCCCAGGAACGCACGTTCCCGTTCTTCCCCAGCCGCAAGCAGGACAAGGAGGCGGGCAAGGAGGAGGAGGAGGAGGAGCAGGAGGGGGCACTCAGCCTACTTCAGGCACTCAGCCTACTTCAGGCACCAAGCACGCGGCAGGCACCAAGCACGGTGAAGGTGCGGTCGAGTAAGCGCGGCCTCGCCGGTCCCAGCTGCGGCGCATGCGCGGCACGAACCGGAAAAAAAGGTCGCGGTGAGCTCCGGAAAAAAAAAACACACGCAAAACGGACAGGATAACGCTGTAAAAGTTACATGCACGTCGTCAGGTGGTTTTCCTGGCACGCTTGGCCGGACACTTGTCAGTGTCAGCGCTGGCACCAGCACCGGCACCAGCACTGGCACCAGCAACCGCTTTCAGCGCTGCGGCAACAGCATCGTGCTCGAGCAAAACCGCAATCTGGTGCGGCGTGCGCCCTGCACGCACGTGAAGGTACCGTTCCTGGTACGGCGCGGACGTCGTCTGGAAAGCCAAATGCGGCGCGCGGCCAATCAGAAAGCGCACGCACGCCAAGTTCCCGCAAATGACGGCCGCCGTCAAGGGAGACCAACCCGTCGCTGCCGGCGCAGCCCGGTCCACATCTGCGCCGGCCCGTACAAGCGCCTTGAGCTCGCTCACGTGGCCACCCAAAGCGGCGTGATACGCCGGTGCAAACCCGTCGTGGTCGCAGCGGTTCACATCGGCCTTGGCTTCCATGAGCACTCGCACAATGTCAGTGGTGCCGCGCACGGCGGCCTGGACCAGTGGCGTCGAATACAAGGGTCTGCCGCCGTACGCAGTGGACTTGTCGACGTCGGCTTTTGCCGCCACAAGCAGCCTGACAACCACCGCCCGAGAAGACGCAGCCGCCATCAACAGCGGCGTGATGAACCCGGTCAGTGCGTTAATACAGCCCGCAGTGTAATACGCCTTGTCGATGTCGGCCTTGGCCTCGATGAGCATGCGCACAACTTCCTCGCACCCCGTGTGGGCCGCAGTGAACAGTGGCGGCAAGCTGCTCGTTGACGCCGCCGTGTCATCGACGCGCGCCTTGGCTGCCAGCAGTGTGCGCACGCTGCCGACCCTGTTGCCATGGACCGCTACCTGAAGAGGCGTGCTGCGGCCAGTACAGTAGTCATTCGGATCTGCCTTGGCGTCCAAAAGCATCTGTAGCGGGTCGTGGGCCGACGACGTGCACCACCTCTCGCGCTGGCCTGCAATCACACACAGCGGATAATCGCCGCCGTTCGGGTAGCACTGCTGCCGTGGGTCCGCCTTGACGTTTAGAAGCGCCGCCAAAACGTGCGAGTTCACGTGCCTCTGCCGCAACGCCGCAAACAGCGGCGTGCCGTATTTGCCGACTGCGGCCGCGTTCACGTTCGCCTTGCAGTCGGCAAGTGCTCGGACAATGTGGTAGTGCTCCTCTTCCACCGCCAAGTGAACCAGCGTTGTCCGCCCCGTGTCGCAGTGGCACTCTTGATTCACATCTGCTTTGCCCGCCGCAAGCAGCCGCACCATGTCGGCGTCTCCGGAATCCACCGCCAATTGTATCGCCGTAGAGCGCGTCTCCACGCATACCCTGTTGACGTTGACGGAAGCCCGCAGCAGCAAGCGCACAAAGTCGACGGAGTGCTCGCCCACTGCTATCTGCAAAGGCGTCACGTCTGCCGCGTGTTCCGTCTGCCCGCCCTTGTCTGCGTCAGCCTTGGCCGCAAGAAGCAGTGCCGCAACGTCCGCATGGCGGAAACGCGCCGCGTGCATCAGAGGCGTGAAGCCGTTGCGGGTGGTTGTTTCCACGGCGGCCTTGACCTGAATCAGGTGCTGCACGACGGCCGCGCGGCCGTCGTGCGCCGCCAAGCCCAGCAAGGTGTAACCAGACTGGTCCTCCACGTCCACGTCTGCCTTGGCACCCAGCAGCGTCCGGAGCACTGCAAGGTTGCCCAGCTTGCAAGCCATGAATGCCGGCAAGTTCACGTCCTGGTGCGGCACTGCCGCAAGAAGCAGCTGCAGCACGGCAACTTGGTCGTTGGCCACCGCCACCATGGTCGGCGTGCGGTGGTCGTCCAGCTCGTGCGCTGACCGCACGTCGGCTTTGGCTGTAAGGAGCATTTGCGCCGCATCCACGCTGCCGTACTGCGCCGCCAAAAGAAGCGGCACGCGGTTGTCGCCGGTACTGCGGTTCACATCGGCTCCTGCGTCCAGCAAGATCCGCACGCACGCCGGGTGGTCGTTGGCCGCGGCCGCGCACAGCGCAGATGATGACACGTTCGATACAAACGCCAGGGGCATCGACGGTCGAAATAAGGTCTGCACAGCCACTGTCAAGTCGGCAGCCCGCCCTTCCTGTGCTGCCGTCCAAAGAGCCACTTCCTCGACCACGTCCTGCATCGTCCTCCACGGAAACTCGACGCGTACGACGGAATCGTCATCGTCGTCGTTGTCCTCGTCATCCTCCTCGCTGTATTGACCCAGTTCCATTGCACACAAACACACGCACAAGTAAGGAGGGCGACGAAAAAAATAATGCAGCACTGCAAAAACACGTGCCTTTTTTTTTTGCTCCAGTCCGAGGTCAACCAAGAAGCAGCAGCAGCACGTGCAGCCGCGCGCCTGCGAGCTGAATTCCGGTTGCGGGAGCCGCGTACCAGCACACACCTCTTTCGGCACGCAACAGGTTGCGCAAAAGCACCGTTGCCCGAACGCCGTACACACAACACCGCACCTGCAACACTGCAAAGGCAACGGTGAAAATGCGACGGCACAAAGGCAACTGTGCACATGCCACTGCGCAAAGGCAACTGCGCAAAGGCAACTGCGCAAAGGCAACGCCGCAAAAGTTGAGACCCCCCCCCGTGAATACTGTTTGAGAGCAACCGTGTGAACGCGACAAGCGCCCTTTTTCCAGAAAGGAAAAAGTGCAGATTTCAGCCCGTTGGTCACTTTGACCTGCACGTGACGCGCACGTGGCCTCACTTTGACCTGCACGTGACCCGCACGTGATCTCACTTTGACCTGCACGTGGTCTTACTTTGGACCCGCGCGTGGTCTCACATTGGACCCGCGCGTGGTCTCACATTGGACCCGCGCGTGGTCTCACATTGGACCCGCGCGCGCCCTTTGGCCGTCCGCGCCTCCATGCCGCACAGACAGCGCGGCCACGGCGATGCCGGCCACGGCGATGGCGGCCAGGACGGCGAACTTGGCGCGGACGCGACGTACGGCACAGCTGCTCTGCTAGAACAGCCCGAGTTGCGAGGTGACGTGGTGGCGGCGCCAGTGTTTGAACGCTCGCGCGTGGTTGGTCACGGTGTCCCCCCGTTGGTCGTCCGAACCTTTATGCCGCACAGACAGCGCGCCCACGGTGATGGCGGCCAGGACGGCGAACTTGGCACGGGCGCGACGTACGGCACAGCTGCTCTGCTGGAACAGCCCAAGTTGCCAAGCGGCGTGACGGCGGCACCGGTTGTGCGTAACCGGACACCGTCATGCCGTGCGGCGAAGTGCTGCTCAAGTCTGCGGACGGAAGAGTACCTTTCTGTCGCGGTGGGGTTCGCATGGTTCATGGCCGTGAGTCTGCTCACGCTGTGGGACTTGGCACCGGGCAAGGTGGCGCGGTGGCAAGTTCTGTGCAACGCGGGCAACGGCACACTGACCAGCAGCAACGGCAGCAGCACGTCGACTTTCATGACCAACGGCACGCAGGGCGGCGGCGACGCGCCGGCGCTCGCTGCGAGTTTCACGCACGTCAACGTGCTGTCGCTGCTGCTTTGCGCCGCGTGCACGGTCGTGACCATGGCGGCGGTGCAGCACGCGCTCCGCAAGCCGTTCGTGGTGTGGGTCAACGTTGGCGTGTGCCTGCTGGCGTTTGCCGGCCAGGTTATTGGCACGTACGTGCCGCTGGCAGAGCACGGGTTCGGGCCCGCGGTGTGGTGTCTTGTGCTGGGGTCTCTCGTACGGCTGGCAGTCCGCCGCGAAATGCGCGGCATGCCGGGCATGTCGTTTGCCATCATGGTCAGCATTGTTCTGCTGGCCGTCAATCTCAAGACGCTTGGTCTCGTGGGTGCCAAGGCGCTCCTTGTCGCGTGGGTCGAGACCACGGTCACGCTCGTGGCCGTGTACTACCTTGGCAGGGGGGTGTTTTGCATGCCGGCCGACGACGCCCTCGTCACGGCGGCCGGTCTGAGTATTTGCGGCAGCAGTGCCGTGGTGTCGGTGAGCGAGGCCATCAGTGCCGAACCTTCGTTGCAAGTGGCCGTGGTGGCCATCATGTCGGTCCTCACGGTGCCTTGCATGGTGGGCGTGCCGCTCGCCGGTATGGCGCTGGGGCTCAACAACGAGACGATTGGTGCGTGGGTCGGGGGCAGCGTCGACTCGACTGGAGCCGTAATTGCCTCGGCGTCGTTGACTGGGGCACCTGCAGTGCTTCGCATGGCCGTGGTCGTCAAGATGCTGCAGAACGTCATGATTGGCCCGGTGGTTGTCGGCGTGACGCTCGCGCGCGTCCGCGCGTGCCGGTGCCGCACGCTGTGGGAAAAGTTTCCGAAATTCGTGCTTGGATTCCTCGTCGTCGCGGCAGTGACCACGGCCATACCAGACCCGACAGAGAACCTCGTGGCCGCCAACAGTTTCGTCGTCTCTGAATGGTTCTCGTCACTCTCGTTTGTGCTGCTCGGGTACGACTTGGACCTTTTGGGCCTGCGGCGGCAGTTTGGCGGGTACCTTTGCGTGCTGGCGCTGTACGTGGTGGGGCAGTTCGTCATCGACACGTTTGCCACCCTCGGCGCGGCGTACTTGGTGTATGCGCTGTAGGAAGCACGGGCTAGTGCAGGTGCTGGTGCAGGTGCGGGTGCGGGTGCGGGTGCAAGTGTGGGTCGCAAGGCCACAGGTGTCGCACGGTAAGTGATCAAGTCTTAAGCAGTTACTGGGTTGTTGCGGCGCGAGTGTTGACGGCGCACGTCACGACCCCTTGAAAGAAAGTCGAGCACTGCTGCGGGTCGCAGCGGCTGTCTTGGACGCACGCGTTCAGTCGCTCCAAAGGGCCTCGACATGCCGCCGCTGCATCATGGTTCTGGCCCGAGCTTTCATCAACACCCTGGCCGCGGCCTGGACCAGGACTCGGACTTGGGCCAGGACTTGAGTCAGTACCCAGGTCTTGGTGCTGCGCCTGGACGCACAGAGCAAACTGCCGTAAAATGGGCCAGTTCACTTTTTCACACCCGCCTTGGTCGAACGTGGTGCACAACTTGCGCCAGTGCACATTGCACTCCGGCACGGTCCGCGTCGCGAATGACATGGTGCCGAAAAAAAAAAGGATGCAGAACGTGAATTGTTTTTCCGTCGAGAATGAACGCCGCACCTGCCGCTGTCTACGTGTGCAGGACACGCACCGACCTCCGTCGCCCTCGTTGCAGCGACATCAGTCTGCCAAAATAAAAACACTGCATGTCAGGACTAGTGCTGCCGCACTCGACAAGTGTGGTGCGGCCTTTGTGTGGCCTAACTTGTTATAAAAGACCCCCTGCATGCGGTCACGTTCACGCTCGCCTCCCTCGGCGTTACGAGCGTTCGCCGCGGATGCGGCGGGCGAGCTGGACGTCCTTTGGCATGATGGTGACGCGGCGCGCGTGGATGGCGCACAGGTTGGTGTCCTCAAAGAGTCCCACCAGGTACGACTCGGCGGCTTCTTGGAGAGCCTGAATGGCCGACGTCTGGAAGCGCAGATCAGACTCGAACCCCTGCGCCACCTCGCGGACCAGTCGCTGGAACGGCAGCTTGCGGATCAGCAGCTCCGTTGACTTTTGGTACTTGCGGATCTCGCGCAGGGCGACGGTGCCTGGGCGGAAACGGTGTGGCTTCTTCACGCCGCCAGTCGCGGGCATCGACTTGCGCGCGGCCTTGGTGGCCAGCTGTTTGCGCGGCGCCTTGCCGCCGGCGCTCTTGCGCGCAGTCTGCTTGGTACGCGCCATAGTGGGGGAGCGCGGCACTTGAGGCGGCGGCGGTTGCGGCGATTGCGGCGATTGCGGCGGTCGCGAAACCAGTTGCGGCAGTTACGGCGGCGCTTGCGGCGGCAGTTGTGGCAGTAGCGGCGATTGCGGCAGTAGCGGCGGCAGTAGCGGCGCTTGCGGCAGTTGCGAGTAAAAAACGGTGATTTTTGTTGGCGGCGGGAGGGCCGGAGGGAGGGAG
>Ga0207940_1000204_pt1 | contig 20858 bp, 18 predicted proteins | sample LakMenEpi06Jul12_FD_150676 | JGI IMG/M metagenome (GOLD analysis project Ga0207940, IMG submission 150676) | Freshwater microbial communities from Lake Mendota, WI - 06JUL2012 deep hole epilimnion (SPAdes) | ecosystem: Environmental > Aquatic > Freshwater > Lake > Epilimnion/Euphotic zone ... | reverse complement strand
GTTCTTGTCAAGCCATGCGGTCATCAGTGAAATGGCTTCGGCCTTTGTGCGCTTACCGTTCAGCGACACTGAATCGTTTGACGAGTTGATGTATTCGCCGTCTTCGTTCACCACGTCAATAACCGGCAAGTTGTATGCGGTTGCAAACTCCATGTCGCGTTCGTCGCCGCTTGGTACGGCCATGATTGCGCCGGTTCCGTAACCCATTAATACGTAGTCGGCAATCCATACGGGAATCTGTGCACCATTCACTGGGTTCGTTGCATATGCACCAATGAACACACCGGTCTTTTTGCGCGAGTCATCTGTGCGATCAGCGTCTTGCAGCGCTGCTGCAGTTTCGCGGTACTTCGCAACGGCAGATTGTTGCTCGCTGGTGGTGAGTGCATCAACCAGTGGGTGCTCTGGTGACAACACCATGAACGTTGCGCCAAACAAGGTGTCGGGGCGAGTAGTGAACACTTCAATCGGGCCAGCAGTTGATCCAAAGCGAACGCGAGCTCCTTCGCTTCGTCCGATCCAGTTGCGCTGCATCAACTTGATTGCATCTGGCCAATCGAGGCGGTCGAGGTCATCCAGCAAGCGGTCGGCGTATTTTGTGATGCGCATTGTCCACTGACGCATGTTGCGTTTGAACACGGGGTAGTTGCCGATGTCGCTTCTGCCTTCGGCAGTTACTTCTTCGTTGGCAAGAATGGTTCCAAGACCAGGGCACCAGTTCACAGGTGCATTCGACAAGTACACCAAGCGGTGGTTGTTAATGGCGTCTTGCTGTTCAACTTTGCTTAAGCCAGACCATGCACCCATGCCGGTGTCGCGCTTGCCGGAAGCGAACTCGTCAACAAGTTCAGAAATTGGTCGCGCGCGGTTTTGGGTTTCGTCGTACCACGAGTTGAAAATTTGCAAGAAGATCCATTGCGTCCACTTGTAAAACTCTTCATCAGTGGTGCTTACGCTGCGACGTGCATCGTGGCCCAAACCAAGCCTGCGCAATTGGCGACGCATGTTGGCAATGTTTGACTCGGTGTTAATGCGCGGATGAATTCCCGTCACGATGGCGTGTTGTTCCGCTGGCAAACCAAAACTGTCGTAGCCAAGCGCGTGCAACACGTTGTAACCAGTCATGCGCTTGTAACGCGCGAACACGTCGGTGGCGATGTAGCCGAGCGGGTGGCCTACGTGTAGTCCTGCGCCAGACGGATACGGAAACATGTCGAGCACGAACAGCTTTTCGCGGCCAGCAACTTTTTCAGGTTGCGCAAGTGGGCCTGCAGGGTTTGGTGCTTCGAAGGTGCCCTCGGCGTCCCAATGGTCTTGCCATTTGGACTCGATCTGATTGGCCAGGCCCGAGGTGTAACGGAAGGCCGGAATCTTGGATTCCGGGTCATTTCCGCTGATGGATCCCTGTGGGCGCTTTGCTGACATAGCCTCCGTATCGTAGATGAGCCAAGCGGCAAAACGGCCGAGTTTGGATCGGAAAGGCAGTGCAGGTAACACGATGGGCAGACCACAGGGCCGTTCACGCGGGCGTTCATCGAATAGCCGCAAACACAGTTACCCACGCGAAGCCCGCATTAGCGAGACCGTTCGCGAAGTGGTCGCTGAAGAACTACTGCGAATCGATGATGATCGCTTGGCTTTTGTGGCAATCACTGCAATTGATGTTGACGCCGAAATGAACCGCGGCATTGTGTACTTCGATTCGTTGCAAGGCCCAGAAGGCGATGCTCAGATTTTGGCGGCATTTAGTCATTACCGCAAACAACTGCAGTCGGCAATTGCCACGCAAGTTCATGCACGTCGCACACCAGTTTTGGAATTCCGCCCAGACGATGCAATTCGTGCAGCAGCACGCATTGATGAAGTGTTGCGCAACGATCCAATGCATACGCGCAATCTTTCCGACGACACGGAGTAGCAATGGCGAAACGCCGTCCGCCAACCGTGCACGGTTTGGCACTCATTGACAAACCTGCGGGTATGACGAGCCACGACGTGGTGAGCAGACTGCGGAAGCTGTTGAATGAGCGACGCATTGGTCATGCAGGAACACTCGACCCCGATGCAACTGGCGTGATGGTGGTGGGTGTTGGCTATGTCACTCGCTTGATGCAATTTTTGAGTGGCATGGATAAGACGTACACATGCGAAGTGGTGTTTGGAACCGAGACGAACACGCTGGACGATTCGGGAACGGTGACTGCAACTTTCAACATGGGTGAGTTGACGCTTGATTCTGTGCGCGCGGCTGCAACGAAGTTGACAGGCCCAATTATGCAAGTGCCGCCCATGGTGTCGGCATTGAAGGTTGACGGCAAACGCTTGCATGAACTTGCGCGTGAAGGAATAGAAGTTGAGCGCAAGCCGCGACCAGTAACGGTGTATTCATTTGATGTGCACAGCGTTCGTGTTGATGGTGGCGTAACCATTGCGAGCATCGAGGTGCGATGTTCATCGGGAACATACGTGCGCACGCTTGCTGCCGACCTTGGCACGTTGCTTGGTGGTGGAGCGCACTTGCGAAATTTGCGCCGCACCACAGTGGGCGACTTTGTTCTTGCCGATTGCACCAGCATTGAAGATGCTGTGTTGCTCGAGCCGATTACCGCGCTGCGATCAATGACTCGCGTGGTTGCCGATGCAGACACTGCAGTAAAAATTCGTCACGGTAGGTCGTTGCCAGCGTGGGACGGCAGCGCGCCGTGGGCTGTCGTGGATGAAGCGGGTGCATTGCTTGCGGTGTATGAGCAAGATGGACCGAATGCAAAACCATCAGTGGTTTTGGCCGAAGCGATAGCGTAAATATCCGTGCTTATTCTTCGCGATACCGATGCCGCAGTTGCGCCAACGCAGCGATCAGTAGTCACCATTGGCGCATACGACGGCGTGCACAAGGGTCATCGTGCGGTTATTGCTCACGTGCAGGCCGAAGCGAAACGACTGGATTGCCAGGGAGTGGTGGTCACGTTCGATCATCACCCTGCATCGGTGGTGCGACCAGAATCAGCCCCGAAGTTGCTCACCGATAACGACCAGAAGATTGAGCTGCTTGCCGGCACGGGCATTGATGCCACGTTCATGGTGCATTTCGATGAAGCGGCTTCGAAAGAAGACCCGGCTGCATTCGTGAAGCGAGTGCTAGTGGATGCACTTGGCGCAAAGTTGATTGTTGTTGGCGAAGACTTCCACTTTGGATACAAGCGCGGCGGAAACGTTGCCATGTTGCGCGAACTGGGCAAGCAATACGACTTTGAGGTCGTGCCAATGCAGTTGGTACCACGCCCAGACGGCGTTGCCGAACCGGTCAGCAGCACAGCAATTCGTCGTGCGCTTGCTGGTGGACAAGTTGAAGTTGCGGAGCAGTTACTCGGTCGACCTTTTTCTGTGCGTGGAGTAGTGGTGAACGGCGACAAGCGTGGTCGAACAATCGGATTCCCAACCGCAAACACCGAAGTGTCAAACCAAATGTGTTTGCCAGCCGATGGCGTGTATGCAGGAATGTTTACGTGTGCAGACGGCAGTGTGCACGGTTGTGCAATCAACCTTGGTCGCAGGCCAACGTTTTTCGAACACGCAGACGTGTCGCTACTTGAAGCGCACTTGCTCGATTTTTCTGGCGACCTCTATGGTCAGCAGGTGAGTGTCACCTTTGAACACTTCTTGCGTAGTGAACGAAAGTTTGACGGTCTTGATGCAATTAAAGCGCAGCTACAACTTGACGTGTCGGCGGCTCGCGGTCTGGTCGGCCGTAAGTAGTTGTTCGCTGGCGGAGTGATCTGCCAATTGGCTCGGCAATTGCTCTAAACGATTCTTCAGTCATTAGCTGACCGTGATTCGCGCCTGCTGCGCGCGAAATGTTTTCGTTCATCAACGTTCCACCCATGTCGTTGCAACCAGCGCGAAGCAGTTGTTGTGCGCCTTCTTGTCCAATCTTTGTCCACGACACCTGCACGTTGTCAATCAGTCCGCGGTAAGCGATGCGACCGATGGAGTGCATGAGAAGGGTTTCTCTAAACGTTGGCCCACGGCGTGCTTTGTGCTGCAAGTAAATAGGAGAAGCCATGTGTACGAACGGCAACGGAATGAACTCGGTGAAACCGCCGGTTATTTCTTGCAATGCTCGCGTGCGCACAATGTGCTTTGCCCAACTAAGCGGGTGCTCAACAGAACCAAACATGATGGTGATGTTCGACTTCAAGCCAGCTTCGTGTGCAACCTGGTGACAGTCCAACCATTCTTCGGTGTTGATCTTGTCGGAGCAAATGATGTTGCGAATGTCGTCGTCCAAAATTTCCGCTGCGGTTCCTGGCAGCGATGCAAGGCCAGCTTCCTTCAAACGAGTGATGTAGCTAAACAGCGATTCGCCCAAGCGCTTTGCGCCTTCGGTTACTTCAAGTGCGGTAAAGCCGTGCACGTGCATGTCGGGAACTGCGTCCTTCACTGCACGTGTGACATCGATGTAATAGTCGCCGTCGAAGTCGGGGTGAATGCCGCCCTGCAGGGTTACTTCGGTTGCACCTAAGTCCCAGGCTTCTTTTGCGCGCTCGGCAATGTCGTCGAGGGTCAATAGATAAGGAGTGCCGCGCAAGTTCAGGCTGAGTGGGCCTTTGGAGAACCCGCAGAACCTGCACTTAAACGTGCACACGTTGGTGTAGTTGATGTTGCGGTTGTGCACCCACGTGACCTCGTCGCCAACAATTTGCTTGCGCAGGTCGTCGGCAACATGGGCAATGGCTCGCACTTCAGGGCCGCGCGCTCCAAACAACGTGACGATTTCTCGCTCGTTAATGCGATGACCAAGTTCAACACCGCGCAACACCTCTGCAACTGGGCCGGTGATTTTTTCGCCTTCGCCCATGCGCTCAAATGGAATGAGCATTGGGGGAGCATTGTTTGCACCCGAATACCACTGAGTGGAGCGATGACCAACCAGAACCACTTCGGCGCCGTCGTGCACCACATCGGCTGCCGTTACTTTTTCTGGCCAAACTTGTCCGCTGTCGTCGCGCGCCAAACCTTCGGCGTCGCTTCTGTCCATCAGTGCGAAGTCGAGCGATGGATCAAACCACTTTTCAGGATTGATAACAAACTCTGGATACACGGTGAGACGTGGTGCAAGCGCCTTACCCTTTGCTTCGGTAACTTTGCGCAACTTGTCGAGTGCTGGCCACGGACGTTCTGGGTTTACGTGGTCTGCAGTAACAGGGGAGACGCCACCCCAATCGTCGATACCAGCGTCGAGCAAGATGCTGAAGTCATCGCTTAAGTTCGGCGGTGCTTGCAAGTGAATGCTCGATGGCAAAATAATTCGTGCAGCAGCAATTGACCAGAGGTATTCATCTTCTGGGCACGGCGCTTCGTGTTGCATGCCTGTGCGCGGCTTTGGCAAAAAGTTCTGCACGATTACTTCTTGCACGTGTCCGTACTTTGCGTGCGATGCAGCAATTGCCTCAAGCGCATCGATGCGGTCTTCACGAGTTTCGCCAATGCCCACCAAAATTCCTGTAGTGAACGGAATGTTCAATTCGCCAGCCCACTGCAATGTGTCGAGGCGACGCTGTGGTTCTTTATCTGGCGCACCGCGGTGGCAGTCCAAATCATCGCGCAACGACTCAATCATCATTCCTTGCGATGGTGAAACCTTGCGTAACAGTGCAAGTTCGTCCTTGTACAACGCGCCTGCGTTTGCATGCGGAAGTAATCCGGTTTCTTTCAGCACCAACGCAGCCATGTCGTGCAAGTAATGCACGGTGGAATCAAAACCGTTTGCCTTCAACCAATCTTTTGCCACGTCGTAGCGAAGCTCTGGTCGTTCGCCAAGTGTGAACAACGCTTCGTGACAACCCATGCGTGCGCCTTGCTTGGCAATTGCCAACACTTGCTCGGCGCTGAGGTATGGGTTCTCCAGTCGTGCAGGTGGCTGCGCGAATGTGCAGTAACCGCACTTGTCACGGCACAACATGGTGAGCGGAATGAACACCTTTGGTGAATAGGTGACCCGACTTCCGAATTGCGCATCGCGAATGGCGCGCGCATCAGCCAAAAGCTGATCGAGTGGGGTGGCAAGGACGCGCTGACGCTCAGACAACTAAACCCTCCGTGGGTGCTAGTGAAATTGGATTGTCAGTGCTCGACCAAGTTTTCCCACAGTGTTAGAGAAGTGGGCGTTCTTGCGTATGCCGTGCGACCACCAAGATAGCGGTTGCGGGCGGGAAACTGGTGGTCGAAAGCTACAGATTGCCAAGAGCGGTAAACAGCGCCCGCACGTTGTGGCCACTCATTGGCTCACGATGACCCGTGCGACTAATGAAACCAAGCTGCACACCCGTTGCTGGGTCAACCACCGTGAACAACTGCTCGTGACCTGCTGCGTCCACCACAACGTCGGTCAGTAGGGGAACGCCAGCCTCTGCAAGAGCCTGCTGCACGAAACCTGCGTTCAACACTTCAATTGCAATGTGCTGCACGCCAGAGCCGTTGGCTTCCAGATGTGCACGTACCGCAGGGTCGTTACCTGGGCCAACCAACACCACGGTTACTCCACCAGCAGTTGCCGTAACGATGTCGGAGTCTTCGGTTGGCTCCAACGCAAAGCCAAGGGTTTTCAAAAATGATGAGGCTGATGCAAGATCGACAACTGCAACCACCACGTGATCAATGCGCACTGCAACCGTGTCGAGTGCTGACAGCAATGTGTCTGCAACTTTCGTAGGTGCAACTCCGCCACGTTCGTGTGCGACTTCAATGCGATGTGTCTCGGCAAGCAGTGTGCGGAAAATTTGTTCTGCGAAGTCGGCATCTACGCCGCTGTTAATTGCCCACTGCCTACGAGTGGTGAGTACTTCGCGCACGCGTTGTGGCTGAATGACTGCAGTTGATGAACCGGCTTTTACTTCTGCAACTTCGCGACACACTTCCATTCGCTGAGCGAGCAGTGCAACAATTGCTGCATCGATCTGATCGATCTTTTCGCGAAGTTGTGGAAGGTCGCGTGCCATAACTACTTACGCCACCACTTGCGTTTCGTATGTGGCTCGACCAAACGTTGCACGTGTTTTGCCAACACGTCCATTTCAATGTTCACTGCGTCGCCAGGTTTGCGCACGCCAAGTGTGGTGACAGCAGTGGTGTGCGGAATGACTGCAACACGAAATGTGTCAGCAGACAGATCAAATGCTGTCAGAGAAATTCCGTCAACCGTGACCGAACCCTTTTCAACAATCAAGTGCATCAGGTCGCGCGGAATACGAACAACTAAATCGGGAGCAGGGGAGACAACATGTCCAACTGCATCAACGTGACCAAGCACCATGTGTCCGCCAAGTCGATCGCCAAGCGCCATTGGTCGCTCAAGGTTGACCACATCGCCGGCTTGCAGCGAACCGAGGTTGGTGCGCGAATACGTTTCGTCGCTTACGTCGGCATCCCAATACGTCGAGCCATCGGTAGCCACAACCGTGAGGCAGCAGCCATTCACCGCAATGGATGCACCGAGGTCGGAGCCTTCCAGCACTGTGGTGCTGTTGATACGCAGGCGACTGCCATTGCGCGAGCCGACTTTGCCTAGTTCTTCAACAATCCCTGTGAACACAGCAGTTCACACTACTTATATAGGCACACATTGGACAGGGGATTAGCTCGCATATCGACCATGCCCAACCGCCAAACCCTCCCGATAGATTGAAGGGGTCCACTAGGGCTTTTAGCGCTGGTGAGATGCAAGGGGTCAACAGGCCCACTGCGACCAAACGGTCCCGCAATTCGGCGGGCACACGAAAGGCATACCTATGGCAACTGCTCCAAAAAGCGAAACCATCGCCAAGCACCGGGCTCATACAACTGACACCGGTTCTCCTGAAGTGCAAATTGCACTTCTTACAGAGCGCATCAACAGCCTCACTGACCACTTGAAGAGCCACCACAAAGACCATCACAGTCGCCGTGGCCTCTTAATGATGGTTGGTCGCCGTCGACGCATGCTTGACTATGTAAAGGATCGTGACATCGAGAAGTACAGAAAACTTCTTGAAGATCTCGGTCTGCGTCGCTAACGCACGCCGTAGGCAAACACATAACGAACAACTCGTAGTCGGTTGTCAGTCGCTGATTGCGCAACGAGTCAATACGGACTCACGTTGCGACATTGCCGACTGGGAATCGACCGGTTGTTCCTCAACCCCTCATGAATCGTCACGAGACGACTTAAGGGACGAAAGGACATACACATGGCTGACGCCATTTCCGTATCAGCACCTATTTCAGGTACTGACAAAACCCTCACCTTCGAGACGGGCAAGTTCGCCTTGCAGTCACAAGGTGCAGTCATTGCCAAAATTGGCAAGACGCAAGTTCTTGCAACAGCAAACGCCGCAAAGGGCGTTCGTGATGGCATCGACTTTTTCCCACTCACCGTCGACGTAGAAGAGCGCGCATACGCAGCAGGAAAAATTCCTGGCTCATTCTTCCGTCGTGAAGGACGCCCAAGCCAAGCAGCAATTCTTACTTGCCGTTTGACCGACCGTCCATTGCGCCCAGCCTTCCCAGATGGCTATCGCAACGAAACACAAATCGTGATCACCGTTATTGGTGCCGACCAAGTGAACCCGCATGACGTGCTTGCAATTAACGCAGCGTCTGCATCGTTCATGATCAGCGGCATTCCATTCGACGGCCCAATCGGTGCAGTTCGTTTGGCATACAGCCAAGACGGTTCATGGATTGCTCACCCAACATTTGAAGAGGGCGAAGAAGCAACTTTCGAAATCGTTGTTGCAGGTCGCGAACTCGACAACGGCGACGTTGCCATCATGATGGTGGAAGCAGGCGGAACCGAGAAGAGCTTCACGTACTACGAAGCAGGAGCACCAAAGGTTGACGAACTCGTCATTGCTGGCGGTCTTGAAGCATCGAAGCAGTTCATTAAGGAATCAATCAAGTTGCAGCGCCAGTTGGTTGCCAGCGTGATTGCAACCCGTGGCCCAATTGAGCCATTGAAGTACACACCAGTACTTGACTACACCGAAGAGTTGTTTGCAGCAGTAGAAGCAGCAGCAACCGCAACGTTGCAGCCAGCAATTCGCATTGCATTGAAGAGCGAGCGCAACGCCGCAATCGACGAAGCAACTGCAAAGACACTTGCTGAACTTGCAGGAACCTCAGATGCTCCAGGCAAGTTTGCTGGTCAGGAAAAGCAGATCAAAGAAGCCGTACGTTCACTCACCAAGAAGTTGGTGCGTAAGCGCGTTGTGAACGAAGGAATTCGTATCGACGGTCGTGGCCCTGCAGATTTGCGTCCAGTTTCAGCAGAAGTTGGACTCATTTCAACCGCACACGGAACAGGCTTGTTCCAGCGCGGTGAAACACAAGTACTCAACGTGCTCACCATGGCAATGCCAAAGATGAACCAGATGATCGACTCGATCACACCTGAGACATCGAAGCGTTACATGCACGACTACAACATGGCTCCTTGGGCCAACGGTGAAACCGGTCGTGTAGGTAGCCCGAAGCGTCGCGAAATTGGACACGGTGCACTCGCAGAGCGCGCATTGTTCCCAGTTGTTCCAGACCAAGAGAAGTTCGCATACACATTGCGTCTCGTTTCAGAAGTGTTGTCGTCAAACGGCAGCACCTCGATGGCGTCGGTATGTGCATCGAGCCTTTCGCTCATGGACGCTGGTGTGCCAATTCTTGCTCCAGTAGCCGGTATTGCAATGGGACTGATCTTCGACGAAGGTAAGTACACCGCACTCACCGACATTCTTGGTGCAGAAGATGCATTCGGCGACATGGACTTCAAGGTGGCCGGAACTTCAGACGCAGTAACTGCGTTGCAGCTTGACACCAAGATCGAAGGAATTCCTAGCGAAGTACTTGCAGCTGCATTGCAGCAGGCAAAAGATGCTCGCTTGAAGATCCTCGACGTGATGAACGCAGCAATTGCAGCACCACGTTCAACCGTTGCCGAAAGCGCACCAAAGATCATCACCTTCACCATTCCATTGGACAAGGTTGGCGAAGTTATTGGGCCAAAGGGCAAAGTCATCAACACCATCCAGCAGGAGACTGGTGCCGAAATCAACGTCAGCGATGACGGTGCAACTGGCATCATCACCATTGGTTCACCAGACAACTCAAAGGTTGAAGACGCGAAGGCACGCATTCTTGCCATCGTCGATCCTCCAACTGCAGAGTTGGGCGCTACCTACACGGGTCGCGTTGTGAACATTGCTCAGTTCGGTGCATTCGTCAACATCCTTCCTGGACGTGACGGCCTCGTGCACATTTCGAAGTTGGGTAACGGTCAGCGTGTATCCAAAGTTGAAGACGTGTTGAACATCGGTGACGAAGTTCAAGTTCGCGTAGACGACATTGACGACCGCGGCAAGGTGAGCCTCTCGCTCATCGGACCAGACGGTGAGCCAATGAAGGGTTCAGGAAGCGCACCGTCAGAAGGCGGCGACCGTGGCCCACGTCCAGAACGTGGTCCTCGTCCAGAACGCGGTGGAGACCGTGGTGGTCGTGGCGGAGATCGCGGCGGCCGTGGCAATGATCGTGGTGGTCGTGGAAACGATCGCGGAGGTCGCAGTGAAAACAGCAACCGTCGTGAACCAAACCGCGGATCAGCACCATCTGAGCCTGCTGCAGACAATGCAGTGTCGGTCAGCTTCGAAGACGAATTCGACAGCGAATTTAACGGTAACTAATTAACCATGATCAGGGTCGGTGTCATCGGTGCCGCAGGGCGCATGGGTGCAACGGTATGTAATGCCGTTGTTGCTGATCCTGGTTTAGAACTCGTAGCAGTGGTTGATTCTGGAGCTCCAGGATCAACCACTCACGGGCTCACCATCTCGGGTGAATTGCGCGCACTCGCCGATGCACAAGTAGATGTCGCAATTGATTTCACCGTTGCCGAAGCTTCACGTGTCAACCTTCCGTGGCTCGCAATGCACAGCATTCATGCTGTTGTTGGCACTACGGGTTTTTCTCAAGAGGATCTGGACAACTTCAAGAAGTCGTTTACCAATAGCAACTGTTTAATTGCTGCAAACTTCGCCATTGGCGCAGTACTCATGATGCGCTTTGCAGAAATGGCATCGCCATTTTTTGATACTGCGGAAATTATTGAAATTCACCACGACGGCAAAGCCGATTCACCAAGCGGAACCGCAGTTGCTACTGCGCAACGCATGGCAGCGGCAAGTAACGAGTGGGCACAAGACCCAACTAAGCACGAAGCCATTAAGGGTGCACGCGGGGCAAAGGGCCCCGGCGACATTCCAATTCATGCAGTGCGCATGCGCGGGGCAGTAGCAAACCAAGAAGTGATTTTCGGTGCACAGGGACAAACCCTCACCATTCGCCATGACACCACAGACCGCGCATCCTTTATGCCCGGTGTGGTGTTGGCATGCAAAAAAATTGCCGAGCACAAGGGCTTCACCCTTGGACTCGACACCTTCCTCAACATTTAGTGGATGTATTTCTGTTGATGGCAATCGTCTTTAGCGATTCTTGACTTATGCACGATTCCTCAATACATTTCCGAGATGAAATCTTTTTACCCAGTAGCAGTTAAACGCGCGTGTATGGCCATAGCTGTTGCGTCGGTTGTCGCAGCGTGTGGTACCCAAGAAAGTGGGAAACCTGCCTCGCAGCAAGATGTTCCAGCGATTATTCAAAACTGGGGTTTTAACTTCGCAGATTATTCGGAAGCCACTGGCAAAGCTGGCGACATGTTGATCAAGGGTGTGACTCCGCCAACATTTACTGGGTCAACCGCAGCAAAAGACAATGCAATGTACCGATTTTTGATAGGCCCAATTGGTTTACTCAAATCTGAAGGAATGGTTGAGCCGCAAATGGCTTTCTATCTTCCGCTCGGAACGCCGGTCATTTCAATGGTTAATGGCACTGTGTGTGATGTGCCGAAGTTGTATAGCAATGATTACAGCGTCCGAGTTGCGCCACCAGAAATGTCGTGCACGCAGGACGGTGCATACATTTTGTATGAGCATGAGCACCTGCTTGATCCAATCGTAAAAGTCGGCGACAAAGTTACTGCAGGGCAAAAAATTGGTGTCGTGAGCGACTACAACCCTCATTGGAAAGCAAAGGGTCTTGGTGTAATTGAAACTGGAGTCTTCTTTTCAAAGAAGGGATCAAATGCTCCTTGGCATGCATGTCTGTCGAGTTTCCTTGATCCAACAAAAAAGTCCGCAATGCTCGCAACCTTGAGTTCGGCATTTGCTGCTTGGGAAGCCGAGGTTGGTGACACCACTCTCTACGAGGAAGCAAAGATGTCACCAGTCGGCTGTTACACCACGGAAGAAATGACGGACAGCAATGACCGCAATATTGAAAATAATGGTGGTTAACGAAGCGAGTTAATCGCTGCTTCGTAATTTGGCTCATTAGCAATTTCGCTCACTAATTCGCTGTGTAGCACTTTGCCCTTTTCATCGAGCACTACAACTGCGCGAGCAAGAATTCCCTTGAGCACACCATCGGTCAAGTTGACGCCGAATGCTTTGCCGAAGTTTGAACGGAACGATGAAGCGGTCTTCACGTTTGCTAAACCTTCGGTTCCACAGAAGCGGCCTTGCGCAAATGGCAAGTCTGCCGACACGCAGTACACCTCGGTGTTGTTCAGCGATGCAGCAAGCGAGTTAAACGTACGTGTGCTGGTTGCACACGTTGGTGTGTCGATGCTTGGGAAGATATTCAAAATCACACGCTTGCCACGCAAGTCTTTGTTCGAAATTTCTTGCAGTGTTCCAGTAGTCAGTGTGAACGATGGAGCAGCAGCACCCTTCTTAGGCAACTTGCCACTTGTTGAAACTGGGTTGCCGCCGAGCGTTACTTTCGAGCCGCCCTTGCTGGCAGTCTTCTTCACAACTTTCTTTGCGGTCTTCTTCACTGACTTCTTCGTTGCTTTTTTAGCGGTCTTCTTGACAGCCTTCTTCTTTGCAACTTTCTTTACGGTCTTTTTCTTAGCGATTTTCTTTTTTGCAGCCATTGGGGCACTCCTTATTTGCGAGGTGAATGTGCCACGAATTTAGTCGGAACTAGGGCGGCCTTTCCTCATGGACTGGAAGAAACTCAGGCCAAATAGGGCCGCTACTACATACCACTGGTACTGCTCAATGCCCTTGAGGAATGAGCGAATTTGGTCTTCAAACTGGTCTCCGCCTAAACGCAGGACCACCAGCTTGATGACGATTCCTATGGTAAGCAGCGGGATGAATCGCTTCGCACTCATGCGCTTATGCCCAAGCAACAGGCACACAACATTGCTTCCAGGCATAAGCACTAAGGCTATTGAGCCTCCTTTTTCTACGGCCCTTTCCGTCCAGCGGTAGATGGCAGGAAGTTCGCCAAGGTTGCCTTCCACCCAGCCCAAAGCCTTTTCGCCGTACCAACGGCCCACGAAGTACAACGCAATACCGGCAATCAAGATGCGCACGAAGCCAATTGCCGCATACGGGATTACATCGATGTAAGGAACAGAGCCAAACAAGTTTCGGTTACGTGAACTGAGGGCAAGAACCCATGATGGGTGATTGTCAACAAGCGCTGGGCCAATGTTGCTGCCAATAGTGCCAATGACAAACAACATGGTGGTGAAGGTGAGGACTGCCTTGCGCATTTAGAAGACCGTAGCCGACTTGGGTAACTTAGGTCTCGTCACGTACATGAAAAAGGGGAGTGCGATGCAAGGTTTGATGCAGCAGACACCGTTAACCATGGTGCACATTTTTGAACGTGCTGAGAAGTATCACAGTGAAAAGACCATCACTACTGCGACTGCCACGGGTGTCGAGCGCACCACGTATGGCGAATGGGCTGCACGCACGCGACAGCTTGGTGGAGTGCTGGACAAGTTGGGCATTTCGAAGAACGGTCGCGTTGCAACGTTTGCGTGGAACACAGCGCGTCACCTCGAGTTGTACTTTGCGCCACCATGCACAGGTCGCGTAACTCACACGCTGAACATTCGCTTGTTCCCCGAGCAACTTACCTACATCGTGAATCATGCCGAAGACGAAGTGATTTTTATTGATCGCTCGTTGTTCGCACTCATTGCTCCGCTGCTACCAACCTTTACAACCGTGAAGCACTTGGTCATCATGGACGACGGCAAGGGCGATGTGCCGAAATCGGTTGATGGTTATCAGATGCACGACTACGAAGAATTGCTCAGGGGAACACCGGGAGTTGAATTCAACATCACCGACGAAAACTTGGCATCGAGTATGTGTTACACCAGCGGAACAACAGGCAACCCGAAGGGTGTGTTGTATTCGCATCGCTCCACTTACCTGCACACGTTCGGCGCAATGACAGTGGACTCACTTGGTGCACGCGAAAGCGACACCATTCTTCCTGTAGTGCCAATGTTCCATGCCAACGCATGGGGTCTTGCACATGCTGCAGTTGCATGCGGCGCAAACTTGGTAATGCCAGGACCCGACTTGTCGGGCAAAGCAGTTGCCAACTTGATCGTTGACGAAAAGGTGACGGTTGCTGCTGGTGTGCCAACAATTTGGATGGCAGTGCTTCCTGAATTGAAAGGTCGCGACACTTCGTCGCTTCGCGCGATTCCATGTGGTGGCTCTGCTGTACCGAAAGCATTGAGCGAGGGTTACCGCGAACAAACTGGCTTGCCAATTTTGCAGGCGTGGGGCATGACCGAAACCAGCCCAATTGCTGCAGTGTGCACATTGTCGGCTGCAGACCAGAAATTGCCTATGGATCAACAAGCAGAACTGCGTACAACGGTTGGGCAGATTGCATTTGGCGTTGACGCGCGAGTTGTCGAGCCAGGAACTACGACACCAGTTGCGTGGGACGGCGAAACCAGTGGCGAGTTGCAGTGCAGCGGAAACTGGATTGCTTCTACCTATTACAACGACGAGCGCGCTGGCGAAAGCTTTACGCAAGACGGTTGGTTGCGCACGGGTGACGTGGCAACTGTGGATTCGCACGGCCGCATTCGTTTGGTAGACCGCACGAAAGACCTCATCAAGTCGGGTGGTGAATGGATTTCATCAGTTGAAATTGAAAACGAACTGATGTCGCATCCAAAAATTAAAGAAGCTGCAGTAATTGGTGTGGCACACCCGAAGTGGTCTGAACGTCCGCTTGCCTGCGTGGTAGTGGTTGATGGTGAGACCTTGACCAAAGAGGAAGTGTTGGACCACATCAAGCCAACGCTTGCCAAGTGGCAAATTCCAGACGATGTGGTGTTTATCCCAGAAGTGCCAAAGACCAGCGTGGGCAAGTTCTCGAAGAAGACCCTGCGCGAGCAGTTCGCCGACTACGTCTTGCCAGACGCTTAACCGCGTAAGCGGCCAGCGCTGATAACGCGCTGTAAAAACTGTTGCGTTCGAGCATCAGTTGGTGCAGTAAAGATTTGCTCTGCTGAACCAAGTTCGGCAATAGTGCCATCTGCAAGGAAGCACACGCGATCGCTAATTTCTTTGGCAAATCCCATTTCGTGAGTGGCGAGCAACAAGGTGATGCCACTGCCTTTCAATTCGCGAACCACGTCAAGTACTTCGCCAACCAGTTCTGGGTCGAGTGCTGAGGTGATTTCGTCTAGCAGCAACACTTCTGGGTTCAGCGCGAGAGCGCGTGCAATGGCAACGCGTTGTTGCTGACCACCGGAGAGTCGGTCGGGGTATGAATCGATCTTGTCGCTTAAGCCAAAGCGGGTGAGCAGTGTTGACGCGATGGACGATGCTTCATCTTTGCTTTTACCGAGCACTTCAGTAAGTGCAAGCGTGATGTTCTTGCGCACGCTCATGTGCGGGAAGAGGTTGAAGCTTTGGAACACAATGCCAATGCGGCGACGGATTGGGTTTGCGTCAACGCCAAGTTTGGTGATTTCAACATCGTCTAAATGAATCGAGCCGTTATCAATTTGCTCGAGCAAGTTGATGCAACGAAGCAGAGTGGTTTTACCCGAACCGCTAGCGCCGATGAACGAAATGACTTCGCCAGCGTTGATTGCAAGCGAAATATCGTTCAGCACTTGGTTGGTGCCAAATGACTTTGACACTCCGCTGAGATTCAGTTTGTTGCTCATCGGACTTTCGATGCTCCCGTGCGGTCGCGTTCGCGAGTAAGTAAGTAGTCGGTAAAGCGAGTGAGCGGAATGGTGACGGCAAGGAAGATCAACGCAGCACCGATGTACGGCGTGAAGTTAGCGAACTTGGCTTTATCAATTCCGGCTTGGCGCAAGATTTCAATTGGCCCAATCAGGCTGACAAGAGCAACGTCTTTTTGCAGGGACACCATGTCGTTCATCAGTGGGGGAACCACGCGGCGAATGGCCTGGGGCAAGATGACATGGCGCATGGTCTGCGCACTGGAAAGGCCAAGCGACCGGGCTGCTGCGCGCTGACTTTCGTGCACGCTTTCAATGCCGGCGCGAAATACCTCGGCAACGTATGCGCTGTAAGTCATGCCGAGCGCAACTGAACCCCAAATCAGTGGCGAGTTCCACGGACGGTCAAGCCCAATTCCTGGAACGCCAAAACCAACGAGATAGATCCACAAAATAACGGGAACACCGCGCATGATGTCGGTGTAGGCAATAACAAATAGGCGAACAGGGAAGAGAGCAGGGTTGCGCGTACTTCGCGCAATGGCAATGAGAATTGCGACGATCAAAATTGCTGGAGTAGTCCACGCAAAAATCTTGATGTCGAGGATGAATGCTTCAAGCAATCGAGGAAACGAGTCAACAAGGCGTTCCCAATCAAAAAAGGATTTCTTCACACGGTCCCAGCGCGGCATGCGCGGAACCAAAAACACGACGAGCGCAACAACGACGGCAGTGCTCAACGCAGCAATGATGTTGCTACGTCGGCGCTGCCGTCGCTCAAACTCTTTTCGTTCAGTTTGTAGTTGCGTACGTTTTACCTAACGCGAAATCAGCCGAGGCTAATTACTGGTGCGCTGGTCTTGTCCGACAACCAAGTCTGCTCAATTGTTGCGAGCTCGCCTGATTCCTTTAATGCTGCAAGTGCAACGTTGACGCACTCTACGAGTGGGCTGTCAAGGTCGAACACCAAGCCGAATTGGTCTGCAACTGTGCCTTCGCCTGCAGGGAACTGACCAATAACTTTGGTGCCTTCAATTTCAACTGCCGAAATGTAGAACGCGGTTGGCAAGTCAACAACAATTGCGTCGATCTGCTTCGCCTCAAGCGCGGCCTTTGCAGCTGCGTTGTCGTCGTATACATATGGCTCGTTCGTTGGCATGACCACGGTGTTCAAGAATTCCAAGCTGGTGGTTCCTGACTGCACACCAAACTTCAAACCCTGCAACTCGGCAACGGTGGTTGCGCTTGCCGCTGCTGAGTCTGCATAACCAACAATTGCTTGGTTGGTGGTGTAGTACGGATCACTGAACGAAACTGTTTGCTTGCGCTCGTCGGTGATGGAGTACTGCTGCAAGTTGAAGTCGAAATTCTTTGCGCCTGGCTGAATTGCTTCATCAAAGCTGGTGCGAACCCATGCAACGTTTTCAGTGGAGAATCCGAGTTGCGTTGCTACTGCGTATGCAACTGCAGCTTCAAAACCTTCTGCGCTTTCTGGAGCGTCGTTTTCAACCCATGGGCTAAATGCTGGGTTGCCGGTACCAATGGTGAGCTTGCCTTCAGCAAGTGTCTTGCCAGTGGTGCACTCGTTGCCCGAGGTGCCTGCTGCTGCAGTGGTGTCCGAAGACTCGCTGCTTCCGCCACAAGCCGACAGGGTGAGGCCTGCTACTGCGAGCAGACCGATTAGGGATTTACGCATGAAATATGCCTTTCTTACGGTTGGGACTGGCGGGCGGGTGCCCGGGCCAGCGCCCCAACACTACTTGAGGCGAATTGGCGTTATACGCTGAGGCTTATGACCGTTACGCATAACAGCAACGAACAAATCATTGGCCGCGATCAGATCAACGACATTGAGGCCATTCTCAGTGTTCGAAATACTGATCCAAATGCAAAGAGTCACTCGGTTCAGGGTGCAGGTGAAACCATTTTCACCTGGGACTACTCGTTGGCGCGTCCGCCACTACGCAAGCTGTATGAAAAAGCGAAGACTGGTCAGTGGAACGGTGAATTAGATCTTCCGTGGGAAACCGAAGTTGACATTGAGCGCACCATTGCAGCAGACCAAGCAGCTATTGGTGCAGGAATTGATCCAGCGTTTTACTCGGGCACACCTCTTGCTAAGTGGGGCGACAAAGAGTGGTTGGAGTTTGGTATTGAAGGACGTCGTTGGATGTTGTCGCAGTTTCTGCACGGCGAACAAGGCGCGCTTATCTGCACAGCAAAAATTGTGGAGACCGTTCCTTGGTACGACGCAAAGTTGTACGCATCAACTCAAGTAATGGACGAAGCTCGTCACGTAGAAGTGTTCGCGAAGTACTTGAATGAAAAACTTGGTGGCATGTACCCAGTGAATGCTCACTTGGGTCTCTTGCTCGACGACATCATTCAAGACAGCCGTTGGGACATGACCTACCTCGGAATGCAGATCATGGTGGAAGGTCTTGCACTTGCCGCGTTCGGCTACATGCACGAACTCACCGGCGAGCCGTTGTTGAAGAAGTTGCTTCGCTACGTAATGAGCGACGAAGCACGTCACGTTGCTTTCGGTGTACTCAGCCTTAAAGAGGTGTACGACGGAATGTCGGATGCAGAAATTAAGGATCGTCAAGAGTTCGCATTCGAAGCAAGCATTCGTATGCGCGACCGTTTCTTGCAGCAAGAAGTGTGGGAGCGCATGGGCGTGAATCCACGCGACGTTGTTCCATTGGTCTTGCAAGACCCAACACGTGCGTTCTTCCAGCAGTTGCTGTTTGCCAAGATTGTTCCGAACTGCAAGAAGCTTGGACTACTTGACCGCAACGACAAGTGGCTGCGCCATCGCTTTGAAGAAATGGGCGTTATTCAGTTCGAAGATCACGAAGACACTGGTGAAGAATTCACCAAGTTTGAGCTTGGGTCCGAACTGGTTGCTGGCAACTAGTCTTTCTTAAATGGCAAGGTTTGGGCGTGTAGTTACAGCAATGGTTACGCCGTTCCACAAGGACGGCTCATTGAATTTGGATGGCGCTCGACGCTTGGCCAAATGGCTACAAGACAATGGCAATGACGGTCTCGTTGTTGCTGGCACCACGGGTGAAGCGCCTGTGCTTACCGACGCCGAACGTCTCAGTTTGTTTGAAGCCGTTATTGGGGCTGTCACCATTCCCGTGATTGCTGGAACGGGCACGAATGACACATTGCACTCCATTCATATGACGAAAGAAGCCAGCAAGCTTGGCGCTGCCGGAATTTTGGCTGTCACCCCGTATTACAACCGCCCTTCGCAGGCAGGCATTGAAGCCCACATGCGCGCGGTGTGCGAATCAACCGAGTTGCCAGTGGTGTTGTACGACATTCCAGCACGCACGGGTCGCAAGATTTCAACTGCGTTATTGCTCAAACTTGCGCGCGAAGTGAAGAACGTTGTTGCGGTGAAAGACGCTGCAGGTAGTCCGTCCGAATCTGCGTTACTCATGAGCCAAGCACCAGCTGGTTTCGAGTTGTACAGCGGCGACGACAACCTCACGTTGCCATTCATGTCCATTGGTGCAACTGGAGTTATCGGTGTGGCAACACACTGGTGTGCACAAGACCATCAAGAGATGTTCAACCTGTGGGAAAAGGGCGACACCGCAGGTGCGCGTCGTGTGAATGCACGATTACTTGAAAGTTTTGCCTATGAAACAGGGGACGAGAACCCGAACCCGTTGCCAAGCAAAGTCATGATGAACTTGCTTGGTCTTGAAGTTGGTGAAGCGCGATTGCCTATGGGTCCGCCACCAGATGGTCTTGAAGATCGTGCGAAGAAGGTGCTCGAAAACCTTCGCGCGGCTCGCGCAGCAAGTAACTAATGGCAGCGCCAGTTCGCGTAATTTTCCTCGGCGGTCTCGGCGAGATCGGCAGAAACTGCATGGTCATCGAGCAAGACAATCGCCTATTGCTCATTGACTGCGGACTCATGTTCCCAGACGCCGACATGCACGGCATCGACTTGGTATTGCCCGACTTCACGTGGTTGCGTGAAAACGCTGACCGCATTGAAGCATGCGTTGCAACGCATGGTCACGAAGACCATGTCGGTGGCTTGCAGTTTTTGCTTCGCGAAATGTCGTTCCCTATTTATGGCTCGCAAGTAACGCTTGGTCTTGCACGCAACCGCATTGAAGAAGCAGGGCTGCTTGGCAAAACCGAAATGATTGCGGTGAAAGACAACGAGCGCCGTCGCATTGGGCCGTTCGATGTTGAGTTCATTCCGGTAACTCACTCAGTTCCATATGCACACGCAATTGCATTGCATACACCACAAGGCGTCATTATTCACTCGGGCGACTTCAAAATTGACCTCACTCCAGTGGACGATCGCCGTACAGACTTGGCGCGTTTAGGTGCACTCGCTGCAGGCGACGGTGTTCGTTTGCTCATGCTGGACAGCACGAATGCAGAAGAGCGTGGATCAGCACCGTCTGAAAAGTCTGTTGGTGTTGTGCTTCGCCAGTTGTTTGCCGAGCACAAAACACGTCGAATCATTACTGCAAGCTTCGCCAGCCATATTCACCGCGTGCAGCAAATTGCCGATGCGGCAATTGAAAGCGGGCGAGTAGTAGCACCGCTTGGTCGCTCCATGATTAACAACATTCGTATGGCTCGCGACTTGGGCATTATCAAACTGCCCGACAAGTCGTACATCAATGTTGAAGAAATCGATGACTATCCGCCAGAACGCGTGTGCGTTATCTCCACTGGCTCGCAGGGCGAACCAATGGCA
>Ga0207940_1000172_pt1 | contig 22252 bp, 16 predicted proteins | sample LakMenEpi06Jul12_FD_150676 | JGI IMG/M metagenome (GOLD analysis project Ga0207940, IMG submission 150676) | Freshwater microbial communities from Lake Mendota, WI - 06JUL2012 deep hole epilimnion (SPAdes) | ecosystem: Environmental > Aquatic > Freshwater > Lake > Epilimnion/Euphotic zone ... | reverse complement strand
GCCTCGGCAAAGGCCTTGCCCATTTGCGCAAAGATCTTCGCACTGCCCAAATAGTGGTAACCGCCATTGGAGGCACCTTTGAGGATTTCTTTATCTTTATGCGAAAAGATTTCTTCCAAGGCGAGATCAAGCTTCTCTTGGTCTGCTTTGGTGATACCCTCAACCCGCAGATCCATTGCGGCATAATGTTCTGGAGACTTAAGGTCATATTGGTCATTGGCATAGGCCGCCAATACGTTCTTCCCCTTCTTCAAATATTTGATCTGTTCGTTTTTGAGGACGATGGAACCATAACGCGGAGAGTCTTGCCACCAGATGTAGGTGTGTATCTTTTGTCCGTTCAAATAAACATGGAATCCTTGTCTCGCCAAAATTGCGATGCGATACGAATCGCAGTTTAGGTCTTCAACTTCAAAAGTTGTGCGCATCATAAGGAATTCGCCCTCACCCCATTTTGATGGGAATTTGTCCAAGGTGATTCCGCTGTGTTTCCAGACGCCCTTTCCGATGGGGGCCTTGCCTTCTGCCCATTTGCTATCATCAAAGTCGGGCATGTACCATTTCTCCATCCCGGCTGGCAGCGTGATGTCACGAAATCGCCTGCCGTCATATTTTTCCATCTTGTCCTTCTTCTCAGTGGCATCGATCGTCATGAAGCGCCAGGTCCGTTCCTCTGGCAGTGGTTTGCCAATCGGTTTCCAGTAATTCTCCCATTTCCATTCCCGGTCGAAAGAGCCATCTTTTTTCAATGTGTGAGCTATACCAACGATATTGTTAAACTCGCCCTGCTTGGGTTGTGCGGCGGCAATGGCGTGATCCCAGAAGGGAGCGGTCTCAACAGCGACCACATTGCCCTTGAACTCGGGCATGTTGGCCGGCGCGGCCATAGCCTTGCGGAAATTCACATTTTTGCCCTCACCGTCAACTCCCAGTACGCCGATCACGAATGGCATCTTCGGGGCTGACAGGTCTTTGCGAACATCGCGAATGAACTTGGCCAGCAGGTCTGAATAAACATCGTATTTTCCAGGTTGGTCGGGGCCGGGATAAGTAGTCCCATCGACCAGGTCGTTAAAACCTTGAAGCCAGACAAAACCCGCCAGTTCATAGCCATCCTTAGCGTCATATTCCGGGCAGACCCGCTTGGGATCTGCCAGCACCTTTTTAACATGCTCGATCATCATTCGGTAAAACACACCCGAGGCGGCATCCTTGTCAGCCTGCCATTTTTTTCGGTCCTCGAGCTTGGGGACACCGTGGGCGCCCTGGGGATATTTGTCCCACACTTCCTGAATTTGCTTAGGCAGTTTGTATTGCCCGGCACTTGGCGGACGGAATTCGGTGTTGAGTGACCTGCCACCCCACGCGGTCTTGATAATAATGATGGGCTCCTTCAGCTCTTTCTCCATAAAAATCCCGAAGGTAAACTCGGGACCAATCTTGCCGCTCAGCTTGGTGGGCTGATTTCCGCGTTCGCCGAAGCCGGCGGTTAACTTGCCCAGGCCCTCACCATTGGCACTGCCGTCATAAGGGCCGGTCAAATAGGACATCCAGACCTTGTCACATACCCGCGGCGTCCCATCGGGATTGCGCATCTCCTTGAGCAAGGGTGCCGTAAGCGGATCCTTGCCGATGTAGTCAAAAGTGCTGATCGCCGCATGCCCCTCCATGTTGGACTGGCCGGCGAGGATGAAGACCTTCACGGGCTTCTTCTTGCTGTCCGGCTTCGAGATTGGCTGCTCTGCTGCCCGAGCTTGGACGGTGCTCATGACCGTTACTGCGAATAGCGCGAGCGCGCTGAGCACGATGGATGAAAATGCAAACGGTTTGTAAGTGATGGGGTTCTGTTTCATTTTTGTTCCTTGTTTGTTTATTTCTTTAACAACTCGACCATGGCCCGACCCATGGCTTCGCCAACATCCATGTAAACCTCTGCTTTGCCGCCGTAATGGCCGTTGCCGCTACCGCCTTGTGCCATGGGGTGTGTGTAGATGGTTGCAACATTGCCTTTGAACTCGGGATATTTGCCCGCGGTGCCGTCAACTGCGAGATGCGCTTCGAGAATCTGATTGCCAAGTCCAGTCCCGCCCTTTACGGATTCCCCCATCGTCCCGAGCACGAACTTCGCATTCGGTGCGTTGAATTCATTACGCAAGGTCTTGATGAAGTGCACGAGATTTTTTTCATAGCGTGAAGCATGTCCTGCAGTGCCGGCATCCCGCTCGCCCTGCCAGAAGAAAAATCCAGCAACCTCATAGTTCTTGGCTCCTGGGTAGTGTTTTTCAAGATCAGAGAGCGCTTTTTTTGCATCACCAACATCAGTATCCCACTGTTTGCCAGCATACCAATCAATGGGCTTTCCTGCCTTGTCCACCCATGGTGCAGGTTCGGTCTTTAAGCCCTTCGCCGGATCCATTTCCCATGACTCGGGTTTGTCCTTGTAACCTGCGAAAACCAATTTCTTTTCGATGCCTGCCTTGTCTTTGGTTGCAAATTCAAAGCGTTCACTTCTAGGAGGCAGAAGGTCCCAACCTAGGGCCCGATTACCGATGCAGCACTTTAGAATCATTACGGGGGCATCAATTGCATTTCCCAGCGGGTGGCCGATGCCGAATTCAGGCCCGATAGTATTGCCATTCACGGCCATCCAGTCGTTGTTAAGTGGCCCCCTGCCTGACATGTAGCGGACAAATCGCACATCTTTTCGCTCAGTCCATTTGCCATCATCCTGAAGTAGATAGGGGTATTTCTTTTTTTCTTTCACTGCGAACTCGAGCGAGCCGTCCGGGCCTTTTACCTTTCCGAGGCCAACCATGTTGGATTGCCCAAGCAGGATAAATACCTGCACGGGCTTGGTCATATCCGCAGGCTTGCCGTCATGTTTAAGTACTTGCTGTTTAGGCGCAGGTTGTGTGATTTCCTGAGATGATCCAATGGGCAGCCCCAACAATAGCAACCCAGAGGCCGTAGCACTTAGTAACATTAGCTTCAGTAACATTGGTTTCAATCCTCTTTCTTTTATAAATTAGGACTCTCATTGTATAAAACCTACTATAAGGCTTCGTATTACTGTTTGTGAGAAAATCATCATTGATTTTGAGAAAATGACCTATGGCCATAAAGCCATGCCGTGTTGCTGTGATGCTCGATCAGCGGGTCTTTCAGCCCTACAAAAAGGTAGGCCTTGCCGACGACCACCACGACGCTGCCAAAGCCGCCTTCCTTTTGGGTAGGGATGGGATCGCTCTACCAGAGCTTCTTCGGCCCCTTAGCAGCCACACCGTCCCTGGTCGGGCCGCGCCACTGGGGCCAGTCTGCCGCCTGTGCCGTGTTCCAGACGATCAGCAGACATCCGACCAAGATCATCGTCCCTGCTAGGAATTTGCTTTGGCGCTCGCCGCACCGGAAACGGTCAGACCGGGGATCGGCGTCGGGGAGTGATGGGGGCTGGTTCTTTGCGTTCATTATTTCCTCCTATCAATTGGGCGTCCTACTTCTTCGGCACTTCCGGCGTGGGCTTATGTCTAATTTGATTCCATTGGTACCTGATACCTTTTCACCCCTGCCCCAACGAAATCGTCCCTTTACTGCTCCCGAACCGGTCGGTCTCTATGTTCATGCGTTGCAGCATGGTCACGAAGAGGTTAGAGAGCGGGGTGTTGTTCTTTTGGTCGAAGGCGACGTGACCAGCATGTTTAAAACCGCCGCCGGCGAGGACGATGTTGAGGTTTGTGGGTTCGTGTGAGTTGGCGTTGCCGAGGTTGCTGCCGAACATCACCATGGTGCTGTCCAGCAGGCGTCTTCCGGCTTCTTCTTTTTTGGCGAGTGCGGCAATCAAATCGCGCACGGCGGCGAATTGGGCTTCCTCGATGCGGCGCAGTTGCTCGACTTTCCCCGGTTCTTTACCGTGGTGGCTGAGGCCGTGATGGTCTATCGAGACGCCGGGCACCAATGGCGCAGAGGGAAGGCCTTGCACCATGATGGTGAAGAGTCGCGTCGAGTCGGTCTGCACCGCCAGCGGCACGAGGTCGAGCAGCAGGCGCAAGCGGCCGATCAAATCCCTTTCATCGGTGATGTCTTTGGGCTGCGCGGCGTCCACAGTGGGTTTGGGTTTTTTTACCCATTCCTCGGCTTTGGCGAAGCGCAGTTCCATCTCGCGCACGGAGGTGTAATATTCGTCGAGCTTGGCACGGTCGGCGGTGCCGACGCGGCGGCCGAAAGTTTTGGCCTGCCCCTGCACGCTGTCCATGATGCTGCGGCCCTCTTGTAGTTTTTGCATCTGGCCTTTGATTTCATCGGGCGTGCCGTTGAGGAACAACTTGGCGAAGACCTTCGAGGGTTTGCTCTCAGCGGGAATCATTACGCCGCTGCGTGTGTAACTTATGCTGTTGATTCCGGCGGATCCGGTGCCCAAAACCAGCGACGGATAGCGAGTCTCGAAGCCGGTTTTTTCGGCGACTAATTGATCCACGGAAATCGTGTTGCGAAAACCGCTCAGGCCCGGATTGGCCGCCGAGGTGAGCCAGGTCATCTCCGACGAATGTCCACAGGCACCAGCCTGGTTGGGGTGCGAAATTCCCGAAAACAGCGTGAAATCGTTGCGGTGCTCCTTGAGAATCTCCAAATAGGGCGAGAGGGTGTAGTTGCGCCCGGTGTTTTCCGGAAACAGCGCCGGCCCGTAGAGGCCGTAGTTGGTGCAGATGCACACCATTCGGCGCGGCACGCCGCCTTTGACGTTGGCATCGGCGCCCAGCCCGCGTTTGGGTAGCATCGAATCGAGAAACGGCAGCGCGAGCGCCACGCCGGAGCTGCGCAGAAAAGTGCGACGGGAGATTTGCGGGTTCATATTTTTCCTTCTTGGTTCATGGTTTTCATTCTTGATGTGTCGGGCAACTCATTTGCTGCCAAACGCCGAACTCTGCACCACTTCGTGCACGATTGTCCGCAGTCCAAGATTCTGTGCCTTTGCTTTCTTCAGCACATCTTCGACAACCCAGCGATCGGCGAATTGCACGCCGGCACCGGTGCCATAGGTGAGCAGTTTGCCGATGATGGCTTCGGCCACCTGGTCTTGCTGCTCCATGATCAGCTTTTTGAATTCGCGCACGTCGGCGAATTTGCGGCCGTCGGGCAGTTCGCCGGTGGCGTCCACGGCGCGGCCGAGTTTGTATTGCCAGATGGTGCGGCCGAGCAATTTTTTCGGTTCGGGGTCGCCTCCTTTAACTGAACGATAGCGCTCGCGCCACCCGCCGATGACATCGAAACTTTCCAACGCGAATCCGGGCGGGTCAATCTTGGCATGGCAGCCGGCGCAACTTTTGAGGGTGCTATGTTTCGCCAACTGCTCGCGCACGGTCGTGGCATCGCGCGTGTCGGGCTCAATGGCGCCGACGTTGGGCGGCGGCGGTGGCAGGGTGATGCCGAAAAGGCGCTTCAGCACCCACACGCCGCGAAGCACCGGCGAGGAAACCGTGCCGTTGGCCGTCACCTTTAAAACCGCCGCCTGGGTCAGCACGCCGCCGCGCACGCTGTCGGCGGGTAGCGCGACTTTATGAATCTCCTGCCCCGCCACGTTGGGGATGTTGTAAACTTCGGCGAGGCGGCGGTTGATCATAACGAAATCGGAGTTGATGAAGTTGCTGACGCTGAGATTTTTCTGCAAAACCTCGTTAAAAAACGCCTCTGTCTCGGCGACCATCGAAAGCTTCAAAACCTCGTCGTATTCGGGATAAAGAGAGCCGTCGGGCCTGGTCGCATCAATGTTGCGCAGGTCGAGCCACTGGCCGACGAAGTTGCGCGTGAAGCCCTGCGCCTTCGGGCTGGTCAGCATCCGCTCGGTCTGGGCGCGCAGCATGCCGGGCTGGGCCAGTTTCTTGGCGGAGGCCAGTAGCAGCAGTTCGTCATCGGGCGGCGCGCTCCACAGAAAATAAGCCAACCGCGTCGCCAACGCATAATCGTCCAGCTTGCCCGGCTTTTCGGCGAAGAGCAAAAACTGCGGGGCCACCAAAACGCTGCGCAGCCCGACAAGCAGCGCATCTTCAAAATTGCGCCCCGCGTCCAGCGCGTCGGTGGCCAGCTTCACGAAACTGTCGGCCTCGCCCGTTTCCAGCGGCCGCCGAAAGGCTCGCGTCGCAAATTTTTCGATCAGCGGTTTTACGTCAGCCTTGGCGTCGGCGGGTGCCAGTTCATAGGCGCGGCGCGCCGGCTGGTAGCTGACCAACACACTCTTGCCGTTGACATCAAGCTGCTTGTTTTTGGGAATCTCTTTCACCGGTGTGTTGCCGGAAACCTTGGCCACGCTGGGTGGCGGCCAGCTTTTCAGAATCGGGCCTTCCACCTCGATCCACTGCACCACCACGCCGGGGCCTGTATAGTTTTTCGGGCCAACTGTGTAGATTTCATTTTTTCTGTCGGCCGGCTTTTCCAAACCGACGGGCACCGGAACAATAAAATCGCCCTCGTCCAACCGCACCGTGATCTCCATTTCTTTGGGCTTGTCGGGCGGGACATCGTAAAATCCCAGCATCGACTTGTTGACGCGCCCACGATTAGCGCTTTGAAGGCTCAGCATCACCGGCTGCTGGGTCTGGTAGCCATAGGCCGAGACGCGGATGCGATAGAAGCCGCCCTCGTAGATGTGCACATAACCTTTTTTGCCACCCACTCTGCTGCTGTTGTTGTCGCTGAACAGCGCAAAGCCGTCGTCGCGCTCCAAAACTTGGGGACGTTCGTACTTGAGTTGCTCCAGGCACATGCCGTTTTCCTTATAGAGAAACCGTTGCTTGATGGGGGCGGGCGCCGCAGTCAGTCGAATCGCCGCATCCAGCGCTAAGTCGGCGGCTTCGAGATATTTCTCCATGTGCAACTGCGAAAGCCGCAGCCCGTCGGCCACAGTGTCGAAGCCATGCTGCGGAGTGTCTTGGGGCAAGATTTCCTTGATGGGCGTGTAGATGCCAAGCAATTCATGCACCGAATTTTCGTATTCCACGCGGTTGAGCCGCCGCAAAATGGTGCGACCCTGTGTGGCCTGCTCTTTGAGGTTCTGCGCGTAAAGCGCCTTGCCCAGCGTGTCAAGATGCGCCGTCAACTGTTTGGCGTCGGGGCGTGGTTTGGCAGGCGGCGGCATTTCACCGGAACGCATGCGGTCGAAGATGCGCGTCCACTTGTCGAAAGTCGCCTCGTCCTCGAATTTTGCGTCCAGCGTGTCTAACGCCAACCCGCCCTTTTTGGTTTCCGTGTCGTGACACGAATAGCACTGCGCACTGATGAAGCCGCGAAAAGCATTGTCGCCCAACGCCGGTGGTGGCGCACTGGGAGATGTTTTCACCATGACCGTCAAAAGCAGCGACAAAGCGCCGGCCAGCAACAAGGCCGCCCAGGGGAAACGATTACTCAAGTTCATTTCAAACCTCCGGTTGGTTGACTTTTTTTCTGTGGGTTCACACTCCAGAACGCAGCGGCGGCCTGCTGCTGGAGCCACCAAGTTTCCGAACGAGGCGCCGCGGTCAGGAACTTCAGTTTCGGCATCTTCCGGAGGAACTCGATGTCGCCGTAATTCGCGGGCAACACAACGCCTTCGAGTTCCTTGCACTCCTCCAGGGGCTTCAAATACTGCAGGTTCGGGCACTCGAATGCGATCAGGGTTTTCAGCGGGGAACCTGCAAGCGGGGCGAGATCCTTCACCTGCGTCTTGAAGATGTGCAGTTCCGTCAGGGGCACGCCCTTCAGCGCACTGAGGTTAGTCACCTTGGTCGCGCCAAGGTTGAGCGACGAAAGCTTCGACCCGTGCAGCACCCCGATATCGCTGATGGGCAGGCCCTGGAGGCTAAGCGACTTGAGGTTCGGCAGTTCCTTCACCGGGCCAAGATCGGTGACTTTCGTGTTGCTGAGGTTGAGCGACTCGATCGGCAGGCCCGCAAGCGACTTGAGGTCGCTGATGGGGGAGGGGCGGTAGTCGGTCAAGCTGAGCGTCTTGAGATTTTTCAGGCCTTTCAGGGGAGAGAGGTCCGAGACCTTCGATCCTGCGAGGTTCAGCGATTCCAGCGCCGGCATGTCCTTGAGTGGGCTGAGATCGCTCACCGCCTGCGGGACATCAAGGTGCTTGAGCGGCATCCCGGACAAAGCGCTCACGCTGTCCGCCGGCACGCCGAAAAGATCAATACTTTCCAACGGCATGCCCTTCAGGGGGGACAGATCCACGAGCTTGGCCGCGCCGTGCAGGGAAAGCGACTTGAGTTGCGCACCCTGGATGCCGCTGATATCCGTCACCGCGCCGGCCAGATAAGCCGACTTGAGTGGCATGCCCTTCAGGACATTGACATCCTTGGAATCACAAACGAGGGAGACCTCCTCCAATTTCATCCCAGCCAGCGGGCTCAGGTCCTTGACTTTGGGTTGCCCAAAGTGCGTGCCGCTGATCTTGAACACCTTCAGAGGAGCGCCCTTGATTGCGCTGATGTCTTCCAAGGCGACGTTGCCCCTCAGGCTGAGTTCCTTTAGCGGCACTCCTTCAAGCCCGGCCAGCGTGGCCACCTTCGAAGGCATCTGGTCGCTGCCGTTAATGTGCAGCCATTCGAGCGGCATGCCCCTGAGCGGCGTCAGGTCAACGATGCCGGAGAAGCTTAGGTCCAGCTTCAACACCCCCTTTTCGCCGGGGCTCAACGTATACTTGGCGATCTTCCCGTCGGCCTTGAGCTTCTCGATCGCGGCCTTGCATTGGTCTGCGCTCATCCTTGTCGCCTCTTCCGCAGCCGACATACCCGGCACCCACAGAACCAAGCACAGGATTGCGCATATCACTGCAAGGAATTTGCTTTCGCGCCCGCCGCACCTGAAACGGTAAGACCGGGGATCGGCGTCAGGGAGTGATGGGGTCTGGTTCTTTGCGTTCATTGTTTCCTCCTATTGGTGCGATGAATGACGGACAAACGAGGAGGAAATGGTGTCCCGAACCAAATTACGGTGTCCTTGCGCGTTTTTCCACTCAGAAACGGTTCCTGAAACCTTGTCCATTTTGAAGGCCAGGGACAAACTGATCTCGTCCGCCGCCTCGTACCGGCCGACAACAACGAACCCGCAAAGAAGCGCCAAGGAACTGACCAGCAGCGATCGCGCCGTAGAAGCCGAGAGGAATTTGCTTTTGATGCTCCGCAGTTCAGACCGACCCTTGAGGCCGCAACCGTAGGTCTGATCGTGGCCGCAGCCTTTGCCACAGTCGACGCGCTTCTTTCCGTAAACCGCACCGTTTACGTTCTTAAGTTCGTGAAGTTGCATAATAATTTCTAAGGAAGTAGGTGATACTTGAAATCTAAACTTTTACAAAATATAAACTAAGATTATAAACATAAGTAAATTGACAACTTATGTCAATGAAAACAAGATGGCGAAGGATGCAATATAATTTTCAAGCCAAGGAGGGCGTAACGATGTCAGCAATATGCTGGCCCCCTTCGGTCAGACTGACGAACACTGCATCTTTAACCGTCAAGCACTCGATTGCCAGTCAGGTTTTCCAAAGCAGTGGTTTGGTGCGTACGTGCTAGCTTTTGCCGAGGCATGCTACTGAAGTATCTTCACCTTCGAATTTGTTAGAGTCGATTGTGATTCCTGTGAGTGCGCACAAGGTAGTCAGCACCGCTAATGACTGAATTTCGTCGATACGCTTTGCAGGTACATGGTCGGTCTAGCATACGATCCACGGTAACCGCTTTATCAATGTTAGGAGTGCGAGAATACGGATGGCCGTAGCACTTAGTAACATTAGCTTCAGTAACATTGGTTTCAATCCTCTTTCTTTTATAAATTAGGACTCTTATTGTGTTAAATTTACTATAAGGCTTCGTATTACTGTTTGTGAGAAAACGACTATGGCGAGAAAACCACGCCGTGTTGCTTTGACGCTCGAGTAGCCAAGTTTTTCAAAAAGCAGCTTAGCCGTAGCGAGAAGACTCGCATGTGTCTCAGCGCGGTTTTTTGCGTTTTTTTCCTTGGGTTTAGGCATGACTTGACTTACTGAGTGTGACTCAATACGCTTCGTAGTGTTGATTGCAGCCTGCAGAAATTCGTAAAGATTACAAGCATAACATGGAGGCCTGAAATGCCTAAGACATGGTTAGAGAAGAAAGCTTGCTCAAAACCAGCCCACGTGGTTGTCCTCGAGAAAAAGTTTGCAGGCTTGCCGCCCGGGACAAAGCTATTGATAACATCGCCAGAAATAATCGATCGGTACATGCGATATATACCATCGGGATCATTCATCAGTATCGTGGAGATGCGAAAAGACCTAGCCAAGAGCCATGAGGCGGATGCATCGTGTCCCATAACTTCCTCCATTCACTCGCGAATCGTAGCTGAGATCGCTATCGAAGAGTTGGCGGAAGGTGCTTTACCAAATTCTGTGTGTCCCTTTTGGCGAGTCGTTGACCCCAGAAGCGACTTGGCAAGGAAGCTAAGTGTTGGAGCTGCGGGCATCGAGCAATTACGCACGGACGAGCTTAATCGAAAAGTACCCAACTCGAAGTCTACTTGAATAGAAAGCGACCGAAGTCTCCAAATGAATAGCAATAAAGCAACCTATCTCGACGTCAGGCCAATCACACTGATAGTAGGAGTTGAGAAATGGATGGTTCCATTTGTTGATAGCGGCATCATGTCCGACCAAGCTAGTCATTAAGCCTGTGCGCGTTGGGCAACAAGTGACTCCGGTGGCATAGAACTGCGTAAAGCGGGTGCCATCTGCTGCGAGTTTATCAATGTTAGGAGTGCGAGAATAGGGATGCCCATAGCAACCAAAGTCTGCAAAACCGGAGTCATCTGCGAGGATGAAAATGATATTTGGTTTGTTCGCTGATAAATCAGCGGCGTGAACAGGCGCAAAGTAGGCGATTGTTAGGAATACATAAATAGTTGTGACATAGCGAATGATGGAAAGATTATACCCACATGGGTTGTAGTTTGGAGATGCAAAGCTTAAAGCCATTAACTTTTATAGGCCATGGCTTTAAGCCTGAAATTGATAATAGCGGTGATAGGCAGAAAAAAAGAAAACTTCCCGAGGCGCACACTTATTGAAACAATACTATCGTCTCCCAATCCCGCAACCGGATTACTGGCAATAAGTTGGAAATTTTAGATCTCGCTTGGTCGCAAAATCGAGTGTAACACTCCTTGTGCAAGCCGACTCCTCTTTAGCATACAACTGACCACCATAAAAATGCCCCAAATCGACGATATTTATGATTGACGGGAAATAGCGAGAATCGTACAGTGGGTAAGCCACTTGGTTTCAAGATTGTTTTCGTATTTAGGGTTTAACTCTGGAAGTCACATACCACTTTGAGGCGCATAATGGACCCAACGATTGTACGAGATCCCATGTATCAGCAAATCAACAAGCGGTTGCGCCTGCTGGTTGGCCGGGAGTACACGTTTGGGCAGCAGTTCCCCACCGAGCGCGAAATCGTCCAGCGATTTGCTGTAAGTCGTGCGACTGCGAACAAAGCTCTAGCCAGTCTCGTTTCCGAGGGTTTGCTGGAGTTCCGTAAGGGCATTGGCACGTTCGTTCGCCAACCTGCGATCTCATATGACCTCCGATCGTTGGTGAGTTTCACAGAAAAAGCCCGAACCGCTGGGAAAACGCCGAGTACTTTGCTACTCACATTTGGAAAGCTCAAGGCCCGCGAAGTGGAAACGCAAATCGCCGAAAAGCTAATAGTCAAAGAATCTGATCTGCTCTGGGAACTGGATCGGGTGAGAGCTGTTGATGGCATCCCTGTGATTCTGGAACATCGTTTTGTTGTGGCTTCACACTGTCCGAAACTGACTCGTTCACAGGCCGAGGGTTCGCTATATCAGGCTTGGACTGAATCTCATCGGCTCACCATCGCAGGGGCAGACGAAACCGTGCGAGCTGTTTTGTTGACTCCGGAGGAAGCGGAGCATCTCAAAGTTCCCATCGGTTCGCCAGCTTTGGAGGTAGTCGCGGTGGGTTTGTTGGAAACTGAAATTCCCCTGTGGTGGGAACGAACGCTCTATCGTGCAGACATGTATGAGTTTCATAGCCGTCTAGGACCAGTCCAGTCGGCGAAGCCACTCCGAGGCCAATTCGTCACGACATCCAAATCACCGAGCGGAAAGTGAGATTCAGAATGCAGTTTCTCCGAGCGGTGTTCGTTCTGTTTTGCTGTGTTCCGGTTTTGAACGGTGCGGAATCGCGCCCCAATATCCTCATCATCATGGTGGATGATATGGGCTATTCGGATATCGGCTGCTATGGCGGGGAGATTCGAACACCCACGCTTGACGCACTGGCCGCGAATGGCGTGAGGTTGGCTCGGTTTTTTAACTGTGCCCAGTGCTGTCCATCCCGTGCGTCTTTGATGAGTGGACTCACACCGCATCAGGCAGGCATGGGCGACATGAATGAACAGGGGGCCGAAAACGAGTTTTGGAGACGCATCGGCTCGCCAGCCTACCTCGGGTTCAAGACCCGCGGGATCGTGACATTGCCGGAAGCGTTGCAGGCAGCAGGTTACCATACCTTCATGGCGGGGAAATGGCACCTCGGTCGTTCGCCCGTGAACTGGCCGAACGCGCGCGGATTCGATCACAGTTTCGCTTTGATCGGTGGCGCCTGCGAACATTTCACCGGCTATCGGTCGTGGCAACAGAAAGGGCCGATTTCTCTCTTCGTGCAAGATGGGAAAAAGGTCGATCAACTTCCTCCGAACTTCTACACCACGGACACATTCACCGATCATCTGCTGAAATTCGTAGCGGACACCGACCGGTCCAAGCCGTGGTTCGGCTATCTCGCCTTCACCGCTCCGCATTGGCCCATCCAAGCCCATGCGGCGGATATCGAGAAGTATGCCGATACTTACAAGGACGGCCCCAAGGCCATTCGCGAGTTCCGTTTCAAGCGGTTGAAGGAACTCGGCCTCGTTCCCAAAGATGCCAAATTGCCGGAACTCGATCAGACGGTGACCGAGGAAGCCCAACAAGCCAAGAAGGAAACACGCGACCGTTGGATGCGGACCTACGCGGCGATGGTGGATCGTGTCGATCAGAATATCGCCCGCATTGTGGACCAACTGCGTAAGACCGATCAGTTCGACAACACGCTGATTCTGTTTCTGAGTGACAACGGCTCAGACACGGTTCGCGGTCCACTCTGGGGGCAAGTAAGCAACACGCCGTTTCGCAAGTTCAAGGTCTGGGTGCATGACGGCGGCATCGCGTCGCCGTTAATCGCACATTGGCCCAAAGGCATTCCCAAGAACCGCCAAGGCCAAATCGTCGGCGATTCCGCTCATATCATGGACATTTTTCCGACATGCCTGGATGCAGCCGGTGCCAAGCATCCCAAGAAATTCAACGACTTCGAAGTGCTGCCTCTGGAAGGGGCCAGTCTCCTGCCCGTGATGCGTGATTCGAAGGCCATTCCCGAAGAGCGCGTGCTTTGTTGGGAGAGGATGGGTAACGCCGCTGTCCGTCAGGGGAATTGGAAACTCGTGCGGGGTTATGGCCCGGCCGCCGCAGATGGCGACATCGCATCAAGTGGCCCCCGTTCCGGCGAATGGGAGTTGTATCGAGTCGATACCGATCCTGGCGAAACCAATAACCTCGCCATGCAAGAACCGGCACGAGCAAAGTCTATGGCCCAACTATACGAGACATGGGCTAATCGTGTGGGCGTGGTGCCCCGTGAGCAATTCGTCGAACAGATTCAGCCTGTCAAGAAATAGGAGTTCAGATATGAATGCGGCTCTCCTTATGCTCGCCCTGTTACCTAAAGCGGACTCGTCGCCCGAGTTCGCGCGGGATGTTAAACCTTTCCTTGTGAAGCACTGCTACTCCTGTCACGATTCGAAGAAGGCGAAGGCCGGGTTTCGTATCGACCAGCTTGGGAGCGACTTCCAGGCCGGAAAAACTGCGGACACTTGGAAAGAAGTGATCGATCAAATCAACTCGGGGGCCATGCCGCCAAAAAGCGAGCCTCGGCCAGACCCCAAGCAGTCGTTCGCGGCGGTGGAGTGGGTGGGCCGCGAGCTGAAGCGGGCCGAGCGCGAGGCCCGGATTGCGGGTGGTCGGAACCTGTTGCGTCGGCTAAACCGCGACGAGTACGCTAACACGGTTGTAGACTTGCTTGGCCTAGATCCTAGGTTATCGGACAAGCTACGAGAAGAGCTACCAGCCGACGGGCAATCCGAAGGATTTGACCGTGTCGCTGCTGCCCTGTTCTTCGACGAGACGCAACTGGAAAGGTACCTCGGGGTCGCGGAGTTGGTCGCTCGAGAGGCTGTGCAAACCGCGCCGCCCAGATCGGAAAAATACTTGTGGCAGGCCAACCGTCACATCGGGGAGTCCATTCGTCAAAAGGTCAATGAAAACCTCGACCACATCATTGAGACCGGTCCGCCGACGCACTTCAAGACCGAGAAGGGGATGATTATCCGATCTGCGATTCATTACGGAGGCAAGGGTTCGGAGTTCATCGGCGTTCCACCAGGCCCTCCGCCAACCCTCACCCAATTTATCAAACAGGACGGTTACTATCAGGTTCGGTTTAAGGGGGGTAGTGACTCCGGTGACCGAGGCGAGCCTATCCGTGTCCGGCTCGTATATTCCAGCGGTACTCCCCTCGAGCAAACTTTCGAGTTCAAGCCCAACGGAAAGCTGGAGAAGCCAGAAGTCACCGAGTTGACTGTGTTTCTTCGTGCTGGTCTGCCCGACATGACCAAAGCTTTCCACATCACCTGGAACGGGCTCTGGGATGCTCGCATCAACCACCCAGGCTGGCAGGATATCAATTTTCGCATTCTGGTGAACAGTGGAAAAATCAATAAAGCCGTGACTGATAAAAATGACGATTTGCTAAAGAAAGCCCGAGCGGATCTTGACAAAGCGCTGGCGGATGCGAAGGCGTTCACCGGCACACGGTGGGTTCATAACGAGAAGTACAAGATCGACACGCTGCCAAAACTTCTTCTCGACACCATTGAGGTCGAGGGGCCTATTGCGAAGGAGTGGCCGCCACGCAGTCATGCCGCACTGGGGCTTACGGATTCCCTCCCACAGACCCCGGAGGGATTGCGCATCGTGTTCGAACGTTTCCTTCCTCGGGCATATCGTCGACCGGTCACCAAAGATGAGCTTGATCGAGTCGTGAGGCTGACCACTCAGGCAATGACCGAAAAAAAGGCATCGTTCCACGAAGCAGTCCGGATCGGGTTGCAATTCGTACTAGTATCTCCTGGCTTCATCTATCTTTCGGAGCCGGAGCCAAAGGGGACATCCCGGCCGTTGACCGACCACGAACTGGCTAGCCGGTTGTCGTACTTCCTGTGGGCGTCCTTGCCCGACGACGAGATTTCCCAGCTTGCGGTAGCGGGCAAACTCCACGACCAGAGAGTGCTCGACGCCCAAGTAATGCGAATGCTCCGCGACCCTAAGAGCCACCGATTTGTCGAAAGCTTCGCCGGCCAGTGGCTGGATGTCCGGCTGTATGGAACGGTGATGCCAGCCAAGGAATATCGGACATATGACAAGTTGCTTGAAATCGCAAGCAAAGAGGAACCGCTTGCGTTCTTCGAGCACGTTCTTCGGGAGAACCTGCCGATAACGAACTTTCTAGATTCAGATTTCCTCATGATCAACGAACGGCTCGCGAAACACTACGGCATCGATGGGGTGAAGGGTCCGGAGTTCCGCAAGGTGGCCATTCGCCCTGACCATCACCGCGGAGGCGTGCTCGGTATGACTGGCTTACTAACTCTGCTGTCGGACGGTAACCGGACCCTCCCGGTCCGGCGCGCCGTCTGGGTAAGAGAGAAGCTTCTCAATGACCCCACACCGCCCCCCCCGCCGAACGCCGGTGACATTCAGCCGAACACTGCTGGAAAGAACCTGTCGGTGAGGCAGCGACTTGCCCTGCACCGGAACGAACCGACGTGCGCCAGTTGCCACGCCAAGCTCGACCCGTACGGTCTGTCGCTCGAAAACTACGATGCGATCGGGGCGTGGCGGGAGAAGCAGAACGGCGAAGGGATATCGCTGGCCCTAGCGCCGAAAATCGATCCCTCTGGCGAATTGAAGTCGGGCCTGAAGTTTACAACTCTAGAAGAGTACAAGACTAGCCTTGTTATCGAGAAGGACAAGTTCAACCGGGCGTTTACGGAAAAACTGCTGACCTATGCCCTGTGCCGTCCGGTCGGGTACGTCGACCGGGCGACGGTAGACGAACTGACCACTGCCCTTGCAAGAGACAATGATCGTATCCAATCCCTGATCCGAGCGATTGTCGTCTCGGACGTGTTCCGCACCAAATAATAACCCGAGGTTTCAAATGTCCGACCGAACTTCCCCTCTACTCTCTCGACGCACTGTCCTCCGCGGCGCAGGAGTTGCACTTGCGCTACCTTGGCTCGAATCGATGTCCGCGTTGGCCCATAGTCTAACTAACGCAGGGGGAATGAAGGAAAGCGAACGGCCCAAACGGGCGATATTCAGCATGTGGGGCCTTGGCGTCAATGGCCGCGACTTTACCCCGGCGGATGATGGGAAGACCTACACCGTCACCCCGATCCTGAAGCCGGTTGATCACCTACGGGACGACTTCACACTCATCAGCGGCCTCAAACTCACCCACTCGGGTGGTCACGGCGGCGACCGTACATTCTTGACCGGAACGAACACCCACAATGCCGACTCCAAGCTCCGGGCTTCGTGCGATCAGGAACTTGCGGGGGTGGTCGGCAAGCAGACTCGGTTTCCGTCCCTTGTCCTAGGCATCAACCGCGGGACCGGGTTTGGGTCCGGCACGATCGACAAGACACTTTCTTGGACTCCCGGTGGCACCCCGATCCCGGCTGAGAACCGGCCGCATGTCCTGTTTGAAAGACTGTTCCGAGCGGAAACGGCGGATAACATTGTCGCCCGCCGGTCCGGGGCCGACCGCACTAGGAGCGTGCTGGACGCAGTCCGGAACGAGGCGAAACGACTGAACGACCAACTCGGCAAGGACGACCGCCGGAAGCTCGACGAATACTTTTCGTCCGTCCGTGACGTGGAGACCCGGATCGCCTCGGATCTAGAGTGGCTGAATAAACCGAAGCCGAAGGTGGCCCCACTTAACTTTGGCAAGGACGTTCAGGCGCTCGACCCAGAAACCCGGGGCGGGAAAGCGTTCGACTACCGCCGTTATCAGCAACTCATGTACGATGTCATCACGCTCGCCCTGCAAACCGATAGTACTCGAATCATCAGTTATTACGCTCGCCGAGATCTCTCGGATGGAACCTACACATATGGGTTCATGGGGTGCCCTTACAATTACCACGAGATGACCCACCACGGCGAGGAAGCGGAAAAGCTAAAGTGGCTAACCCAGGTTGACACTTGGTACATGCAAGACTGGGCGTATTTTATCGAGAAACTTAAGGGTGTGAAGGAAGGCGACGGCACGTTGCTTGACAATACCTTGCTAGTCTGGGGTTCGTCTGGTGGTACCGTCAACGCCCACAACAACACTAACCTCCCGACTATGTTGGTTGGTGGGCATAAGATTGGCGTTAAACACCAAGGTCATGTTAGGCATAAAGATGTATTGCTTGGAAACCTCTGGCAGACGATGTTCGGTTTTCTCGGCGTCCCTGTCCCAAAGAACTTCCAGGGTGGAGAGGCCGATGGAATCATTAAGGCAATTGTGTGACAAAGATTAGCTAATATGTCTTCTTTACCCCTAGAGTTTCCTAGTTAATTAAGTTTAAATTAAGGTGCAATTATGCAAAAAACATTCGCTTTGGTATCTCTAATTTATAGTATGGCGATTAGTGCCGCCCCCGACATCACGCTCCCAATCCACCCTGATGAAGCAAAACTCGTAAAGGCGATCATCGCGATCGAGGGGCACGCGGTCGAAGTCGCCGAGGTTCCCGGGTGGGCGAAAAGCGGCGTCATCAACCGATTGAAAGAATTGGGCATTGACACTTCCAATCTGAAGTCATGGGGAGTTCGCGGTACTGAATCGAAAGGCCTCTCTTTCAGTTGCGTTTACGACTCGAATGGCCGTGTGCTTGCGCTTACCGGCAATGGCCCCTGGTTGCAGAACGATAGCCTTCGTGCACTTAAAGGGATGCAGGAACTGCGCATCATTCGATTTGACCATAACGGCTTTCTGAGCAATCATCCGAAGGCGGCACTTTACAATGGCACGGGCTTCGATGCTCTGAAGGATTCCAAGCTAATGGAGATCAAATTGACCCTTGGCATCAACGATGCGGGTATGGAGCAGGCCGCCAAGATCAAAGGACTAAAATCCTTCACCGTGGTGCATTCCCAAGTGAGCGAAGCAGGTCTGAAGTTCTTTGAAATCCACCCGACGCTAGAATCTTTCACGGTTGCCGAGATGGGCAACGTTTCACAATCTGCTCTGGCATCCATCGCCAAGATGCCGAAGCTGACGCACATCGGCTTTCAGGAAGTATTCGTCACGTACGACGGAGGATTCAAGCATCTGCTACCGATGAAGGGCCGGCTGAAAACCCTCGACTTGACGATGAGCGTGGTCAATGATGCCGACTTGAAACAAGTGCAGGCCGATCACCCCGATGCTAAGATAATCACTATTTCGCCGACTGAGATTGTGAAACGGCACATCTTTGTCGCGGGCCGGCTGGCGAAAGTTGCAACCGGCGAAGCGGCGGAAAAGCTTAAGAAAGCGATCGCGGAGCACCAGCCCGCGACGAAATAGCTCGGCCCCTACTCTATCTGGAAATTCTGAATGAACATTACTACTGATCGCCGATCTTTCATACATGCGACCTCTGTCACAGTACTGACTGCAGCGGCCTACTCGCGTGTTCTCGGCGCCAACGAGCGGGTGGCGCTTGGCCTGATCGGCTATGGTCTGATCGGTAAGACGCACACTGCAACTTTCTCCAAGATCCCCGCCTGCCAGATCGTGGGGGTTGCAGACTGTCATCGCAAACGAGCTGATCAAGGCGTTACGGCTGTTGGCGATGGAGCCACGGCCTATCAGGACTTCCGCAAGCTTCTGGACTGCAAGGATGTACAAGCAGTTATTGTTGCCACCCCGGACCACTGGCATGCCTTGATGGGGATGATGGCGTGTGCTGCGGGGAAGGATGTCTATGTCGAGAAGCCGTTGACGCTTTTTGTCGGCGAGGGGGAGTGGTTGCAGAAAATTGCTGATCGCACGAAACGTGTCGTTCAGGTGGGCACTCAGCAGCGCTCCGGTTTGCATTATCAAAAAGCCCGAGAGTTGATTCGGAGCGGCCACCTCGGCACGATTTCTTCGGTTCGAATGGATGCGATACGTAATGTTAACCCGGGGTTCGGTAATCCGGCCGATGGTGAACCACCTGTGGGTATGGACTACGATTCCTGGCTCGGCCCTGCTCCACTTCGCAAGTACAACCCCAATCGCGGGCTGTATCACTTCCGCTGGTTCTGGGATTACTCGGGCGGTCAGATGACCAACTTGGGCGCTCACCATCTAGATATCGTCGATTGGTACCTCGGTTTGGACCAACTCCGCAGTGTAACCTCGATCGGCGGTCGATTCGCCCTGCGCGATAATGGCGAAACTCCCGATACCCAAGACGTGATCTTTGACTGTGGGAAGTTCACCGTCGCGTTCGTCATGCGTGAGGCGGCCCGTGGGGAACCATCCGGGTTTGGGCTTCGATTCCATGGTACCAAAGGTACGCTGGCCATCGACCGGCGAGGTTTCAAGGTTTGGGCCGATCCAGACATTCCCCCGGCCAACATGATTCCCGGAATCAAGGAAGGCCACCCCGTCGACGGGCCTCGGATGGCATTAGACGCAATACCCAAATCACGTACCGAGTCCCTCGAAGACAAAACCGGTGACTCGGCGTCTCAGTACCGGGAACATGCCGCAAATTTTCTTGATTGCATCCGCACTCGGAAGACCCCGATCAGTGATCTGGTCAGCGCCCAGCGTACGGCGTCCGCCTGTCATCTAGCGAATCTTTCGCTCCGTCTGGGGCGATCCCTGCGTTGGGACAGCACAAAGCAAACAATTCCTAATGATCCCAATGCTGTGAAAATGTTGTTGCGTCCGTATCGGGCTCCGTGGGATCATGAACTACGTGCCCTTGGGATCGAAACGACAACTGGGTGAATACGCATGAATCGACGAACATTCCTAGCAAGCAGTGTGGCGGGTATCGGCGGCACTTCCATTGCCATTCATGCTGATGAGCCGGTACCGAGGAGTAACCTAGGCTTACTGTTGTACTCCTACGGCTTTCGAGCAAGAAGGGACGCTAGGAAAGAGTTCGCACGACCGGCGAACTTCTTGTCATTCGCCCATGAAAGAGGGGCGAATGCGGTACAACTTGCGCTCGGTATATGTGATGAGAAGGACTGCCTTGCGATTCGACGACTGGCCGAGAAGCGAGAGATGGCTATCGAGGGGATCGTTGCTCCGCCAAAAGATACCGCGATAGACCGCGATCGATTCAACTCGGAACTGAAGACTGCTCAGGCCTGCGGTGCTATCGTAATGCGTATGGTGATGCTGGGCGGTCGCCGTTATGAAGTTTTTCAAAGAGCGGAGGATTACCCGGCTTTTGCGAAACAGGCTACAACCACACTCAAAGAGGCTGAGCCAATCGCAGCTCGGTACAAAGTTCAACTCGCAGTCGAGAACCATAAAGATTTGAGGATCGATGAGTTGATACAGCTCATTAAGACCATTTCGAGCGAATGGGTCGGCATCTGCCTGGACACCGGTAACAACCTGGCTCTACTCGAAGACCCTATTGCAACAGTCACCGCGTTGGCCGCTCACACTCGCACGGTTCATCTGAAAGATATCGCTTTTGAAGAGGCTCCCGAAGGCTTTCGCATGGCCGAGGTTCCACTCGGCCAAGGTTCCCTTGATCTTGCCCTTATCGTGAAGACGATCCGTCAGGCCAACCCCAAAGTGCGTTTTCAACTCGAGATGATAACTCGTGATCCGCTCCTCATTCCCTGTCTACAGGACAAGTACTGGGCTACTCTGGAACGTGTTCCGGGCAGTGATCTTGCTCGAACGCTCGCCATGGTCCGCAAGCAAGCAGTCCCACAGCCATTGCCTAGACTTTCCAAAATGTCGCCTCCTGAACAGATCGAGATCGAGGATCGTCAAGTGCGGGAATCATTCCGAAATGCCGCAAAATCGAAATTGATTGCTTATTAGACAATGTTGAAGCCTTTAGGGATGCATTGAAGATGTATGTTACTCTAACCAAAATATAATTCTTTGGATTCAGAAAATTGATAATGATCCGAAGGCATATGGAGTCAATGATCTTCATTCTAAGTTAGCTAAAATAGGTTTGATTCCGTCAAGAATAGGCAACGAGATTCAGTCGAAATTCCCATTAAAAAAACACCTGCAAAAATATATTGAAGATGGGATTAAGAATGGCAAGCATGCCCAAACGATTGATAAATGGAAATACACTATTAAAGCATTGTTTAGGTTTATTCCACCCAGCACGGATATCAGGGACATAACTGTACATGATGCAAAGGACTGATATGACACTATCTAAAATTATGAGTTCAAACCAAATAAGAAATACAGTGTTTGTACTCTTGGGAAATATGTAAAAGTGATTCGTCAGTTTTTTGAAGAGTTCAAAGACATGGAAATCATTAGCAGGAATCCATTTAGGAAGATCCGATCTGCAGGGAATTCAGATCCGAGCAGAAAAGTTTATGTTGCCAAGGAAGTCGCTCAATACTTTTTAGAAAATTGTCCTGATTATCAAACGGAAATGCTTAATGCAGTAGCAAGAATGGCGGGCTTAAAGATCCCGTCAGATATCATTATGTTGAAGTTTGAAGATATAGATTTTGGAAAAGGTCTTTTTGTGATCCATGGTTTAAAAGGAAAAACCAATGGTGATAGGGTAGTTGAAATGGAAAAAAGAATATGCCCGATTTTTCCTGATTTAAAGCCCGTGTTCCTAGAAGCTCTTAGGAATAGGGTTGAAGGGCAGGAGTTTATTTTTCCTGTTTGTAAGCAATGGAATGCCCCAATTTTTGCAAAACAGAGGAAAGGTAAGAACATATCCATGAATGTTAGGCAGTGGTTCAAAAAACTAGGCATTCCTTAATGGACTAAGTTGTTTGTTAATTTACGAGCAAGTTTGATAACAGATTTGTTGGATAAATATCAGCAATATTTTGTTTGTAAGTGGTTGGGAAACACTCC
>Ga0207940_1000167_pt1 | contig 22394 bp, 19 predicted proteins | sample LakMenEpi06Jul12_FD_150676 | JGI IMG/M metagenome (GOLD analysis project Ga0207940, IMG submission 150676) | Freshwater microbial communities from Lake Mendota, WI - 06JUL2012 deep hole epilimnion (SPAdes) | ecosystem: Environmental > Aquatic > Freshwater > Lake > Epilimnion/Euphotic zone ... | reverse complement strand
CACCGTCAACATGATTGCTTCATCAATCGTTACAAGGTCGACGAAAGGTGCCCCGGCATGAACATGCAGGCAACTCCAACGCGTCCGTGGGAAAAAGAGAAGTCAGCGCGCAGGAACAACGGCCTCACTTTGTTGCTTGGCGCATTGATTGCCTATGTCGTGGTGCTCTTCACAGGGTTTGCTGGACCCGATGGTTGGGCGGTTGTGTTATTTGCACTTGCTGCAACTTTCACTCTTGTCCGTAATCGTCGCTTAAGCGTTAAAGAGCGCAAAGACTCTCGTGCACGTTTGTTTATCGCTGCTGCCTCGGTTATTGCTTTTGCCCCGTGGATCTCGATTTTTGTCAGCGTGTTGTTTAAAGGCGTTAAGGGATTACGACCCAATTTCATTGTTTCCGATATGCGAACGACAACCCCAGATGACTTCCTAGATATGGGTGGCGCGGCGCACGCAATCGTGGGCTCGCTACTGATGGTGCTCATTGCAACAGTGATCACTCTTCCGTTGGGAATTCTGAGTGGTTTGTACATCACCGAAGTGCGTGGACGCTTTAGTGGTGTAGTTCGAGTAGTTATCCAATCAATGAGTGGTGTTCCATCAATTGTTGCGGGTCTTTTCATTTACACAACGTTTGTTGATGCAACTGGAACATTTAGTGCGCTTGCTGGTGCGCTTGCACTTGGAATTCTTATGTTGCCAACAGTCGCTCGAACTTCTGAAGAAGTGCTCAAGCTCGTTCCTGACGATTTGCGTTCTGCGGGTTATGCGCTTGGTGCACGTCAGTGGAGAAGCACCCTCATCGTTGTGTTGCCAACCGTGCGCAGTGGTTTGATTACTGCTGGCTTGTTGGGTGTGGCGCGCGTAATTGGTGAGACTGCACCATTGTTGGCGACGGCGTTGTCGAATACTTCATTCGTGTTCAATCCGGTAAGCGGGCCAATCGGTTCACTTCCGATGTACATCTTCGGCATGTTGCAGATTGGAACTGAGAATTCCATCAATCGTGCGTGGACAGGTGCCCTCATACTCCTCATTGTGGTATTCGGCTTGTTCACTTTGGCTCGATATGTGGCTGGCAAGGACAAGCGTTAACCATGGAACAAGTAGATATCTCTGTACGTAGTGAACAAAAGGGAACTCCAATGACTGACACAACATCAAATACCGCAGTACTCGACACCGAGTTTGCTGGTTTAGAAACCCGCGATGCTCATGCCTGGTTCGGCGAACATCACGCACTTGCCGGAGTGTCGCTGCAGTTCCCTGCGCGCAGTGTGACTGGTCTCATTGGGCCATCTGGTTGCGGAAAGTCAACGTATCTTCGATTGCTCAACCGCATGCACGAGTTCATTCCAAGTGCAGCGATGGCTGGCGAAGTGCGTCTTCATGGTCAAGATATTTATGCACGCGAAGTAGACCCAGCCGCAATGCGCTTGAAAATCGGCATGGTGTTTCAAAAGCCGAACCCATTTCCTGCCATGACTATTCGTGAAAATGTTTTGTCGGGTCTGAAGCTTGCGCACATCAAAGTGGACGACGAAGAAGCACTCATGGAGAAGTGCCTTACCCGTGCCGGTTTGTGGAAGGAAGTAAAAGATCGTTTAGATGCAAGCGGCGGTTCACTTTCTGGTGGCCAGCAGCAGCGTTTGTGCATCGCCCGTTCACTTGCCGTTGAGCCAGAAGTTCTGTTGATGGACGAGCCATGTTCAGCTCTCGACCCGGGCAGCACACTTCGTATTGAAGAAACCATCAAGGAATTAGCCGAAAAAATTACCGTGGTAATCGTGACCCACAACATGCAACAGGCAAGCCGCGTCAGCGATTACTGCGCGTTTTTCCTCACCGACGGAGGCCCTGGCTATTTGGTTGAGGCTGACAAAACTCGCAAAATGTTCACGACTCCTAACGACTCACGCACTGCCGATTACGTGCAGGGCAAGTTCGGCTGATCGTTCACCAACAGTTCACTTAGTATTAGGCGCTGGTCAACCCAGTTGATATCTGGTTGTAAGCCCCACTTTGTACGGTCTTGTTTGTCAGAAGACCCAAACAAAGGATCAAAAACACATGCGAAATATTCGTAAAGTTGTTGCAGCAATCGGCGTTTCAGTCGTTGCATCACTTGCAACATCATCGGTAGCACTTGCAGAAAGCGCAAGTGGTTCGGGTGCAACATTCCCACAGAACTTCCTCGCTAACGCGACGGTGAATTACAACGCCAAGACTGGTCACAACGTCACCTACGCAAACCCAGGCGGCGGTTCAACCAAGGGTAAGTCAGACTTCAAAGCAAACCTCACCGATTTCGGTGGCTCAGACTCTGCAGTAACTGCTGCTCAGGCTGCATCATTCGACTGGGTGTACGTGCCTTACGTCGGTGGTGCAATTTCAGTTGCTTACCGTCTCGACGAAATCAAGGGCGCAACTCTTTCACTTAGCTCGGCAACAGTAAACGGAATTTTCGCTGGTTTGATCACCAAGTGGAATGACTCGAACATCGCTGCTGACATGCGCGCTAATCCAGCATGGTCAAACAGTCAGAAGAAGAGTGACTTGAAGGGCGCTCAGGCGCAGTGGCAGCCAGTGGGTCCATTCGCTGCTCAAGTAACCGTGTCGCTCATCCCATCAACACTTAAGTCTGTAAAGGGCAAAAAGGTTGAAGTTGTTGATGCAACAGCTAAAAAGACAATTGGAACCGCAACTGTTGGTACAAAAGGCGAATTGGCAGTGAACGTAAAGGGCTTGAATGACAAGTCAACTTACGACGTAAAAGTCAATGGCAAGACCATCGCTAAGTACAAGCGCGTGAGCGTTACCTTGCCAGACAAGGACATCACTGTTGTGTACCGCTCAGACGGATCGGGAACCACCAACAACTTCACGAACTTCTTGAGGGAATACGCGAACAACGCATGGACAACAAACGACTCATTCACCACAGCAATGCCAGGTGGATCGTCAAAAGTTGCTTCGTACGGTAGTCGCTTCCAGGGTCAAAGCGGTTCGGCAAACGTGTCGAACTACATCGCAGACAACAACGGAACCATCGGATTTACCGAAGTTTCATTTGTTACCGACTCGGCACGTGCAGCAAAGGGCATGCAGTCAGCACTCATCAAGAATGCGGCCGGCATCTACACCGCCCCAACTGCAGCATCAGCTGCTTCCATGATCGGTGGAGCAACAATTGACGCAAAGGGTTTCGTGACCTTCGACTACAAGCAAGCAAATAACAAGACTGCTTACCCAATCGTTGCAGTTACTTACTTGCTTGGAAAGACAGCCAAGAGCGCAAAGAACGCAGTTGTTGCTGATTTCGCAAAGTGGATGATCAACGATTACGGCCCAACCGCGGCAGATGCTCTTGGTTATGCACCCCTCGCAGGAGCAATCAAGACTGCAGCACTTGCTCAGGTAGCACAAATCAATAGCAAGTAATTCGGTCGCCTGACCAAATCCTTGTTGAGAAGCCCCGGCCGAAAGGTCGGGGCTTCTTGCATGTATGGCTACTTTTCGTCGCCGTCTTGTTGTTCGCGTAAGAACTTTTCAAATTCTTCCGCTAGCGCATCGGCTGAAGGAAGTTCCGACTCGGTGCGGCGGTCGTATTCATCTTCAAGCATGGTGAGATAGCTGACGGTTTGATCGTCGCCCTCAACTGCAGCGTCGTGCAGTTCTTCCCAACGCTGAATCTCTTCGTACATTTCGCCGTGGCTGGTGGGAATGCCCAGCACGTGTTCTAGGTGGCGCAACAATGCTGCAGAAGACTTCGGGTGTTGTGCATTGGTCAAATAATGGGGCACACCTACCCGCAGCGAAACTCCCGCAATTCCTTCGCGGTCGAGACGTTCTTGAATGACACCAACAACACCAGTTGGTCCTTGATACTGCGGACGGCTCAAACCGAGTCGGCGAGCGAGCGACTGGTTGCTACTACTGCCCACCACTTGTGGGGAACGCGTGTGCGGAACTCCCTCGGCAGCTGCGCCAACGGTGACCACCACTTCGCAGCCAAGTTGCTTGGCGCATTCAACGATGCAGTCGGCGAACACGCCCCAATGCAGGTGTGGCTCCACACCAGACAAGATGACTAGGTCTCGAGAACCCTCAGGGAAGCGCGCTATCAGGAAGTCATTTTCGGGCCAGCGAATGAGTCGCTCGCCATCTTCGTCAATAAATGTTTCAGGGCGCTCTTGAGTGAAGTCGAAAAATGGGTCGGGGTCAACAGAGGCCACCACGGTGACGGCACGGTCTTGAATTGCCCACTCCAGCGCGCCTGTAGCCACGCCACACACGTCAAACCAGCCTCGAAGCGCAACCACCAAAACAGGGTTACGCAGCGTTCCTACGGCCTCCCAGTCGGCGTCTAAAACGTCATCAACGTTCATGCCTGAACCAGCATTGTTTTCGCTTCGGCCAACTCCACTGTGTAAGCATGGCAGGCGTGACCACGCATCAAAACCCCCAGAACCGTGTTTCTGCACGCCTCGCAGCCATCGCCGAATCGGCCACTCTTGCCGTTGACGCAAAGGCAAAAGCGCTGAAGGCAAAGGGTGAAAACGTCATTGGTTTTGGTGCTGGCGAGCCCGACTTTCCTACGCCAGAGAGCATTGTTGAAGCAGCAGTTCGTGCAGCGCGTGACCCAAAGTTTCATCGCTACACACCTGCTGCGGGCTTGCCAGAGTTGCGTGAAGCAATCGCAGTAAAGACAAAACGCGATAGCGGATACTCGGTAGATGCATCGCAAGTATTAGTCACAGTTGGTGGCAAGTACGCCGTGTTCGTTGCCTTCGCGGCATTGTGCGATCCGGGCGACGAAGTCATTGTTCCTGCTCCGTATTGGACAACGTATCCAGAAGCAGTTTCATTGGCTGGCGGTGTTTCCGTTGTTGTTGACACCACGGAAGAAACAGAATTCAAGGTGACCGTTGAGCAGTTAGAAAAAGTTCGCACGCCACGAACGAAGGTTCTGTTGTTTGTTTCGCCAGACAACCCAAGTGGTGCGGTGTATTCGCCTGAAGAAACCATTGCTATTGGCAAGTGGGCAGTGCAGCACGGTATTTGGGTAGTGACCGATGAAATTTACGAACACCTCACTTATGGCAAGCACAAGTTTTCGAGCATGCCAACTCTGGTCCCTGAATTAGCCGACAAGTGCGTCATCGTAAACGGCGTTGCAAAAACATATGCCATGACGGGTTGGCGAGTGGGCTGGATGATTGGCCCTAAAGATGTGATGAAGGCGGCAATTAACTTCCAATCACACACCACATCGAACGTTTCTAACGTTGCACAAATTGCAGCGCTTGAAGCAGTGAGTGGAGACCTTTCAGCAGTGGCCATGATGCGCGAAAGTTTTGAACGTCGTGGAATGCTGATGCACAAAATGCTGACGGCAATTCCTGGCGTCACGTGCATGGAGCCACAAGGCGCGTTCTATTGCTTCCCAAATGTGCGCGGCCTGCTTGGTCGCGACATTGGCGGCAAGGTTGCAACGAACAGCATGGAACTAGCTGACCTTGTGCTGGATGTGGCCAAGGTGGCATTCGTTCCGGGTGAAGCATTTGGTGCACCCGGCTACGCACGCTTTAGTTTTGCGCTCGGCGACGCCGATTTGATTGAAGGCATGGAACGCCTCGCCGCGTTATTTGCATAACCACCGCGCACCTGCGCTAAGATAACTCCACTTCGGTAATAGCCGAAGGGCAAAACATTCAGCGAAGTCCGGTGAGATTCCGGCACTGTCCCGCAACGGTAATGCAGACATTTTCTGCAAGTCCGGTCGCCTAATGCGTAGCTACATCAACCGCTCTCGCAAGAAGAGCAAGGAGACCATATGAACAAGTTAACCAAGGCCGGCATTGCCGGTCTTTTTCTTTCCCTCACTGCCGTTCTGGCAAGTTGCGGGTCGTCTAGTGAAACGTCAAGCGACACCGTTGCAGTTACTGCGGATGTATTTCCGGTAACAGTCGGCGAGCTCACACTTGACGCTCAACCAACTCGAATTATTTCGTTGTCACCAACCGCAACAGAAATGCTGTACGCCATTGGTGCAGGATCACAAGTTGTTGCTGTAGATGAATACTCCAACTATCCAGCAGAAGCGGTTGCACTTGGCACGCCGTTGTCGGGTTTTGAGCCAAACATTGAAGCAATTAGCGGTTACACACCAGACCTCGTCATCATTTCCTACGATCCAGGAAGTCTGGTTGAGCAGTTGAGCACGCTCAACATTCCAGTATTCGTAGCCGGTGCTGCAATGAGCATTGAAAATGTGTACGAGCAGATTGAACAGCTTGGAGTGCTCACAGGAAATAGTCAAACGGCAATTGAAGTTTCAAAGACATTGCAGGCCGGAATTGAAGAAGCAGTGGCATCCGTGCAATTCAGCGAGCCACCACTGTCGTACTACTACGAGCTAGACAACACGTACTACTCGGTTACGTCAAACACCTTTATTGGCCAGATCTTCAATCTGTTCGGCATGCGCAATATCGCCGACAATGTTGAATCCGGAAACGATTACCCGCAGCTTTCAGCCGAAGTTATTGTTTCATCCGATCCAGACTTCATTTTCCTTGCCGACACCAAGTGCTGTGCACAAGATGCAACAACAGTTGCTGCACGTGATGGCTGGGGTGGACTCAAGGCTGTAACAGCGAACCAAGTTGTTGAACTTGATGACGATGTTGCCTCGCGCTGGGGACCACGTGTTCTCGAGCTCATCACAGCAATTCGTGATGCTGTTGTAGCAGCAAACTCGTAATCACATTCAGATTTCGAGCCCACGATCGTTATGACTCCAACTACTTCTCTGGACACGGGCCGTAACCGTTACTGGTTTGTGTTTGGTGGGGTGCTGTTGCTCGTTGCGATGATCGTGGGAACGATGATTGGGCCTGCTGGCCCAACGTGGTGGAGAATTCCACTCGAGTTTGCTAATCGATTGCCGTTTGTTCAAATAGACAGCGGTGTATCGCAAGCGGACTGGAACATTGTTTGGCTCATTCGCACTCCACGAGTTGTGCTTGCAGCCATGGTTGGTTCAATGCTCTCGGTTTCGGGAGCTAGTTATCAGGGTGTTTTCCGAAACCCCCTAGTTGATCCGTATTTATTAGGAGTGGCCGCTGGTGCGGGACTGGGTGCCACTTTGGTGTTTGCGTTTCAACGGGGGGCCACGGAAAACTGGATTATTGACCCACTACCACTTGCCGCATTTGTTGGCGCGTTGGTGGCCGTGTTGGTTACCTATGTGGTGGGAACAGCGTTTGGAACAACGCAGTCGAGCACCACACTCATTTTGGCTGGCGTTGCGGTTACGTCGCTGGCAACTTCAATTCAGGCCTTTATATTGCAGCGCAATACCGATGTGGTGCGCCAGGTGTATTCCTGGATTCTTGGGCGACTGTCTAGCGCAACATGGGGCGATGTGCGCTTAGTTCTTCCGTACGTTGTGCTGAGTACTGGTGTGTTGCTCATGCATCGTCGATTGCTCGACGTACTTCGTGTTGGCGACGACGAGGCGAGTGCACTGGGTATCAATGTTCGTCGCGTTCGCTTGATTGTTGTGCTCGCTGCAACGCTCGGCACCTCGGCAGTGGTTGCTGTGAGTGGCCTCATCGGTTTTGTGGGCATCATTGTTCCGCATGCCGTGCGATTACTTGCGGGAGCCAGTTATCGCAAGGTGCTTCCGCTCAGCGTGTTGCTTGGAGCAGCATTTCTTGTATTCGCGGACATTCCAAGCAGAGTGCTGGCGAACCCAGCTGAAACCCCAATTGGTGTTGTCACCGCATTTTTTGGTGCACCATTCTTTTTGTATCTCCTTCGCACAAGGAACACCTCAACATGACCGCGCTCGGGTTTTGCGATGTGCAGGTGTCGTACAACGGTATTGAAGCTGTACAGAGCTTTAATGACTTGCTGCACTCGGGCGAGTGGTTGTGCCTCATTGGGCCAAATGGTGCAGGTAAATCGTCGGTGTTGCGAGCAGCTGCTGGGCTAGTGCCTTACTCAGGCTCAATTGCAATTGATCAGAAAGAGATTCCTGCAACATCGGCTCGTTGGCGAGCGCAACATATTGCGTATGTTCCGCAATCACCGCTGATACCTCTTGACATGAATGTGTTTGATTATGTGTTGCTTGGACGCAACCCATATGTTCGCCATTTCTCATGGGAGTCAAGGCACGACAAAGAAGTAGTGAGTGATGTGCTCGATCGCCTTGATTTGGCCACGTTCGCACGACGCTCCTTAGGCACGCTGTCGGGCGGTGAGGTGCAGCGTTTAGTGATTGCGCGCGCACTTGCACAAGAGGCACCGGTGCTGTTACTCGATGAACCAACGAGTGCGCTTGATATTGGTCATCAGCAGCAGGCGCTAGAGCTGGTCGACAAACTGCGTCGCGAGCAGGGGCTCACTGTCGTTTCTGCAATGCACGACCTCACGCTTGCTGGCATGTACGCCGACCGGTTGGTGCTGATGCATCAGGGCGCTCGAGTGGCAGAGGGTTCGGCGAAAGAAGTGTTGCAGCCAAACATCCTTTCTGAGTTTTATGGCGTTTCTGCGCGCGTGCATCATGAAGATGACGGCACGGTCGTCGTTATTCCTCAGCGCACTAGTACTCGCTAAGCGAACCGCTACCTTTGTCGTTGATGGACGATTTTGGCCGCACGCTCAATATTCATGTTGCAGGCTGTGCAGAGTCACACCAACGGTTGCTGCAGTCGCTTGATTCGTTGACCGACGATCAGTGCCGCGAACCATCGGCTCTTCCTGGGTGGACTCGTGGTCATGTGCTTTCACACTTGGCTCGTAACGCAGAAAGTCACGTGCATGTTTTGCAATGTGCAGCCCGTGGAGAAGTGGGTGAACAATATATAGGCGGTGCAAAAGCCCGCAAAGAGGGAATTGAGTCGCACGCCAACGATTCAGCAGAGTCGTTAGTAAATGCAGTGCGCAGGAGTATCTACGCACTTGAAGGGCAGTGGGCTGCAACCAATAGTGAAGGTTGGCAAGGTCACGGAGTGAATAGTGCTGGTGCATCCATAGCCATGAGCGACATCGTGTTTCTGCGTTGGCGCGAGGTCGAAGTGCATCACGCCGATCTAGCACTTGCGTTTACATTTGCGGATTGGAATTCCACGTATGTGCGCTACGAACTTGATCGACAAGTCATGATGTGGCGTGCAAGCAAACCAATGGGGCTTACTCCTGTGCCAAAAATTGTGCTGCAGCTTTCTCCTAATGAACGGCTTGCATGGTTCTTAGGCCGAACCGAAGTTGAAGGTCTACCAAAGCCGCCTAGTTACTAGTATTTCGCTGTGAACAAGCGCGTGAAACGTACGTGGTGTATCGCGCTTATTGCAGCCTGTTGTTCGGTGCTCTTTCCTGCAGGATCAGCCAGTGCCCATGCCGGGCTTGAGGAAAGCGAACCAAAGCCAAGTTCGTGGTTGGCTACTTCACCAACCGAAGTGGTGCTGTATTTTGATGAGCCTGTTGGAGTGGTGTTTGCTCGCATCCAGATTCTGGACCAGGACGGCAAAGAAGTGTTTGAAACACGACCCACTCGTGACGAAGACGATCACGCGACAGTTCGTGCAAACATCGACAAACTTGGCGACGGCACCTGGGTAGTGGTGTGGCGAGTCGCTTCTGCAGACTCTCACCCTGTGCAAGGGTCTTTCGCATTTTCAATTGGCACAAGCTATTCCGATGTAACGCGCATTCTGAATAATGACGCTGGCCAGAGGCATGGCCTGAACAATCTGTTCAACATCATTCGTTTTGTCATGTTTGCCGGAATTCTGACGCTTCTCGGCGGCGTTGCCATGGTGATGTTTGGTGCGCAAAAGTCGCCCTCAATTCGAACGCGAATGAGCCTGTGGGGAGCGTGGACGTTTGCGATTGTTGCAAGCATCCAGGCGTTGTTTGCGTATGGCCCTCACGCATCTGGGGTGAAGGTATACAACGTCACTGATCTTTCACTGCTGAGCGACACCATGACGACGACGTTTGGTCAAGCAACGTTGATCAGAATTTCTTTGCTCTTGGGTTTCTCGTTGTTGCTCATGACCATTGAATATCGCAGCAAACGAATGTGGAGGGTGATTGCAGTTGGTGCGTCTGTGGCAATTGCTGCCACGTTCTCTGCGGTTGGTCATCCCAGCGGGCAGTCTCCAGTTGCTCTCAGTTTCACGCTCGACGTGGTTCACTTGCTCGCCGTGTCGTTATGGATTGGTGCGCTGTTTCTCATCACCATCGATCGCAAATTTTGGTTGCGGTCCACACAGTCCATGCTCTGGTTCTCGCGTGCAGCAGGGTATTCAGTAGCCGTAATTGCAGTGACGGGAATTGCCCAAACACTGTTGCTCATGGATGGACTGCGAGATGTTTTCGTTCTTGAATATGGGCAGAAACTGGCAGTAAAAGTTCTCCTCGTGCTTGTCCTTGTTGCAATTGGTGCGCTTTCGCGTTCAACACTGCGCAAGAGCGGTCCAGCCAAGTTGCATCAGTCTGTGTTGGTGGAAGCGTTGATTGCGCTCATTGTGGTGGGAATTACTGCGTTGATTGTGGCGCTGCCACCACGCGAACAAGCATCGAATGCACCAGTCGAGTTTTCGTTGGAACAGTCCGACCTCATTGCCGATATTACGGTTACCCCAGCACGAGTGGGATCTGCAGAAATTCACGTCGCCATTCGTTCAATCATGGGTTCGTTCGCTCAAATGACTGCGGTTTCTGCACGAATGTCGTTGCCAAGCAAGAGCATTCCAAATGGACCGGTAGAGCTGGTGCGTACGAGCCCCAATCACTACACGGCTGAGGTGAGCTTCCCGTTTTCTGGCGTGTGGAAACTTGAGATTGTGGTGAAACCAGACCCTTCGCGCACGGTGCTGTTTACAACAGACGTCAAGATTGGCGACTAGCTACTTTCATCACTAAGTGGTGGCCCATGCCCGTTGCTTCGTCAACAAACTGTTCGCCAAAAACGTCAAATCCATTGCGTGTGTAAAAACTGAGAGCACTGTCACGTGCACGTGCCCAGACGTAATGCGCGTTTTCATCTTCGCAATGGCGAACGCCAGCAACAAGCAACTCTGCGCCAATTCCACTTCCTTGCATGCGCTTAGCAACAGCCATTCCCTTCAATTGAATAGCGGGAAGAGTTTCATCTAATGGCCATGCTTGGGGAATCCAGGAAGAACACGCAACAAGATCTGCGCCTTCATAGATTCCAAGATGAACGCACCCGGGAAAATCGTCTTGTTTGTACGTGGGATCTTGCGAAGGAGTTCCATCGCGAAGCACTGCCATTCGCAAAGGCAAAAGTTCGTCAGTTGTAATGCGCACTACTCTGCTTGGGCGATGCAACGAACGAATGTCAACGATGCGATCGGCGAACTGACTTGCTTCGTTGTGGTCGTGGGTGACATGAACAACCGTGGTGTTGCGCTGAGCAAGCAAAGTGGAAAGATCGCGCAATAAGCGATCATGCAATTCGACGTCAAGGCCACTCAGTGGTTCGTCAAGGAGCAGCACTTTTGGGTTTGCGGCTAACGATCGAGCAACTGCAACACGTTTTGCTTCGCCACCTGAAATGACGGTCACATCGCGATCGGCCAAGCCTGCAAGACCAACGAGTGCTAGTAACTCATTCACACGCAGTTGTTGCTCATGCTTACTCATGCCCCGCAGTGCGTAAGCAATGTTTTGGCCAACAGTGAGATGCGGGAAGAGTTGGTTGTCTTGAAATACCAAACCAATGCCTCGTTTGTGAGTTGGTAAGTGCGTGACATCGGTTCCATCGACGCTTACCGATCCAGATTCGGCTTGCTCAATTCCGGCAATCACGCGAAGCAGGGTGGTCTTTCCTTCCCCGCTAGGGCCAACGAGCGACACCACTTCTGCGGTGCCAACTTCAAGGCACACACCATCAAGAATCACTTCGTTTGCATAGTGAATGGTGAGGTCAGTGATCTTGAGCATTAATGAGTCTTCGTTCGTGTGGCGCGCACAGTTTCTGCGAGATATATAGCACCAATGCTAAACACGAAAAACAGTGTTGAGAGCGCGAATGCCTTGGCGTGTTGAGTATCGCCAGGACGAGAAAGCAGCCGAGCAATAGAAACGGGGAGTGTTTCATAGGTTTGTCGGGTGAGAAAGCTGGTGGCACCAAATTCGCCAAGTGAAACAGCAGCCGAAAGCGCACATGCAGTAGCCAGGCAACGACGCAGCAGCGGCAAATCGATTCGCATCCATTGATCTTTTGCCCCTGAGCCAAGCGTTGCTGCTGCATCGCGCAAGTCTTGAGGAATTGCTTGTGCAACGGGTAGCACGGTGCGAACAACTAATGGAATAGCGATAAGTGAGTGTGCAATAGGTGTGATCCACCAGGAAGATCGAAATTCGAACGGGCTCTCATCAAAGGTGATCAGAATTCCTAGACCAACCATGACCGCGGAGATCATGAGTGGAAGAGAGGTGATGGTTTCCAAAAACCGAGATGACGTTGATTTGTACGCAATTGCAAGAGCAATCATGGTTCCCAGCGTGGTGGCAATGATTGAGGCAGTGATTGCGAACCTTGCGCTTACTGCCAACGAATTCAGGGTGTCATTTGACAACACTTGCGACCAACCAGAGGTCGACTTCCAAGCGACTGCAATCAATGGCAACAGTGCTAAGAATCCGGTTGTTATAGCAATGCTGGCGACAGCAATTCTCTGCGCAGACCCGGTCGGCTTCTGTGCCTGAATGTTGACGGTGAGTGGCGAAGTGTGATGACGACCAAACTTTGTCAAGGCATACAGCAAGCCAATCAGGAAAATTGTTTGGATAATGCCAATTGTGATTGCACCGTTAAAGTCACCAAGCTGAACTGATCGAACATATATCTCGGTTTCAAGTGTGGAGTATGCAGGTCCACCTAATATTCGAACGGCGCCAAATGACGTGAAGCAAAACAGTGCCACTGCTGTACTGGCAAAACCAAGTGCTGGTCGAATAAGTGGAAAAGTAATGGTGCGAAACGTGTGCGCGGTGGAAGCACCAAGTGTGTGTGCTGCATGAATAAGTTCTGGGTCAATTTGCGACCAACGCGGCATTACGAGACGAACGACAACGGCCATATTGAAAAAGATGTGAGCGGCGATGATGGCGAATGCGGTGTAGTGCATGCGGTCGGGGAGCAATGCGAACAATGCAGAACCAACGACAACAGTGGGCAGCAGAAATGGTGCCGTGATGAGTGCGAGCAACAGACGTTTTCCGATAAATGAGAATCGCGAGAGAATGAATGTGACGGGAAGTGCACATGCAATGGTAAGAACAGTGCTGAGTGTGGTTTGCCACAGGGTAAACCATGCGACTTTTCTAAAGCCATCGTTTGTAATGATGTCTGCGAATGCATCGATACTTACGCCACGTTGAACGATCACCGCTGATGGGATTGCTAAGAAAACCAACAGAAACAGGGCTGGAGCAATAACCAACCACCGTGTGCTCTTGGGGTAGGGCGATGGGGTCATGGAGACGATTTATTTGAAAACGATGGTTGACCACTCGTCAAGCCACGCGGTGCGGTTCTCTGCGATCACGTTGTATTCAATGGTGAGCGCACGTTCTGGGCGTGCGATATATCGCGTAAACGATTCAGGAATAGTTGCATCTGCGTGTACCGGAAATACAAACTGCGTGAGTGGAAGATCGCTTTGAAACGCTGTGCCAGTGAGGTAGTCAATAAGCAGTTGTGCTTCAGCTTTGTGTTTGGTTCCGCGAAGAATTCCTGCGAATTCAATTTGCTCAAAACAGGTGAGTGGAGCGACCCCTGTTGGGGCAACATCGGTTGGAGGGTTTGCAAACAACACTTCAGCTGCAGGGCTGCTGCTGTAGCTGACCACAATTGGTCGGTCGCCTTTGCCTGACGACCCGGAAAACTCTGTGCTGTATGCCTGCGTCCACCCGTCTACAACCAACACGCCATTTTCACGCAACGATTTCCAGTAGTTCTGCCATCCATCTTCACCAAATTCGGCAACCGTGGCAAGAAAGAAAGCAAGGCCAGGTGAAGAAGTAATTGCGCTAGGCACAACAAGCAAATTTGCGTAGGTACTGCTGACGAGAGCATCAAGCGACATGGGTGGCGCGATGTTGTTGTCTGTAAACCACGCGATGTCGTAGTTGATGCACACGTCTCCGGTGTCAACTGGGGTGACTTCATGACCTGGAATGTTTCGCAATACCGATTCGTTCATGAACTCAAGATTTGGGGTTTGATACGACTCAAACATGTCGGCGTCAAGTGCGCGCGAAAGCAGCGTGTTGTCTACTCCCCACAACACGTCTCCCTCGGGGTTACCAGCAGTAAGTGCGGCTTTTGAAACGAGTTCGCCAGCATCGCCACTACGAACGACGTTTACCGTTATTCCTGTTTCGGCAGTGAATGCATCAAAGATGCCCTCACTCGGAGTAAACGAGTCATGTGCAAGCAATGTCAGCGTTACTGGTCCATCGCTAGTTGACGAACCTTCATCAGAACTTCCCGAACACGCAGTAAACAACAGCATGCTGAGTGTGATTGCAACAATTTTCTTCATGGGGGTACTTCTTTCAGGTACTGAGGGCACTTGACTGAACGACAAAGAGCGAACCTGTCTGCACTGAAATTGTTGCAGTTTCTTCGGTGAGTTGGTTGCTTATTCCTCGAGATGAATGGGGAGTGAGGGATTCATTGGCAAGCGCCCATTTCAAACCAGCAGTAGAGATCCCTGATGCAGATCCGCCGGCAGCGATGAGCCCAACGTTTGAGCCAACTTTTCCTGTGATGGTGACCGATGCTGGCCCATGAATGAGATGCAAAATGGAATTATCCCAAAGCGCTTCGATGGTGCAGTGGCGCAGGTTTGGGTTCTGTAGCACGGCAAAAACACCGAGTTCGTGGTCAAGACGACCGCCGCCCTTGGTGATCAACACAATTTTGGTTGCACCCATTTCCACTGCTTTCAGCAATGCGAGTTCGGCATCGGTTGAGTCTTTATCGCGCGGCAACTGGGTAACAGTGGTGCCGTTCGCCTCTACGGCTGCGAGTACTGCTTTGTCTACCGAGTCCATGTCGCCAATTACGACGTTCACTCGCAGTCCTAAATCGATTGCACCGTGCAGACCTGAGTCGGCGGCAATGACTAACTGGTGCGCAGGGATATGTTGCGCGATCGCTCGTGTTGGTGGGGTACCGCCCAATACGACGATCGCAGTCGTGCCTTCGTGCCTCACCTGTTAAGAATGCCACAGTTAGGCACTCCTAACCCCCATGACGGTATCCTTTTTCTCGTGAGTCCTTTCGCTAGCACTACCTCAGAAATCGACAAGTCAGACACGATTGTTTCAATCACGCCTGAAGCGCATGTGAAATTACTTGAGCTTCGTGATGCAGAGGCTGAAGGTGCACAACTTGGTTTGCGTCTCGAGATCTTGTCCGAGCCAGGTGAAGATTTCCGTTACGACTTATCATTCGATTTCTTTACGAAGGCTGCCTTTAGCGATGAAGTGCGCACAATTGATGGCTTGAAGATCATCGTTCCTGCAAAAGACCTAGACGCATTTCAAGGCGCAACGATTGATCATTCAGAAACGCAGGGCTTGCTGATTCGCAATCCGAATAAGCCGAAGGCTCCGCAGATTGAAGGCTTGGTTCGCGACGACGCAATGTCAGCGGAAATTGAAACCATCGTTACCGCCGAGGTGAACCCGATGCTTGCTGCACACGGCGGGTTTGTGACGTTTGCTGGTCACGACACCGAGGGAACCGCATACTTCACCATGGGTGGTGGATGCCACGGTTGCTCAATGAGTCGTCAAACCATGCTCGAAGGTGTGCAATCAATGGTGTCGGCAAAAGTGCCAACGATCACCAAGGTGCGCGACCTCACCGACCACTCAACTGGCGAGAACCCGTTCTTTAAATAAATTCAGTTACTGCACGAACTGCATCAAAAATCGGGTTGAGTGCCGCGAACACATCGCCAGCATCAATCAGTTTTTGGTGATCGCCGGTAAACACGATCAAGCCTTTAATGAATGCTTCTTGAGCATTGATCTGCTCGGTAGCAATTCCAACTGCTGTTTCATAGGTTTCAGTAAATCGCACGTCTTCGGCAGGTGCCGCACCAGACGCGAATGAAACAACTCCATCACGAACTTGCAGGTGATAGGTGACATCTCCAAATGGAGTTCCCGTGACTACTTGGGTGAGTCCAACGGTGTGCTGAGAAGCAAGTGTCGAAAGTGTGGAGTCTGCGCTCACACCGGCCGACATAGCCGAGATCCATTCGGCGCTGAGATATCGAAGTGACGACATCTCAGCGCCGATTTGGAACGCCTAGTTACTTACGCTGCGACCATGCTCTCGGTCTTGCGACGCGAGAACGAGATTGCGGCAACCAAGATTGCAAGTGAGATGCCCGAAATTACGAAGCGCACACCGTCGTTGTCTTGGTACTTAATGATTGCTGGGAGGATCAACAATGCAACCAAGTTCATCACCTTGATGAGTGGGTTGAGTGCTGGACCAGCGGTGTCCTTGAATGGGTCACCAACGGTGTCACCGATAACGGCTGCCTTGTGTGCATCGGAACCCTTGCCACCATGATGGCCGTCTTCGATGTACTTCTTGGCGTTGTCCCATGCTCCACCAGCGTTGCTCAAGTAGTTAGCCATGAGCTGACCGGTGAGGATGACGCCTGCAAGGAACGCACCAAGTGCTGCGTAACCAATACCGAAACCAACAACTACTGGCGTAAGTACTGCCAAGAGTGCTGGTGTGGTGAGTTCGCGAAGCGATGCTGCGGTGCAGATGTCGATTACTGGGCCGTAGTCAGGCTGCTTGGTGCCGGCCATGATGCCGCCATCTTTGAACTGACTGCGTACTTCTTGCACAACAACACCAGCGGTGCGTCCTACTGCACGAATGGCAAGTGCCGAGAACATCATGGCAACGGAACCACCGATGAGCAGACCAATGAAGGTCTTGACATCGGAAACGTTGATCTGTGTTTCTGCGGCCAAGAAGATTGCTGAACCTTCAAGTGGGTCACCAGCGGCATCTTTCAAGCCAAGTTCACCAGCAATGGTTTCGATGTACGAAGCGAACAACGCAACTGCTGCAATTACTGCAGAACCAATTGCGAAGCCCTTAGTAACAGCTTTCGTAGTGTTACCTACTGCGTCGAGGCTGACCAAGATCTTGCCGGTTTCGCCGTGCAATTCGCCTGCCATTTCAGCAATGCCTGCTGCGTTGTCCGAAACTGGACCGAAGGTGTCTTCAGAAACGATGACGCCAGTTGTTGCGAGCATTCCCATGCCGCACAATGCAACGAGGTACAACGAGAACTGAATGTCTCCGCCACCCATCCACAGGGTTGCACCAAGTGCAACTGCGATGCAGAGAATTGCATATACCGATGACTCAAGTCCTGATGCAGTTCCCGAAAGAACAACAGTTGCAGGGCCGGTTTCTGTGCTTTCAGCGATTTCTTTAACTGGACCGTATTCGGTGCCGGTGAAGTATTCGGTCAAGCGACTGAGTACCTGAGCAAGGATCAAACCAACTACTACTGCTCCGAACAAACGAAGACCGATCCACGACATCATCACGTCTTTGTCACCAAAGCCTGCAGCGCCCTTGTCTGGGTTGCCAACGTATTGGAAAGCCAACCAGAAAGTTCCGATAACGGTGAGAAGTCCTGCAACAGCAAATCCACGGTTAATTGGCTTCAATGCGTTCGTTTCGCCTTCCTTTGCGCGCACGGCGAACACGCCGGCGATGGATGCGATAACACCAATTGCACGTGCTGCAAGTGGGAACACCAAACCAAGTGCTGGGTTGAGTCCAACTGAGTTGAACGCAGCAACACCAAGAATGATCGAAGCAACAAGTGTTACTTCGTAGCTTTCGAACAAGTCGGCCGCCATTCCTGCGCAGTCACCTACGTTGTCACCTACGTTGTCAGCAATGGTTGCTGGGTTACGTGGGTCGTCTTCTGGAATTCCTGCTTCAACTTTGCCCACCAAGTCGGCGCCTACGTCGGCTGCCTTGGTGAAAATTCCACCACCAACGCGGAGGAACAATGCGAGCAAAGAACCGCCGAAGCCGAAGCCAACGAGCATTGCTGAAGATGTGTTTTGGAACAACGCAATGATCACGGTTGCACCAAGCAAACCAAGACCAACGGTGAACATTCCTGCAACACCACCGGTGCGGAATGCAACCTGCAATGCATCTTTCATCGAACCACGACGAGCCGCTGCTGCGGTACGCACGTTGCCGCGAGTTGCAAGTGTCATACCGATGTAACCGGTAAGTCCTGATGCAACGCAACCAAGTACGAATGCAATCGTGCGGTACAAGCCAGACTGAATTTGGCTAAGCGCTTCACCGCCGCCATCAACTTCTGGTTTGTTGATTGCGACCGAGGTGAAGAACACCACTGCACCTACTGGAATAAGAATCATGCCGATGGTGCGGAACTGGCGCTTCAAATAAGCCCATGCTCCAACTTGAATCGCTTCCGCGATTTCTTTCATCTTGTCGGTTCCCTCTTCTTGCTTGAGTACCTGGATAACCAGGAACCAGCCAACGAGCAAGGCGAGAATGGCTGCTGCGCCGGAAAGGCCCAGGATTGCCCATTCACCACCCTTAAGGGTGAATGTCTGCCAACCGCCTTCTGATGCGAGTAATGACGTCACGTGTAATTTCTCCGATGTATTAATAGGGCACGCCCCGAAAGGGGGTCCCTGTGGAATGTGTCTCGCAAAGTGTAGATAATCGGCACCCCTCAGGGTGAAATGGTCTGGTATTCCCTATATATAGGTCAATGTCACACGGCAGGGGTTCACGGCCAGCGGGGCAGCAGAACTAGCGTGAGGGCGATCCTTATGGCAACTACTTCTTCAACACTTGGCTCCAAGCGGGCACCGGTAACGGCAACGGCTGTTCGCAACCGCCGTAAACGCCCGTTCCTTCTCGATCTGTACTCGACGGCAGTCGGCAAAAAGTACGTCATGGCAATCAGTGGTATAGCCATGATGGGGTTTGTTCTGTTCCACATGATTGGCAACTTGAAGATGTATCAGGGTGCCGAAGCCTTTGATAATTACGCCGAGTTCTTGAAAAAGTTGCTATATCCATTGGCACCAAAAAATGCAGTGCTGTGGATTCTGCGTGGAGGATTGATCACGATGTTGCTCCTTCACTTGCATGCAGCGTGGTCGCTCACTCGATTGAACCGTTTTGCGCGTGCAGTGAAATATCAAGGCCCTCGCGATTATCAAGTGGCAAAGTTTGCAAGTCGCACGATGCGTTGGACTGGCATCATCGTGTTGGCCTATTTGGTGTGGCACTTGTTCGACTTCACATTCGGAACCGTTAACGCAATTGGCACGGACGGCACATTTGTGCGCGGTGAAGTGTATGCAAACTTGGTGCGTAGTTTGGATCGACCAATTGTTTCAGCGTTTTACATACTCGCCAATATTTTGCTCGGAATTCACCTGTTTCACGGAGCGTGGAGCATCTTCCAGTCGCTTGGTTGGAACAATCCACGATTCAATACTTGGCGCCGCGGTTTTGCAACAGGTTTTGCAACCATCGTTGTTGTAGGCAATGTGTCATTCCCAATTGCGGTTATCGCAGGAATTGTGAAGTAGGACTTATGAACACGTTTAACTCCAAAATCCCAGATGGTGCGTTGCATGAAAAGTGGGACAACTACAAAGCAAACGCAAAGCTTGTAAACCCGAACAACAAGCGCAAGTTCAAAATCATTGTTGTTGGAACCGGTCTAGCAGGAGCATCTGCTGCTGCAACTTTGGCTGAACTTGGTTACCAAGTTGATGCATTTACCTTTCATGACTCGCCACGTCGCGCACACTCCATTGCAGCACAAGGTGGAATCAACGCCGCCAAGAACTACCAAGGTGACGGCGACAGCATTAACCGTTTGTTCCAAGACACCATCAAAGGTGGCGACTTCCGTTCGCGTGAAGCAAACGTGCATCGTTTGGCACAAGTATCAGTTGACATCATCGACCAGATGGTTGCTCAAGGTGTTCCATTCGCCCGTGAATACGGCGGATTGCTGGACAATCGCAGCTTCGGTGGCGCACAAGTAAGTCGTACTTTCTATGCGCGCGGCCAAACCGGCCAGCAATTGCTCATTGGCGCGTATCAGCAGATGGCTCGCCAAGTTGGTCTTGGTGGTGTGCGTTTGTTCAACCGCACCGAGCTGATTGACACCGTCACCATTGATGGTCGATGTGCCGGCATTGTTGTTCGCGACTTGCTGACAGGTGAAATTCAATCGCACGCCGCACACGCTGTCGTGTTGGCAACTGGTGGATACGGAAACGTGTTCTTCTTGTCAACCAATGCAATGAACTGCAACGTCACTGCTGCCTGGCGTGCACACCGACGTGGCGCGTTGTTTGCAAACCCCTGCTACACACAGATTCACCCAACCTGCATTCCGCAGGCCGACGAAACACAGTCGAAGCTGACTCTCATGAGTGAGTCGCTGCGTAACGACGGGCGAGTGTGGGTGCCAAAGCGCGCAGATGACAATCGTCAGGCAGATCAAATTCCAGAAGACGAACGCGATTACTTCCTCGAGCGTTTGTATCCGTCCTATGGCAACTTGGCTCCGCGCGACATTTCATCGCGTGCAGCGAAGCGTCTTGTCGACAAGGGTCAAGGAATTGGGCCACTGAAAAATGGCGTGAACCTCGACTTCTCGGCAGCTATTGATCGACTTGGTCGAGAAGTGGTTGAAGAGCGTTACGGCAACTTGTTCCAAATGTATGAGCGCATCGCTGGTGAAGACCCATACAAGACACCAATGCGTATTTACCCAGCAACGCACTACACCATGGGTGGTTTGTGGGTCGACTACGAGTTGATGACCACGATTCCTGGTTTGTATGCAGCAGGAGAAGCAAACTTCTCTGATCACGGCGCAAACCGTCTTGGTGCTTCGGCGTTGATGCAAGGTTTGGCAGATGGTTATTTCGTCTTGCCGTACACCATCAGTAATCAACTTTCATCACTGTTGGGCAAGACCATTCCGGGTACTGATCACCCAGCGTTTAAACAAGCCGAGACAGAGGCAAGTGCTCGATACAACGGTTATTTGAATGTGAAGGGCAAGCGGTCACCAGACTGGTTCCATCGCGAACTCGGCAAAATCATTTGGAACGAATGCGGCATGGAACGCACGCGTGAAGGTTTGCAACAGGCACTCACCGATTTGCCAGCACTGTACGAAGAATTCAAGACCGACTTGCGTGTGACAGGAACGGGCGACAGCACCAACCAGACGCTTGAAAAGGCTGGCCGCGTTGACGATTTCTTCCAGTTGGGAATGGCAATGTGCCAAGACGCCCTCACACGCGAAGAAAGCTGTGGCGCGCACTTCCGTTCTGAATACCAAACAGAAGAAGGCGAAGCCCAACGCAATGACGAAGACTATTGCCATGTGGCTGCATGGGAATGGACAGGCGATGCAATGAAGCCTCAGCGTCACACCGAAGATTTGGTATTTGAATCGATTCACCTTGCAACAAGGAGCTACAAGTGAGCCATCTCAAGAATCTCAAACTGAAGGTATGGCGCCAATCTGGCCCAACCGACAAGGGACATTTCGAGAACTACACCATTGACGAGATCAGTGATGAGGCTTCATTTCTTGAAATGCTTGACGTGTTGAACGAAGGTTTGATCACCGAGAATAAAGAAGCGGTGGTGTTTGACCACGATTGCCGCGAAGGAATCTGCGGCACGTGTTCACTCATGATCAATGGTGTTGCACACGGTCCGCAAAAGGCAACAACAACCTGTCAGTTGCACATGCGTACGTTCAAGAGTGGCGACACCATCGTGATTGAGCCTTGGCGAGCAACGGCATTCCCGATCATCAAAGACCTCATGGTTGATCGCAGCGCATTCGACCGCATTATTGAATCTGGTGGATTTATTTCTGCAGCAACTGGTGGAGCACCAGATGCGAACCTCATTCCAATTCCAAAGCCGGTGGCTGATGCTGCCATGGACTCAGCAGCATGCATCGGTTGTGGTGCTTGTGTTGCTGCTTGTCCAAACGGTGCAGCCAGTTTGTTTACCGCAGCGAAGATTTCACACCTCAACTTCCTTCCACAAGGTCAAGCAGAGCGTTACAAGCGCACTGAAGCCATGGTGGAAACGATGGACGAGCATTTCGGTTCGTGCACAAACCACGGTGAGTGTTCAGCAGCATGTCCAAAAGAGATTTCAATTGATGTCATTGCGTTAATGAACAAGGACTATCGCGCTTCAAAGTTTAAAAATCGCAAAGAACTCAGTCGTTAGTAGT
>Ga0207940_1000166_pt1 | contig 22428 bp, 18 predicted proteins | sample LakMenEpi06Jul12_FD_150676 | JGI IMG/M metagenome (GOLD analysis project Ga0207940, IMG submission 150676) | Freshwater microbial communities from Lake Mendota, WI - 06JUL2012 deep hole epilimnion (SPAdes) | ecosystem: Environmental > Aquatic > Freshwater > Lake > Epilimnion/Euphotic zone ... | reverse complement strand
CCTGGCTGCTCGCACTTTGCAAACACGAACTCGCAGAACAACAGCAACGCAGGTTCGATATCCAATCCAAAACTTCTGCACCAACCCAGTTGGCCCAGCAGGATAGACTCAATAAGTGGAAGGATTGCGAAAGTGCTTGGCGCAGATATTTAGAGGAATTCCCCATAGGCGCAGGCGCACCCCATGGCAAACTTCTTTGGGGCTACGCTTTAGCAAACCTAGGCGATAAAGAGGCCGCAATCAATGCTTGGCAGGATGTTTCTAGGCCGATGGCAACCCAAGAAAAAGCCGCCAGACTCTTCCTCGCCAAATCCCTTAAAGATAAGAAATAAGCGCTCTGAGACAATTGAGTAAGCCAAATAGCGGTCTTAGCGAATTTGCGGTAGATTTCATTGCAATTGCCTCGAAATCAGAATTAGTTGGCATCTTTTGCAGAATTACATTAAAAACTTACTAGAATTACTTTTGGGTCAACAAGGCATTTAAAACAAGGAATGATTAAGCATGGCACGCACATTGAAGCTGAAGACTAGGAAAAAAAGAAACAATATTAAGAGAAAACGCCAGCGCTTTTTGAAAAAGGATCATTAATCCTTAGAGCAATCTGCGTTAATACCGTCCATCTTCTTTCAGGATCATCCTCGCATTTGCCAAGATGATCCTTTTTTTATTTAAAGCCCAGTTATTGAAGTTAATGGTTAGCTCCCTATTTTACCCCAATACCACCTGATTTTAAAATTTTTGGCCCTTAAGTTGATTTTTAACGCAATTACTAAAAGGTGTCCAAATTAGTTGTTAAATAGTAGATGGTTATTATGATGCGTTACAATAAGAAATCTGGATTTACTTTGATAGAGCTTTTGGTTGTTATTGCAATCATTGCTATATTAATCGGCTTACTTTTGCCTGCAATACAAAAAATTCGTGAAGCAGCTAATCGTATGTCATGCGGTAATAATGTTAAGCAATTAGCTCTTGCTTGTTATAATTATCAAGAAATCTTTGGGAAATTTCCTTATGCAGTGGCGTTGGGGATTTCAAATGATTCCGGAGACTACACTCTAAATTTTGGCCCTAATTGGTTAATTAATATTCTTCCCTGGGTAGAGCAGGAAGCACTTTTTAGAACTGTTGAGGCAAGCGTTAAAGATTATCCTGGTAATGGAAGTAATACTTGGCGATCAATTTGTAGCCAAGAAATGAAAATGTTCAAGTGTCCATCTGAAGCATATTCTGCTACGCCTTTTACGGATAAAAATGGAGTATTATCTGGGTCATGGGCTAGAGGGAACTATGGAGCTAATGCAGGAACCGGTATGTTTTATGCGCGACAATTGGGCGATGCAGGCCTTCAGTGGGCTGCGGGCAAATACACCGAAAAGCTTTCACCTTTATTCATTGCTACGCCTTATAATGGTGCTAATTATCCTTTTCTTGTAAGCCCAAGAGGTGTTATGTCCGCAAATTCAAGTGCATCTATAAATCAAATTACAGATGGTACATCTTCTACCGTATTAATCGATGAATTACGGGTTGGAACGGTTGCTTCTGATTTAAGAGGAACTTGGGCGATGGGTCAAGCTGGTGCATCAATCTGTACTGGAGCTGGCCGGCGGGATTCTCCCGGACCAAATCAGGGACTAACTACTTATGATGATGTAATGAATTGTAATAATGATTTTAAAAACGGAATGGGTTGCCAATGGGATGCCAATTCTTATCAGGTAACTACTAAAAGTTTACATCCAGGCGGAGTCAATCTTGGCTTTGCTGATGGCAGCGTTAGGTTTATCATAAACAATATTACTGTTGCGACATATCAAGTGATGCACTCTCGTGATGATGACCAGATTTATACTTTGGAATAAAATCATTTCCCGAGCGGGACATTTTTCGGACTTTGAGAAACCAACCAGTCTTATCGTTAAGTGTAAATAATAGAAGTCGCCTTAATGCCCTCCGGCTTTTCTAATTCCCGCATGCTCTGCATGATCTGATGCCCAGTTTTTACATCTCAAGGCGGTTTTATAAGACCTTAAATAATTAGTTGTTTTAAACAATTAAAGTTAAATTCAATTGCCCTTACGAGGTTCGTTATTTTACAATTAGGGTCTATCAATTTAGGGTATCTGATTACTGTGAAAGGTTAATCATGGCGCATAAATTATTCTCATTGGTGCTGATGTTGGTATTGGCATTGCCGGTGGTGATATTCGCCTTTGCAGGGGATGAATCTAAAGCGCCTGCGCCCTCAGAAATTATGCAGAAGCAAATAGCAGATGCGGTCAAGGTGTATGCTGAAAAGAAAGAGGTATACCGGAAGGATGTACTGGATCTATTCGAAAGAAAAGAGAAGTTCGCGCGTGATAAAGGTGACTTAAAAATGATTAGTCTGATCAAAAAGGAGAAAGATGCATTCTTTGAGAATGACAAAGATCCCACACTCTTTTTTGTAACCGATCAGAAGAGGTTTTTAGAGTTAGCAAAACTAGATCTAATCAAGGCGTATGAAAAAACTATTAAAGATTGCCTTAAAATGAAGCTTGATGTGGAAGCGGAAGGGTTTTCAAAAGAGTTGGAAAAAATAAGAGCGGGGAAAATAAAGGATGAAGAAAAGAAAGCAAAGCGTATTTTTCTCGAAGCACCTTTTAGTGCGGAAGAAGCTAAAACTACGCAGAAGGAATTAGCGAAGAGTTTGGGAAAGTTAATGGATGCCAAGATTGATTTAGGAAGGGGCGTAAAGCTTGAGATGGTATTAATCCCCGCGGGGAAGTTTATGATGGGATCGCCAGGGGCGGAGGTTAGCCGTAGGGAGAATGAAACGCAGCATGAAGTAACGCTAACAAAGCCAATTTACATGGGTAAGTATGAAGTGACGCAGGAGCAATGGCAGGCGGTAATGGGAAATAACCCTAGTAGTGTTAAAGTGGCAAGGTTACCAGTTAATAACGTTTCTTGGAATGATTGCCAAGATTTTATTGGGAAGTTAAATGCATATACAAATGGCGGTTACCGTTTGCCTACTGAGGCGGAGTGGGAATATGCTTGTAGGGCGGGAACCACGACTGTGTATTCGTTTGGAGACAATATCACGCCTAAAGATGCAAACTTTTTAGATTCAAAGCTAGGTGCACCTGTGGTAGTAGGAAGATACAAGCCGAATGCCTTTGGCTTTTTTGACATGCATGGGAATGTTTTGGAATGGTGTGAAGATTGGGACGCAAACTATCCGGCAGAACCGCGAACAGACCCGAAAGGCGCAGGAACGGGTAAAGGTCGTATGTTGCGTGGCGGGTCTTTCCTCGACAATGCTTCGTTTACTCGTTCTTCTAATAGGATCGGAAACTCGCCGAACGAACGGAACCATGCTCAATTCGGATTCCGATTGGTCAGGATAAATTAATCGAAATGTATCTTCTTTAATTTTCGATAGAGATCAGAAAATAGGAATCTAATCATGGCGCATAAATTATTCTCATTAGTACTGATGTTGGTATTGGCGTTGCCGGTGGTGATATTCGCCTTCGCAGAAGATGAAGCTAAAGCGCCTGCGCCTGCTGAAGTTATGCAGAAGCAAATAGCAGATGCGATCAAAGTATATGGCGAAAAGAAAGAGGTATATCGGAAGGATGTACTGGATCTCTTCGAAAGAAAAGAGAAGTTCTCCCGAGATAAGGGTGATTTAAAAACTCTCAATCAGATCAAGAAAGAGAAAGATTCCTTTTTTGAGAATGGCAAGGATCCTACACTCTTTTTTGTAACGGATCAAAAGAGGTTTTTAGAACTGGCAAAGTTGGATCTAATCAAGGCATACGAAAAAACAATCAAGGATTGCCTTAAAATGAAGCTTGATGTGGAAGCGGAAGGGTTTTCGAAAGAGTTGGAAGAAATAAGAGCTGGGAAGATAAAGGTTGAAGTAAAAGTTGAGGTAATGAAAGCTAAGCCAATCTTTTTGGAAGCACCATTTAGCACAGATGAAGCAAAAACTGCGCAGATGGAATTAGCGAAGAGTATGGGCAAGTTAATGGAGTCTAAGATTGATTTGGGTAAGGGTGTAAAGCTTGAGATGGTGTTAATCCCTGCGGGAAAATTTATGATGGGTTCGCCCCAAGAGGAAAAAGGCCGTAAGGAAAATGAAAACCAACATAAGGTTATAATTTCTAAAGAATTTTATATGGGGAAATATGAAGTAACGCAGGAGCAATGGCAGGTAATAATGGGGAACAATCCCAGTGAAACGAAGGGCGCAAGATTGCCAGTAACGAATGTATCGTGGAATGATAGCCAAGCATTTATTAAAAGGTTAAATGCAAATGGGAAAGGTGGTTACCGTTTACCTACAGAAGCGGAATGGGAATACGCCTGCAGGGCAGGAACAACTACAGCTTATTCATTTGGAGATACCATCACACCAAACGATGAGAATATTAAAAGTTCAGGTTTTAATAAACCAATATCAGTAGGAAGTTGTAAGCCTAATGCATTTGGTTTATATGATATGCACGGCAATGTCTGTGAGTGGTGTGAAGATTGGTATGGGGATTTCCCAAAGGGGCTATCCATTCCTAAAGGCTCAACTATCAAAAATTGTTGTATGGTACGTGGTGGAGCTTTTGACGGCTATGGGGCACGCTCGGCGAATCGTTTTATCGAGGCGCGTCATTATCCGAATCGAATTTTTGGGTTTCGCTTGGCGAACACACCATAACCGAATCAAAACACCGGGTTCAAATATTGGTAAAGAGAAAAGAAAACAGGAATCTAATCATGGCGCATAAATTATTCTCATTGGTAATGATGTTGGTATTGGCCTTGCCGGTGGTGATATTCGCCTTCGCAGGGGATGAATCTAAAGCGCCGATGCCTGCAGAAGTTATGCAGAAGCAGATAGCCGATGCGATCAAGGTATACGGTGAAAAGAAAGAGGTATACAGAAAAGATGTACTGGATCTATTCGAAAGAAAAGAGAAATTTGCCCGTGATAAGGGCGATTTAAAAACGCTTAACTTGATCAAGAAAGAGAAAGATGCATTCTTTGAGAATGCTAAGGATCCTACACTCTTTTTCGTAACCGATCAGAAGAGGTTTTTGGAATTAGCAAAGTTAGATTTAATCAAGGCCTATGAAAAAACCATAAAAGATTGCCTTAAAATGAAGCTTGATGAGGAAGCGGAGGGGTTTTCGAAAGAGTTGGAAGAAATAAGAGCTGGGAAGATAAAGGTTGAAGTAAAAGTTGAGGTAATGAAAGCAAAGCCAATCTTTTTGGAAGCACCTTTTAGCACAGATGAAGCAAAAACTGCGCAGATGGAGTTAGCGAAAAGTGTAGGAAAGTTGATGGAGGCCAAGATTGATTTAGGAAGGGGCGTAAAACTTGAGATGATGTTAATTCCTGCGGGGAAATTTATGATGGGATCGCCAGGGGCGGAGGCTGGCCGTAGGGAGAATGAAATGCAACATGAGGTAACGCTTACTAAGCCTTTTTACATGGGCAAGTATGAGGTAACGCAGGAGCAGTGGCAGGTAGTGATGGGGAATAACCCTAGTAGTGTTAAAGGGGCAAGGTTACCCGTAACAAATGTAAATTGGAATGATTGCCAGGATTTCATTAGGAAGTTGAATACCAAGATGAAAGGGGGTTATCGTCTGCCAACGGAGGCAGAGTGGGAATATGCCTGCAGGGCGGGAACTAAGACTTCCTATTCCTTTGGAAATGAGATCACTCTAAAAGATGCAAACTATGGTGCTTCAAATATTCTTAAACCTGTAGTAGTAGGAAATTTCAAGCAGAATGCTTTTGGTATTTATGATATGCATGGCAATGTAAGGGAATGGTGTGAAGATTGGTCCGCAGTGTATACTTTGGGTGCGGCGACAGATCCGAAGAATACAGAAACGGGCACAAGTCGCGTTTTGCGTGGCGGGGATTTTGAAAGTAATGGCTTGCGGATTTGTTCGTCCACTCGGGATGGCTACACACCAACTTGGCAAGGCAGACACTATGGTTTTCGTTTGGTCAGGACTCCGTAACCAAAAGGTACCGCGTCCAAAGTTTCGATACAGAACAGAAAATAGGAAACTAATCATGGCGCATAAATTATTCTCATTGGTAATGATGTTGGTATTGGCATTGCCTGTGGTGATATTCGCCTTCGCAGGGGATGAATCTAAAGCGCCGATGCCTGCAGAAGTTATGCAGAGGCAGATAGCCGATGCGATCAAGGTATACGGTGAAAAGAAAGAGGTATACAGAAAAGATGTACTGGGTCTATTTGAAAGAAAAGAGAAGTTCGCACGAGATAAAGGTGATTTAAAAACGCTCAATCTGATCAAGAAAGAGAAAGATGCATTCTTTGAGAATGGTAAGGATCCTACACTCTTTTTTGTAACGGATCAGAGGAGGTTTTTAGAACTGGCAAAGTTGGATCTAATCAAGGCATATGAAAAAACCATTAAAGAGTGCGTTAAAATGAAGCTTGATGTGGAAGCGGAGGGGTTTTCGAAAGAGTTGGAAGAAATAAGAGCAGGGAAGATAAATGCGGAGATGAAGGTTGAAGAAAAGAAGACAATGCCCATTTTTCTGGAAGCGCCATTTTCAGCAGTGGCAGCTAAAAATGCGCAGAAGGAGTTAGCGAAAAGTTTAAGTAAACCAAGGGAAGCCAAAATTGATTTGGGTAAGGGCGTAAAGCTTGAGATGGTGTTAATCCCTGCGGGGAAGTTTATGATGGGATCGCCCGCGTCGCAGATTGGCCGTAAAAGTGATGAAACGCAATATGAGGTAACACTAACGAAGCCATTTTACATGGGGAAGTATGAAGTGACGCAGGAGCAATGGCAGGCGGTAATGGGGGATAACCCTAGTTTAGCGAAGGGGGCAAAGTTACCGGTTAATAAGTTATCTTGGAATGATTGCCAGCAGTTTATAAATAAATTAAATGCTAAATCGAACGGGGGTTATCGTTTGCCAACGGAAGCGGAGTGGGAATATGCCTGCAGGGCGGGAACTATCACAGCATATTCGTATGGAGATAGCTTAACAAAGAGTGATGCAAGTATTGAAGGTGGCAGCATTAAGTTGGTAGGGAGTTACACGCCGAATGCTTTTGGTTTGTATGACTTGCATGGGAATGTTTGGGAATGGTGCGAGGATTGGTATGGCGACTATCCAGCGGGATCTATAACAGACCCGAAGGGCCCAGCAGAGGGTCCAGGCCGTGTGTTGCGAGGGCAGTCTTTCCTTGAACGTAAATCGGCTCATTCTTCCCTCCGGCACTCAGACATGCCGACTGGTCGGTATCACGGGAACGTTGGGTTCCGCTTGGTAAAGACACCATAATTATCGCTTAGCCCATTTTGTTGCTTGCTGCTTGAGGGGGCAGTCTTTCCTTCAACGTAAATCGGCTCGTTCTTCCCTCCGGCACTCAGACATGCCGACTGGTCGGTATCACGGGATCGTCGGTTTCCGCTTGGCGAGGACACCATAATCACTGCTTAGCCACTTTATGCTTGCTGCTTCTGTATTTCAATGATAGGGCTAAATCAGGATTCGATTCATACTTCGGGTAGAATAGGTTTAATAGACCAATGATTCAAGAAATGGGAATACCATGAGCATAACCGAAAAAGTTTTGGAAGGAACATTGAACCCCGATGGCACCCTAATTTTGGATGAAGCTCCAAAATTGCCCCCGGGTAGGGTAAAGGTGCTGTTGCAAGGTATAGATATTAAAAACCCCCAAATACTTGGCGATGAGTTTTTTCAAATGATGGAAGAAATTTGGTCGGCACAACGATCCAGAGGCCATGTTTCGCGAAGTGTTGAAGAAGTTGAATCAGAAAGCCAAAAATTAAAGGCGCAGATGGCGAGCGAAATCGATGCAACGATCCACCTCCAAGAAGAATGTCGGGAAAGACGGAAACAAGTGGATGGCGAGAATACCGCGCCATGATCGTTTTCGATGTTAGAACTAAGCAAACAGAAATCTTTTGAGGTATGATAGTTGGGTGGGAATGAAATGGGCAGGTTTTTTTCAGGAGGTTGAAAATGAAGATAAGTCGGGTTACCGTTGATGCCACTCAAATGAATGGTGTGCCCTGTGTTAGGGGGCTGAGAATTCCGGTTGCCACGATTGTGGAAATGGTAGCTCAAGGTATGAGTGATACGGAAATTCTTACTGCTTATCCCGATTTAGAACTATGGGATATTCGCGAAGCCCTTAGCCCATCCCTCCACTTGAATAAACTAATTCAATTATAATTAGAAATGAACCGTTGTAATTTGCTGCAAGTTAAGAAATACAACCCACCCACCGCAGTGGGATGGGCTTGAAGGCATTTTTAAAGGCTAGCATAGCTCCCGCTTTACAGCGAAGTTGACGAAAGGTGATGATATTGGAAAAGAGGAAGAATTTGCCACGGAAGGACACGGAAAAACACGGAATCAGAAAAGAAGTTAGCAAAGCATGGACTCCCGCTTTTACAGCGAGGGTGGTGAAGTCGTGGGAAGCGAACCAGCGGATTAACATCCGCCGCTCAATAAAACAGGGGCCGGGTTCGGTCAGTGAGCTTGTCGTACTGGCTGTTATAAGTTCAGGGCCCGCATAATTAAAAAAGGTTCAATTGGGAGCGGTTGCAGTGGGGCTTCCCCATCGCAACCGCTCTGTCTTTAAATAGGCGTGTAACAATAAACGGGAGGTAAAAAATAAAGAGGAAGAATTAGCCACGGAATTTCACGGAATTTCACGGAATCAAAACAAGCCATAGATTTTGGGAAATCAGTGTGGTGGAGGTTGGAACCCGGGCGAGCGAAGCGGAAGGGCCCTTTTCCCGGAGGGAAGAGGGTTGGGAGTAGGGAGAAAAAGAAAGTAAAAGTAAAAGAGTAGAAAAGCAACCCACCCACCGCAGTGGAATGGGCTTAAAGGTAAAAAATACAGCAGAGGGTGGCGAAAGAATCTACACCAATAGCATCACGCTAGGATTTTCTCGAGAATTTTTGGGCCTTCTGCGGGGCCGATAAGCCGTGCGTTTAGGCCTTGATAAGGATAGCTGAAAGTTTCTGGATCAAGCCCCATCAGATGCAGGATGGTGGCTTGAAGATCGTGAACACCAACTTTGTTTTCTGCGATGTTCCAGCCGAGTTCATCGGTGCTGCCGTAGTTGAATCCACGCTTGATACCTGCGCCCGCCATCCAGGTAGTGAAGCAGTGGGGATGATGATCACGGCCTAGGAATTTGCTACCGCCTCGGGCTTCGTTCATCGAGGTTCTACCAAATTCGCCACCCCATACGACTAGGGTTTCATCGAGCATACCTCTGCGTTCGAGATCAAGAAGAAGCGCAGTTATTGGGCGGTCGGTTTCTTTGCATTTACGGGGCAGTGCGTTAACGATGTCATCGCCTGCGCTGGTGCCATGGGTATCCCAGCCCCAGTCGAAGAGTTGGACATAACGGGTGCCTCGTTCGATCATCCTGCGGGCAAGAAGGCAGTTGTTGGCGAAGGAGTTGGTGCCAGGCGTTGCGCCGTATTCTTCGATGATTTTCTTAGGTTCGCGCGAGATATCCATGACATCTGGAACAGCGGTTTGCATACGGAATGCAAGTTCGTATTGTTCGATGCGGGTGATGGTTTCTGGATCGCCAAGTTTTTGAAGTTCGATCTCGTTTAGTTCTTTAAGGCTATCAAGGCTTTTACGCCTGAGGTTGGAATTCATGCCTGCAGGGTTGTTGACAAAGAAGATGGGTTCAGCACCTGCTCTGCATTGCACGCCTTGGTAAACGGAGGGGAGGAAGCCGCTGCCCCAGACGCTTTTCCCAGCAGTGGGATCGGTGCCGCCTGAGACGAGAACGACGAAGCCGGGAAGGTTTTGATTGGGGCTGCCCAAGCCGTAGGTTACCCACGAGCCGATTGCGGGGTAGCCTGGTCGGTTCTCGCCAGTGTGCACAAAAAGTTCAGCGGGTGCGTGGTTGAATTCTTTGGTGTACATGGATCGGATGACGGTAACGAGGTCAGCAGCGTTTTGGAAGTTAGGGAGTAGCTCGCTGATCCAGGTTCCGTTTTTGCCATGCTGGGTGAATTTATGTGGCGAGCCTAAAAGAACGGGGCGGCCCTTGATGAAGGCAAATCGTTCACCCTTGATGAGTTCTTCGGGGCAGGGCTTGAGATGGTATTCGAGAAGTTTGGGTTTGAAGTCGAACAAATCTTGCTGGGGTGGCGAGCCCGACATATGCAGGTAGATAACCGCCTTAGCCTTGGCGGTGTGCATAGGTTTCTTGACTGCGAGTGGCGCACCTGAAGTCGTGGCGCTGACTTTATTCGAGGCAAAATCAGCCATTGCGATAGCACCAAGGCTGAGGGGGCATTTCTTGAGGAAGTGCCTTCGGGTGCTGGTACGAATGTTTTCTAGTCGGGGATCCATAATTAACTCCGGGTAAGGATGCCATCGAGATTGAGGAGAACATTGCAGAGGGTTGTCCATGCTGCGAGTTCATCAATTTTCATATTTGTTGGAGCAGCGCCTAGGGGCATTTCTGCAAGCAACTTTGCGCTGGGCAGGTCTGCTTTAAATTGAGCTAGAGAATCGTTGTAAAGTTTTGCAAGGCTTTCCGTTTGCTTGGCAGAGGGGGTAGAGCCCTGGACAAGTTTCCAAGCGAAGTTAAGTTTTTCGTTAAAGGTTGTTCCACCTTCAGTGAGGACTTTACGCGCCATGCCTTGAGCTGCTTCAACGAACACTGGGTCGTTTAAGGTAACAAAAGCTTGCAGGGGCGTAGAGGTGTTGATTCTTCGTACGGTGCAAAACTCTCTGCTGGGTGCATCGAAAGTTTGCATGGAAGGGTAAGGAACGGAACGACGCCAGAAGGTGTAAAGGCCTCTGCGATATTTATCTTCGCCCATGCTGGTGGCCCAGTTGCGTTCGCCATTGAAAGCGGCTTGCCAAAGGTTTGCTGGTTGAGGTGGGTAGACAGAAGGGCCATAGATTTTGGGGCTGAGTAGTCCACCTATCATAAGGGCTTGATCGCGTAAGATTTCCGCATCAAGTCGATGGCGTGGTGATCTACCTAGAAGTAGATTGCGAGGGTCTTTCTGAATCATCATGGGTGTGGATGCTGCGGATTGTTTGTAGGTTGCGCTGGTCATGATGAGCTTGAGCATTGCTTTGATATCCCAGCCTGAATCGATGAATTCGAGTGCGAGGAAATCAAGGAGTTCGGGGTGGGTTGGAAGCGAGCCTTGTGTGCCGAAGTCTTCTTCGGATTCAACGATGCCTCTGCCGAAGATAAGGCCCCAGAGGCGGTTGGCTTCAACTCTAGCGGTGAGGGGGTTATCGGAGTCGACAATCCACTTTGCGAGGTCGAGTCGGTTGGGTTCACCATTGGTTTTAAGTGGATGAAAGGCAGCAGGAACACCAGCGGTTACCGGGGTACCTGGCGTGAGGAAGTTGCCTTTGACGAGGATGGTGGTTTTACGTTTCTTGGTGTTATCTAACTCTTGCAGGATGGGAACAGCGGTAAGTTTTGGCTGAACCTTTTCCAGCTTGGCGAGTTCGGTTTGAAGCGGGGCGAGTGAGGGAGCAATGGTGCGGAAGTAGTCTGCGAGTTTTTTTTGTTCCTCTGGGTTCTTGCTTATGCTGCTGAGCAAAGGTCGAAGTTCTTTGGGCAATGCCAATCTTCGAGATAGGGCAGCATCGGTAAGAGTTTCGATTTTGAAATCGCCTAGGTTGAGTTTCTGGCCTTTGGCATCTACGAGTTTGAAAAAGAAGGTTCCCGAGGGTGCGGGCTTTTCAAGTGTGAATATCGATTGCGATGCGAGATCAAACCGATCTGCGATCATTAATTCTGCCTGACCTGCGGGCTTAAGCTCTGTGCTGGGGTTGGGAACAGCGGGTTGTTCGATTTTCCAGACAGGGTTACGAGATTCATCAAGAAGCAAGACACGATAACCACTGATGCGAACGCTGGTTCCGCCATCGGTACGGTTCCAGATCACAAGCTTATCGACTGGGGATACTTGAGGAAGTTGGACCTCCCACCAAGGGTTGTTTTCGGTTTTGGTATGAGTGGTGGACTTGGCAACATTGTAATCGCCATTGGTGTTGCCATCGATTGCAAGCTTGGAAGGGCCCTCATAATCGGTGCTGGATTGTGTTGCGGTTCCTTTGAGGGCGATGTTAGTGCCGTTGGAGAAAACTTGAACTTCAGCAAGGGAAAGCATCTTAGACTTGCCTGGCAATTCGATGCGAACGAATCGAGCCTTGGGGGCTTGGTTTTTGAAGGGCTCTGGGCCATTGCTAAGAGCAAGCTTTGCACTTGGGGGAAGTGTATTTCCCTTGCTGCCCGAAATTTTAAACCCAGTGATGTTGGATTTGGATTGGAGTAAGGCTTCTGAAACGCCATCGGTGTTGGTGGGATTTAAAGTTGCAATAGTGCCTGGGTCGGTAAGGTTGAAGGAGTTACGCCATTGGGTTTCTTCTGCAGAGATGTTGACCTCGGAGATGCGTTTTTTTAACTCTGCGATGCGTGATTGAATCACTTCGACTTCTGCGCGTTGGAAAAGTGTGGGGATCATCTTGGTGGGGAATTCATCGCCCTTGTCGCTATCTGCAGTCTGGTTCAAGATGCCATAGAAGCTGTAATATTCGCGTTGGCTGATGGGGTCGTATTTATGGCTATGGCATTTGGCACAACCAAGTGTCAGGCCCATCCAAACCTGGCTGGTGGTATCTGCACGATCCTTCACCGCTGCGACGCGGAATTCTTCATCATCGGTTCCACCTTCGGTATTGGTCATGGTGTTGCGATGGAAGGAAGTAGCTAGCAATTGATCATCGGTAGCGTTGGGCAGAAGATCGCCTGCGAGTTGATCGATGGTGAATTGATCGTAGGAAAGATTACGGTTAAAGGCATTGATGACCCAATCGCGGAAGGGCCATGCGTTAAGGCGCAATGGGTCGGAGCCATAGCCTCGGGAATCTGCATAGCGGGCGAGATCGAGCCAATGGCGGGCCCATTTTTCCCCAAACCTTGGCGAGGCAAGAAGTCGATTCAACTGGGTATCGTAAGCAGCGGGGCTTTTGTCTTCTAGAAAGCGATCCATTTCTTCGGGGGTGGGTGGCAAGCCTATGAGATCTAAACTTAGTCTGCGTAGAAGTGCGACCTTCTGCGCTTCAGAAGATATCTCCATGCCTTGCGATTCAAGTTTGGATTGGATGAAGAGATCGATTGCGTTATTTATGTTGGATTGATTCTTGATGATTGGCAGGGAAGGGCGGGTTGGTTTATTGAAGGCCCAGTGGGTGTGCTTAGCGGTTTCAACTTTTTCATCGGGCCAAGTTGCTCCGCTGGCTATCCAGCTTTTGAGCAGGGCGATTTCTTTATCAGTTAACTTTGCACCTTTAGGGGGCATTACTTTGCCTTCCCTGCCCACGGTGATCATTTTAATAAGCAGGCTATCTTCGGGTTTGCCTGGGTTGATTGTTTTCTCGCCTGAATCGCCACCTTGAAATGCAAGGTCTTTGCGATCGAACCTGAGGCCAGCTTTTTGTTTTTCGAGCCCATGGCATTCGATGCATTTAGCCTTCAACAGCGGGGCTATATCTCGCTTGAAGTCGACTTCCGCACCATTACCAAAGTTGTTGAATAGAAGTAATGCAATCAAAGTGGGTAGGGAGATTATTATTTTCATGGCATGTGTTTCCGATGTTGCACTAGGCAGGTAAGTCTATTTAAGTTTTATCATTTCTATTCTAGCATTACTACCTTATGTTTAAACAAGCTATTTTTGTCAAACCCTGGTTGGGAGAATTATCATGGAACATTGGTGGACTACCGGCTTGGGCCGCAAGATTTACGATCTCGAACAACCCCGACGATCTACCATGCCTGTGCATCCTTCCCATAAGCCCGGCTATCAATACATGCTTCATAACCGCCATGAAGATACCTATAAGCCCGATCAAAAAGGGCCTCGTTCCAGTGCTTCGGGGGCAATTTACATGAAGGAACATACAGGCACGCATATCGATGCTTGGTGCCATCAGGCGGATCATATGCACTTGTGTGGGGGTAAAAAGGTTGATACTTCGGTGCAATCCAACCAAGGATTTTCGTATGGCGCGGTGGAAGATATCCCGATGATCGCCCGTCAAGGATGGCTATTTGATATTCCGGGGTATAGGGGCGTGGAAGAATTAGGTAGAGAAGAATATATCTTTCGGGCAGAGTTAGAGCGCATGGAGAAAGAGTTAAACCTAGCGCCCAAGCCAGGCGATGTGGTTTTAATTCGAGTAGGTACTGATCTAAATTGGCATGATGAAATTCGCTATATGGAATCTGCAGGGATGGCTCGGGACGCTGCGCTTTGGGCTGCAGATAGAAAAGTCTTGGCGGTGGGCGCGGATAATATGTCGTGGGAACCCAATGGCGCAATTGATCCGGAGTTGGGTTCGCTGCCTTGCCATCTGGAGCTTTTGGCACGCAGAGGCATTTACATCATCGAGAATTTAAAACTGGATGAACTAGCGAAAGATAAGGTCAGGCAGTTTTTGTTCATCTGTCTGCCCTTGAAATTGATCGGGGCTACAGGTTCGCCTGTGCGGCCTATTGCCTTGGTGTGAAATTACCTTATTGTGCATGCATAAGAAATTTGTTTAACAAGGAGAGAAACCATGTCAGGCCCTTACATGCCTATTGACCGAAGGAAAGTTCTGGCGGGATCAGCGATGGCTGCAACAGCTTTGCTTACCGGCGCGGGAAAAGAAGAAGCTGCGGTTGCGAAGCCTAGGCGCTATGCGATGAAAAAATCGATCAACCTTTGGGCGTTTCCCTACCCCGAGAAAATGAATCTGGAACAGTGCCTGCGCTTGGCTAAGAGTGCTGGATTTGATGCGATTGAGTTGAACTATGATCTCGATAATGATCTTTCGCCTAAATCTGGTGCCAAGGAATATGCTGCGATTCGTGCGCTTGCAGACAAGATCGGTATTCAGATCAGCGGGCTTTGTTCCTTTCTTTTCTGGCCTTACCCTCTTACTGCGAATGACAATGCAAAAAGAGCCAGAGGTTTTGAACTTGCTGCAAAAATGACCCAGGCTGCGCATGACCTTGGTGTGGAAAATCTATTAGTTGTTCCCGGGGCAGTTAACATCCCTTGGCGCACCGATTACGAACCTGTTCCTAATGATGTTTGCGACAAGCGGGCACGCGAGGCTATCGCCAAGCTTTTACCCAATGCTGAAAAGTTGAAGGTGAAGCTTAATATTGAGAACATCTTTTTTAATGGCTACCTGATGACACCAGGCGAAATGATCGACTTCGTGGATTCCTACAAATCCGAGTATGTGAAGGTTCATTTCGATACAGGCAACATCATGATGTTCCAATTCCCCGAGCATTGGATCAAGATGCTGGGCAAGCGCATTCAAAATGTTCACCTCAAGGAGTACACTAAGAAGGGAACTGATTATTCTTTGGAAACTTTCAGGCCCTTGCTTGATGGCACTACCAATTGGCCCGCAGTGATGGAATCCTTTGAGCAAACGGGCTATAGGGGTTATCTCACCTTTGAATATTTTCATCCGTACAGCCATTTTCCAGAAGCTTTGATCTATCAGACTGCAGATTCCCTCGACCGTCTTTTGGGAATTAAGTAAGTTGTCTATCAATGCTTTGATTGGTAATTAAAAATGAGGATAGATTAATGAGTGCGAAATCAAGAAAAGATCAGATTATAGAAATGCTTAAGGATGAGCCCCATGATTCATTCCTGCTTTATGGCTTAGCCATGGAGCACCAGAGTGCTGGCGAAGAAGAACAGGCGCTGAAAGTGTTTGGCGATTTAATGGAATCGAACCCTGATTATCCCCCAGGGTATTTGCAGGCGGGGCAGTTGCTTGCCCGGATGGGCAAAGAAGCACAGGCCAGAAGTGTGTATGAAAAAGGTATCCAAACCGCTAGGAAAGTGGGGGATGGCCATGCTGCCGGAGAAATGGAAAATTTCCTATCTCTTCTCGATTGAGTTTCTGTTAAAATCTCGGAGTCAGATTTTGTGGAGTTTTGAAACATAAAGGAGCATTGAAATGAAGATTTTGATTTTTAGAACATTAGCTGCATCTTTTCTTGCGTTGGCATTTGCTGTTGTTGCAATTGCACAAGATGGCAAAGGAACTGTAATTACGATTGATGGATTAAAATCCGTTACACCTGCAGAATGGAAAGAAGAGGCCCCAAGCAACAAAATGCGCTATGCTCAATTTGTTTTGCCCAAGGCTGAAGGCGATCCCAAAGATGGTGAAATAGTTATTTTCAAGGGCCTTGGTGGTTCAGGAAAAGCAAATATCGATCGCTGGAAAGAACAGTTTTCTACTAACGATGGTGGCAAACTAGGCGAAAAGGATTTCAAGATTACTGAAATCAAAGTTGCAGGAAAGCCAACCTTGTATTTGGATGTGAAGGGTGCTTACAAGTATAAGGCTGCACCGTTTGATCCTAATTCTAAAACTGTGCTGATGGAAAACTCCCGGTTGTTGGCAGTCCATGTTGATGCCAACGATATTTACCACATTAAATTTACCGGGCCAGCAAAGACCGTCGAAAAGTACCGCGAGGGTTTTGAAAAATGGCTTGCGAACTTCAAGTAAGCTTCTTTCCTTTAATCTGATGATCACCAGAGCGGCATGGGTTATACCTGCCGCTCTATTCTTTTTAAGGTTGCAACATTGCAGGATATATTCTTTAAGTACGAACTACCCCCAGAATTAATTGCGCAACACCCGCCGCAAAAGCGTGAACAATCGAAGTTAATGCTCGTGGATCGAAAAACTTCTAGCATCACCCACCACTCTTTTTCTGATCTTCCCAATTTTTTAAGAAAAGATGATTTGCTGGTGTTGAATGATACCCAGGTTGTTAAAGCCCGATTGTATGGCAAGCGCAAAGCCACGGGTGGAAAATGGGAAGGGTTGTATCTAAAGACTTTGGAAAATGGCTTATGGGAGATGATGAGTTATACGCGGGGTTGGCCATTGCCTGGCGAAACCATCACGGTTGAACCCGGGCCATTGGAGTTGTTGTTGGTGCAGAAAAATGCAGGGGGCATCTGGCATGCAAAACCCAGTATTGAAGGGAATGCGCCTGCGATTCTTGAATCACATGGCAAGGTCCCGTTGCCACCATATATTCGTAAGGGCAAAGCCTTGGAAGAAGATACAGAAAGGTATCAGACGGTTTATGCAAGGCATCCGGGCGCGGTAGCTGCACCCACCGCAGGCTTGCATTTTACCGAAGAACTTTTCGCAACCCTTAAAGCTATGGGGGTTGATAAATCTTTTGTCACCTTGCATGTAGGGCCTGGCACTTTTAAACCATTGCCTGAAACGCTTCCAGAAAACTACCAGGTTGACCCAGAGTTTGGTGAACTGCCCCAAGCCACCGTGGATGCTTTGAATAAAACTAAAAGTATTGGGGGACGGGTGGTTGCAGTGGGCACCACTTCCACACGGTTATTGGAAAGTGCTGTTTCTCAAAAGGGGCTGAACCCATGGCAGGGCTGGGCAGATTTAACCATTGATCCCACTTATAATTTTAAAGTGATTGATGTGTTAATTACCAACTTTCATTTGCCTTGTTCTACTTTGCTGCTGCTTGTTGGTGCATTTGCAGGTTGCGATTTAATCCGCAAAGCCTATGAGGAAGCCATTAAAAATGAGTATCGGTTTTTTAGTTATGGCGATGCCATGATTATTGTTTAATGTTTTCAAGTCAGTGTTATTAACATTTGCAAAAGGAAGATGAATCATGAAGAAGATAAGCGTTTTAGTTTTATTGCTGGTGGGAACAATTGCATTGGCTGCGGATTACACCAAGGATAATGTTGAAGCGATCAAGGCGAAGGTTCAAAAGGGTGAAGTGGTCTTGATTGATGTACGAGAAAAAAACGAATGGGACGAGGGGCATGTTTCAGGAGCCAAGCTTCTTTCTTTGAGCAGGCTTTCGAAGGGTGCAACCAAAGATGAAATTGAAGTTGTCGTGGGTAAGGATAAAGTTATTTACTTGCATTGCAAGGCGGGGGTTCGTTGCATGAAAGCCGCGGAGATACTTGAAAAACAAGGGTTTAAAGTACAGGCGATAGATCTTCCGGTAGGGGAATTAATCAATTCGCTTGGTAAGGCAAAGTAATCGAGCAGGTTGTTTTTCTTGGACTCTTGCTCCTTCATGGCTTAGCTTTACGACACAGACGTTTTTTCACTATGGAGGTTTCGATGATACGAATTAGCTTTTCTGTTCTATTGTTTGCTTTTGGGATTTCCTCTGCCAACGCAGCAGAGCCCGCAAAAGATTATTTCTTTCAACCCAAGGATCGGATCGTATTTCTTGGCGATAGTATCACCGAGCAATACCAGTATTCCAATGCGATTGAATTGTATTTGACCACCCGTTTTCCTGATGCCAACTTTTTCTTTTTAAATGCTGGTATCGGTGGCGACACAGCCAACGGGGGATCTAATCGTTTTAAAAATCATGTGTTGGATGAAAAGCCTACGAAGGTGACCATCAATTTTGGCATGAACGATGGCGGGTATGGCAAGTTCAATCCCCAGTCGAATAAAGTGTTTGTTGAAAAGACTGCACTCATGCTAGATATGGCAACCAAGGCTGGCGTAAAAGTTGCGTTGCTTTCACCCAATGCTGTTGACCCACGCAACAAATCCAATGGGGTTGAATATGTTGAAACCCAGAAACAGTTTTATGCTCCGTTGAAAGATATTGCTGCCAAGTTTGAATTCCCCTTTGTGGATCAGTATGCGATTACCCGGGCAGCACAGGACAAAATGCTTGTTAATGATCCCAAGGCTGAAAAAGCAAAGCCTTATCCAGATGGTTTTCATACTGCAGCCCCAGGTGGCATGCTTATGGCTCATGCAATCCTTACTGGGTTAAAGTCCCCTGCATTAGTGAGCGATGTTTCTTTTGATGCTGCTAGCAAAAAAGTTACTGGCAAGAATTGCACCGTAACAGTAGTCAGCGGCGATGCCATTAGTTTTGAACGCAAGGACGAAGCTTTGCCTTGGGCCGTGCAGAAAGATTGGCTGCCCATGCTCCCCTATACCAATGAGCTTAAAGATTTGAATTGGTATGGTTTGCAAGTAACTGGCCTAAAGGAAGGCAGTTATGCAGTTAAGATTGATGGCGTTGAAGTTGCGAAGTTTTCGGGTGAAGAACTTGCAAAGGGTGTTAACCTTGGGAACCTTACTGCTGGTCCGATTTGGGATCATGCAGACAAGGTATACAAGGCTATTGAAGCCAAGAACCGAATTGTAGCAGGTCGGTTCCGGGGTGTTATTCTTGCTAATGTGCCCGATTGGCTAGCTGATGTTGCCAAGGAACGAAAGCCTATAGAGTTGGAAAAACGTATGGCTCAAATTGTTGAAGCACAGAAAGCCGTCAACGAATTGGTAAAACCAAAGAGTCATAAATGGGAAGTTGTTGCAGTGAAGTAAAGCTGCGAGAAAGATGCAAATAATACGATGGGGCTTTGAAGTTTAACTTCAGGCCCCATCTTTCATTTGGCGAGATTGTTATACTGTTTGCAATCGTTTGTTGCATGTGCTAGCTTAAGAAATGTGTATCAATCCTGCCTTTGTTTTAAACATTATTTATCCCGCTATTAATTCGTTTATTGGAGTAGTGCACCATGAGAATCATCCCCGCAACTTTGATCGCAATCCTTGGATTGCTTTGTATTTCGTCTAATGAAGCTAGGGCGCAAAATGCAACGCCTATTCGTGCCGGTATGATCGGGCTTGATACCTCGCATGTTCCAGCCTTTGCGAAATTATTCAACGGGCCAAAGGCTGTCGGGGATCTTGCTGGAATCAAAATCGTTGCAGCCTACCCCGGTGGCACAGACTTCGGCCCAAGTAAGACTCGGGTTGCAAAATTCACCGAGGATATCCGTGGAATGGGAATTGAAATTGTTGATACTATCCCAAAGTTGCTCGAAAAAGTTGATGTGGTATTTCTGGAAAGTGTTGATGGGCGCATTCATTTACAAGAAGCTATACCTGTTATCAAGGCAGGCAAACCATTGTTCATTGATAAGCCTGCAGCAGGTTCCCTTGCAGATGTGATTGCCATCTTTGATTTGGCAAAGCAGAACAAGGTCCCTTGTTTCTCAAGTTCTTCGGTTCGCTTTGGTGCAGGCCTGCAAGAGTTGAAAAAGAATGAGTCGCTTGGTGAAATTGCAGGTGCAGATACTTGGGGGCCTTGCTCTTACCAAGAAGGTACACCTGATTTGTTCTTTTATGGAATCCATGGTGTGGAAGCTTTGTACACTCTTATGGGCACCGGATGCGAAACGGTTGCGCGAACTCAGGCTGCCGATGCCGATGTTGTTACAGGAGTTTGGAAGAATGGCAGAGTAGGAACTTACCGCGGATTACGAAAGAACAAAGCTGATTTTGGTGCGGTGGCTTTTGGTACCAAAGGGATCGCCCCCATGCTTAAAGGGGATGGTTATGAACCCATGTGCCGTGAGATTGCAAAGTTCTTTAAAACTAAGGTCGCCCCTGTCAGCCCGGAAGAAACCATAGAGATTTTTGCTTTCATGGAAGCCGCAGATGAAAGCAAACGCAATGAGGGCAAACCTGTTGCAATCAAAGATGTGATGGCCAAGGCCAAAGCAGAAGCTGCAGGCAAAAAATAAAAACCTTTTGTATGAACCACCGTCGTAAATAGAACAGTACTCATCGTTGTTTTAGAATTATCAGGAGCAGATATGAATTCGATTACCCGCAGAATTTTTCTTGAAGATACCATGCTAGCTTCTGCTGCACTTGCTGCAGCAGCGACTCCTCTTGCAATTCATGCCCAAGAGAAATCTACCGGCAAGCCTTCCAATAAAGTTCGGGTTGCTATTCTGGGCAATCGCATCCGAGGTAAACAGCACGCTGCAGAGTTGGCTAAAGTTCCAGATGTTGAAATAGCTTATTTGTGCGACCCTGATACTTTACTTTCAGCAGAACTTGCTGCAATTGTTGAAAAACAGCAGGGAAGCGCTCCTAAAACAACTCAAGATATGCGCAAGGTTTTCGATGATAAATCCATTGATGCAGTGTTTATCGCAACGCCAAATCACTGGCATGCACTTGCTGCAATCTGGGCCATGCAGGCAGGCAAAGATGCATATGTCGAAAAGCCTGTTAGTCATAATATCACCGAGGGCAGGCGTATTGTCCAGGTTTCTCGCAAGACTAATCGCATATGCCAGGGCGGCACCCAGAATCGTTCCAACATGGCCCTTGCCGAAGCTGTTGAATACATGAAGGCAGGGAAACTTGGCGAAGTTAAACTTGCCCGCAGTATCATTTATGGTGGTAGAGGTTCCATAGGGCCCAAGGGTACCTACGAAGCACCCAAAAATGTTGATTATAATCTCTTCATGGGGCCTGCTAGTCTTGAACCACTTACCCGTAAAAACCTTCATTACGATTGGCATTGGGATTGGAACACAGGCAATGGCGAACTAGGGAATAACAATATTCATTCCATTGATATTTGCCGTTGGGGTTTGGGCCTTGATGGCCTTTGTAATTCTGCAATCAGTTATGGTGGCCGGTTTGGTTATGTTGATGCAGGCCAGACTCCTAACACGCAGGTTTGTATTTTTGATTATGGCAACAAAACGATTGTTGCAGAAACGCGAGGATTAAAGAGCGAACAATACCGTGCAGGGTTTACGGGCGGCTGGTTGTTTCATGGAGCAGAAGGTTCCATTGCGGGAAATTCCTTGTTCGATAAAGAAGGTAAAATGGTCAGTACTTTTTCCGCTAAGCGTAAGAGTGAAAACCACTTTGCAAACTTCATCAATGCGGTGCGTAGTAGAAAAAGAGAGAGCCTTAACGCAGAGATTCTGGAAGGGCATCTTTCAACAGCCTTGTGCCATATTGGTAATATCTCTTGGAGATTGGGCAAGGAAAGCACTGTTGCGGAAGTGCGCGAACAAGTTTCTAAAATGAAAGTTCACGACAATGTTTCAGAAACATTGGATCGCACCCTGAAGCATCTGGGCGATAACAAGTTAGATTTAGAAAAAAGCAAAATGACTTTGGGTGTGAAGCTTGAGGTATCACCAAAAAGCGAAGAATTCGTGGGCAATGCCATGGCCAATAAGTTTTTGACCCGTGAATATCGCAAGCCTTTTGTCGTGCCCACTGAGATGGAAATCTAAGCTTGGTAAAATCATTAAGCAGTAAGTTATTTCGTAGAGGTGATTGGGCCACGAAGGAAAAATGTAGACATAGGCCCTTTCCCTTTTATTTCAATGATACCACGGCTTTCAAATTCAAACTTGTCCGCTAAAAGTTTGTATGTGTGTTCACTTACATGGATTTCTTCTGGCATGCCATGGCTTTCCATTCGGGCTGCGGTATTCACGCAATC
>Ga0207940_1000161_pt1 | contig 23121 bp, 19 predicted proteins | sample LakMenEpi06Jul12_FD_150676 | JGI IMG/M metagenome (GOLD analysis project Ga0207940, IMG submission 150676) | Freshwater microbial communities from Lake Mendota, WI - 06JUL2012 deep hole epilimnion (SPAdes) | ecosystem: Environmental > Aquatic > Freshwater > Lake > Epilimnion/Euphotic zone ... | reverse complement strand
CCATATCAAATTGGGTAATGATCGCTCCATCTGCTTCGCGGCGATGAATTGGAATCACATCAAGCAATGGCTCTCGCGAAAGAATCACGCCTGCGGCATGGACTCCCCACTGGCGCTTCAATCCTTCTAGACCGCGCGCAGTATCGACAACGCGTTTTGAATCAGGGTCGGCGTTATACAAAGCACGGAATTCACCGGCTTCGCCGTATCGATCATCCTTTGGATCAAAAACTCCACCGAGTGAAATATCTTTACCCATCACCGATGGTGGAAGTGCTTTCGTCAGCTTTTCACCAACAACGTATGGATAACCAAGAACTCGAGTTGAATCTTTAATAGCTTGCTTAGATTTAATCGTTCCGTAGGTAATGATCTGAGCAACTCGATCTTCACCATACTTATTGGTTGCATATCGAATCATTTCGCTGCGTCGGCGTTCATCGAAGTCCAAGTCGATATCAGGCATCGAGATACGCTCTGGATTAAGGAAACGCTCAAACAGCAAGCCATGTTCTAGTGGATCAAGACCTGTGATACCAAGTGCGTAAGCAACAAGTGATCCAGCTGCTGAACCGCGACCCGGACCAACCCGAATTCCTACCTCTTTAGCGTGACCAACAAGGTCTGCAACAACAAGGAAGTAACCAGGAAAACCCATTTTCTCCATGACACCGAGTTCGTACTTCAAACGATCCTCGTGCGCAGGCGTTACACGAGAACCAAGTCGTTCCTTGAGGCCACGTTCTGCCTCTTTCTTTAACCAAGAATCTTCGGTTTCACCAGCGGGTACTTCAAACTGCGGCAGCAGATTTTCACCTTCACGCAAAGTGATGTTGCAACGCTCGGCAATCAACAAAGTGTTATCGCAGCTTTCCGGAATATCTTTAAAGAGTTCGCGCATTTGCGCCGCGGTCTTTACATAAAAAGAGTCATTATCAAATTTAAATCTCTTAGGGTCAGCCAAAGTGGAGCCGGACTGAACGCAAAGCAGCGCTTCGTGCGCGCCTGCATCTTCTTGCCGTGTGTAGTGCAAATCATTGGTTGCAAGAAGCGGCAAGCCAAGCTCTTTGCCTAACTTCATCAGGTCAGCCTTAACGCGGGATTCGATTTCGATTCCATGATCCATTACTTCAAGGAAGAAATTTTCTTTGCCGAAAACATCGCGATAAGCACTGGCTGCCTTGATCGCTTCTTTGTAGGCACCCATGCGCAAGCGAGTTTGAATTTCTCCACCTGGGCAACCAGTAGTTGCTATCAATCCCTTTGAATACTGAGCCAGCAGTTCGCGATCCATGCGTGGCTTGTAGTAATAACCTTCAAGAGATGCAAGCGATGACAACCTAAAGAGATTTCCAAGGCCTTCATTGTTTTCGGCCAAAATTGTCATGTGCGTATATGCACCACCACCAGAGACATCATCTTCTCCACCATCGGCCCACTGAACACGTTTCTTATCAAATCGTGATTCCGGTGCAACGTAGGCTTCGATACCAATGATCGGCTTTACATCCGCCTTTTTCGCCGCTTTATAGAATTCGAAGGCCCCGAAAACATTTCCGTGATCTGTCATTGCAATCGCAGGCATGCCTTGTGCTTTGACTTCAGAGATTAAATCGCCAACACGAGCTGCGCCATCGAGCATCGAATACTCGGTATGGACGTGAAGATGGACGAAATTGTCTTTAGGCATGATTGGCGAGATTAGTGGCTAAGGCAGAACGGCGTCGGAAAGCAACGCCAGCGAGCGTGTGAGATCGGCTGGATATGGGGCATGAAACTCCAGCGCTTGGCCGGAAACAGGGTGGGCAAAGCGCAGTTGAGCGGCATGTAACCATGGCCTAGCCATCTGCAAACTCTTAGCCAGAACTGGATCGGCCCCATAGGTTGTGTCACCAACTAGTGGATGGTGCAGCGCAGAAAAGTGAACACGAATTTGATGTGTACGACCAGTTTCGAGTTCCACTTTGACCATCGAAACGCCCCGATAAAATTCGATAACTTCATAATGTGTAATTGATTCTTTTCCAGTAGCAACAACAGCAAAGCGGTGATCCTCTTTTGGATGTCGATCAATTGGTGCATCAATAGTTCCAGTTGATGGATCTAAATGTCCTTGCACCATTGCGTGGTAAATCTTTTCAACGGTGCGATTTCGAAATGCATCCTTAAGAACATGAAATGCGGTGTCGCTCTTGGCAACAATCATTAATCCGCTTGTGCCAACATCTAATCGATGCACGATTCCTTGACGCTCAGCTGGCCCAGAAGTTGACACGGAATATCCCGCCGCCATCAAAGCTCCAACAACTGTCGGACCTGTCCATCCTGGACTTGGGTGAGCAGCACATCCAATTGGCTTATCAATTACAACTATGTCTTGATCATCGTAAACAACAGTTAAACCATCTAACGGTGTCAGCGGAATTGGATCTGTATTAACTGGTGCAGGCATCAACACATCAATAACTTGTCCTGCCGTAACACGATCAGATTTAGGCATCGCCTTACCGCCAGTTGTGATGTCACCATCTTCTAGAAGCTTGACAACTGCGGTTCGGGATAGACCCAGTACGCGCGTTAAGGCGCTATCGATGCGCTCTCCCGCGACTCCTTCTGGCACTGACAATGTGCGTAATTCGCGGTTACTCATGGTTGTGAGCCTACCTTTGTTATGGGTGGGATGTTTCTCGCAGTCAAAACCACAGAAATAAGGGCGGCAGAAACTATCGCCATGTCAGCGATGTTAAATACCGGCCAATTTGGAAGCTGCAGCCAATCAATGACATGTCCCCGTAGTACCCCGGGTTCACGGAAGATGCGATCAACCATGTTTCCCAAGATTCCCCCCAAAACTAAACCCAAAACAACCGCCCATCCGCGGGAGGTAATTTTTGGCGCGTAATACAAAACTACGATCATCACGACTAAACTAAAGAGTGATAAAAAAATGGTCGCACCTGCTGCGAATGAAAAAGCTGCACCAGGATTTCGAACGAAGGTCAATTGAAGAAATTCACCTATTACTTTGATATTTGATTTATAGGAAAGATTGTTTACTGCCCAGATCTTGGTGGCTAAATCAAGGATCCAAACCGCCCAAGCAACACTAAAAAGTATGCGCCACTTGCGCACCGCTAGCGCCGTTCTTCCTTCTGCTTGCACAGCATGCAGAGAGTTGCACGTGGAAATACTTGCAAGCGAGCTTTACCAATTGGTGACCCACACTCTTCGCAGTTTCCGTATGTCTTATTTTCAATTCGCTCAAGTGCGCGTTCGGTTTGCAAAACCATGTCCCGCGCATTAATCACTAGTGACATTTCATGTTCGCGCTCAAAAGTCTTGGTTCCCGCATCCGCCTGATCATCTCCAGCACCTTCGCCAGATTCTTGAATCAATGCATCCATTTCTTGCTCAACAACGGCAAGTTCCTTACGCAGCCGATCTAACTCTTTTGAAATTTCAGCCTTAATGCCTTTGATTTCCGCCGCAGTCCACGGAGATTCATTTTCACTAACAACTACTGGAGTAGGTGCAACCTTGATGGGCTTGAGTGGAGCAACCTTTTTGCCACTCTTGACTGGACGTGGCGGAGGTGGCATGACCAAGCGACGTTCCTCGACAACTGGTGCAACTACTGGTGCAGAAATTGTGGAAACTGAAACTGTTTGTGATTTTTCATCAACTGTCAGGGTGGTCTTGGATGGAAATGGCTTTCCCGGCGCTTTCTTTACGGGAATGCTCTTTACCGCTGGCTTCTTTGCAGGGGCGCTCTTTTTAGCAACCTTTTTCGCAACCGCTTTTTTAGCAGGTGCTTTCTTGGCAACCTTCTTAACCGCTGCCTTCTTTGCTGGAGCCTTCTTTGCTGGAGCCTTCTTTGCTGGAGCCTTCTTCGCAGCCGCCTTCTTAGCGACCACTTTCTTTACAGGCTTCTTAGGCATGTCGCGAACCTTATGCCTTTGCAGCCACCGCTACCAACTTCGCCACGGTCAATTTTTGAGGATTCAATCATCTACACTTAGAACCTCGCGTAAAGGGCGTTGACGGGGCTATCACCTCACGAGCCGGCAGGAAGAAATGGGTCTCGGCTCATGTAGAACCAGCACTCGAGATTTCAAGTGGCACATCAATAATGTGCAAGGCGGGTGGTACCGCGAAAGCTGTGAATGCAGCAATCGTCCCTCCAGAGATTGTTTTCTGGAGGATTTTTTATGTCATTTCGCGCCATCCCAGCAGCAGTTGATCTGCCTGCCGTTGAACATTCAATTTTAAAGTTCTGGCGTGAAAACTCAATATTTGAAAAAACTGTAGCCGCTCGCGAAGGTGCACCTGCCTGGACTTTTTATGAAGGCCCTCCAACTGCAAATGGCATGCCCGGTACACATCACATTGAAGCGCGAGTATTTAAGGATTTGTTCCCGCGTTTTCACACAATGAAGGGCAAGCAGGTAACCCGTAAAGCAGGTTGGGATTGTCATGGATTGCCGGTTGAAATTGCTGTTGAAAAAGAACTTGGTTTTTCTGGAAAAGGCGACATCGAAAAATTTGGAATCGCACCATTTAATGACAAGTGTCGTGAATCTGTTCAGCGTCACGTAAGTGCCTTCACCGACATGACAGATCGCATGGGTTTCTGGGTTGATTTTGATGAAGCGTATTGGACTATGTCACCTGAATATGTTGAATCAGTGTGGTGGTCGCTTAAGGAGATCTGGAAAAAAGGTTTGCTGGTACAAGACCATCGTGTTGCACCGTACTGCCCTCGTTGCGGAACTGGATTATCAGATCACGAATTAGCCCAAGGGTATGAAACAGTTACAGATCCATCAGTATTTGTTCGCTTTCCGGTTACCTCGGGCGAACTTGTTGCGTTAAATGCATCGCTATTAGTGTGGACGACAACCCCATGGACTTTGGTTTCGAACACCGCCATCGCCGTTCATCCAGATGTTGAGTATGTGGCAATCGAAGTTACCCATGAAGAAAGCACAGAAGTGCTAGTTGTAGCCAAAAATTTGATGGAAGCCGTCAAGGGTGAAAAGAAGATCCTAAAGACCATGCTGGGCAAAGAGTTAGAACGCATTACCTATAAGCGCCCATTTGATTACATTGAAATTCCTGATGCTCACTTTGTTGTACTTGCAACATATGTAACAACAGAGGATGGAACCGGATTAGTCCACCAATCCCCTGCTTTCGGTGCTGATGACTTAGCGGTGTGCCGTAGCTATGGTCTGCCGGTTGTGAATCCGATTGCACCAGATGGTCATTTCTTGGCAGATGTTCCTGTTGTTGGCGGAGTCTTCTTCAAAGATGCTGACAAAGCTTTAGTGAAAGAACTTAAGGCCAATGGTTCTTTGTATAAGCATCAACAGTATGAACACACATATCCACATTGCTGGCGTTGCCACACTGCCCTGATGTATTACGCACAACCTTCTTGGTATATCCGCACCACATCAATTAAGGATGCGCTGCTTCGCGAAAATGCAGCAACTGATTGGCATCCAGAAACAATTAAAGAAGGCCGCTACGGTGACTGGCTCAACAACAACATTGACTGGGCGCTTTCGCGAAATCGCTATTGGGGAACTCCTTTGCCAATTTGGCGTTGCGAGAATAAGCACGAGATTTGCGTGGATTCGCTGAAAGAGCTTGGCGAATTAGCTGGTCGAGAGCTTTCTAATTTGGATCCGCACCGACCTTTTGTTGATGACATCACCTTTGCATGTGCCGAATGTTCACAAACAATGACTCGCGTTCCTGAAGTTATTGACTGCTGGTATGACTCAGGTGCAATGCCTTTTGCACAGTGGGGTTATCCGCATAAGGAAGGTTCGGTAGAAAAGTTCAAAGCGTCCTACCCTGCCGACTTCATTTGTGAAGCGATCGACCAAACTCGTGGCTGGTTCTACACCTTGATGACTATCGGCACATTGGTCTTTGATAAATCCTCGTATAAGACGGTGCTGTGTCTGGGCCATATCTTGGATAAAGATGGACGCAAGATGAGTAAGCACCTTGGAAATGTTCTAGAGCCAATGGCTTTAATGGATCAACATGGCGCAGATGCGGTTCGTTGGTACATGTTGGCAGCTGGTTCGCCATGGGCTGCTCGTCGTGTTGGCCATGACAGCATCAATGAGGTTGTACGAAAAACTCTATTGACCTACTGGAACACTGTTTCTTTCCACGCGCTGTATGCCAATGCTTCGAACTTTGAAATCTCACAAACTCCAACATTATCCAAACGTCCACTAATGGATCGTTGGATCATCTCTGAACTCAACCTTTTAGTGAAAGAGGTAGATGCAGCTCTTGAAGATTTTGATTCCCAAATCGCGGGTCGCGCCTTGGCGCGATTCATCGATGATTTATCAAACTGGTATGTAAGACGATCACGTCGACGTTTCTGGGATGGCGAGACGTCTGCCCTTGGAACCTTGCATGAATGTTTAGTGACACTTACCCAACTTCTTGCACCCCTTGTTCCATTTATTACCGAACAAGTCTGGCAAGAGTTAGTTATCCCGGCAGATTCAAAGCAACCCGCCTCTGTCCATCTTTCTAATTGGCCCTTGGTCAACGAAGCTGCAATTGATTCCGAATTAGCATCACAAGTTGCACTGACCAGGCGCATCGTTGAGTTAGGCCGTGCTACCCGCGCTGAATCAGGAATCAAAATTCGTCAGCCTCTTGGTCGTGCCTTAATCGCGGCAAGTGGTTGGTCGACTTTGCCAGAAGCCATGCGTGAGCAAATCGCCGATGAACTAAATGTTCAAACTTTGCAGGACATTGCTACCGCTGATGGTGACCTGGTAGATATCAGCGTTAAAGCTAACTTCAAATCACTAGGTGCAAAATTTGGTGGTGCGGTTCAGGAAATCGCCAAGGCCATCGCAGCTACTGATGCAACGACGCTAGTAAAGACGCTGCGATCAGTTGGTACCACGACTGTTGGCACTTGGCAGATCGCACTAGATGACCTAGTTGTCACCGAAGTACCAAAGAGCGGCTGGAGCGTTTCTTCACACGATGGCGAAAGCGTTGCGCTGGATCTGGAACTTACCCCAGCGTTAATTGCTGCCGGCAACGTGCGTGAAGTAATCAGATTTATCCAGGAGCGTCGCAAGAGTGATGGTCTCGATATTTCAGATCGCATCAATGTGCAATGGAATGCAACTGATGAAATGGCAGCTGCTATTGAATCTGACCTAGGACATATTTCTGATGAAGTACTAGCGCTATCCATGACACGTGATGCTGGATTAGCAATTACAGATTCTGAGATTGGTGTTGAAGTAGTACTAGTTAAAGCGTAATTAAATACTACGCACTAGGTTCATCAATAATTGTGTTCCGAAGAAGAGCACAATAAAACTCATATCAAGGCTGATGGCACCTAAGCGAAGTGGTGGCACGAAGCGACCAACGAACTTCATTGGTGGATCGGTAATTGTGTAGATCGCTTCTACAAAGTAGAGAACTATGCCTTTAGGGCGCCAGGTTCTGGAAAACATCTGGACGTAATCAAAAATCAAACGCCCTAAAAGTGCGAACAGAAAGATTTGAAGAATGCTGGCCAGCAATGAGCCCACGCTCAACATGATCAGCTCTGGTTAAAGAAACTTGCTTGAGCAGCTGCTGATTTGTCTTCAGAGCTAACTGAAACATTTGCAGGCGAGAGAAGGAATACCTTCTTTGTCACGCGCTCAATTGTTCCGTGCAAACCGAAAGCAAGACCACTTGCAAAATCAACTAAACGCTTGTGCTCTGATTCATCCATTTCAGTGAGGTTAATAATCACTGGATTTCCCTGACGGAAATGTTCACCGATCGTGCGTGCCTCGTTGTAATAACGTGGGTGCAAAGTAATGATGCGATCCATTGCTGGAAGATCAAGCTGTGGCGCAACCTCGACAACTGATGACTGACGCAATGACCCTACAGAACGAGGTTCGCGAGTTTTGATGCGAACATCTCCGGTTGGTTGGATTGCTGGGGTATTAGTAGTTGTTGCTTGTGGAGTATCAAATTCAGGATCATCCATCAAACCAAGGTAATTAGCGACACGGCGCATTGCATTAGACATAGTTAAAGGTTACCTCTGGGGTGAGCGAGAACCGAGGATTGATGAGCCTACGCGCACATGTGTCGCACCATGGGAAATCGCTAATTGGTAATCGCCACTCATGCCAGCCGATAAAGAATCCGCCTTTGGAAATCTCAGTAAAAACTCATTGCGAATAACTGATAATTGCGAATATGCCGCCTCGGGCTCCATCTCAACTGGAGGCACGGACATCAATCCGACCAAGGTATGCATCTTTGAATCCGACACTAGCTCGGCCAATTGGTAGAGCTGATCTACCCCTGCTCCCCCTCGATCGTGGGCACCATCTAATGACACCTGAAGAAAAATGCTCAAAGGATGTGGTGCTACTTTTTCAATAATTTCGAAATGGCGCGGATCATCCAGCGAATGAATCACTGAGGCCCAGGAAGTTATTGACTTCAATTTATTGCTTTGAATTTGACCTTGAAAATGCCAGTTGCCCGCCACCTGCGCAGACTTTTCAGCCCCTTCGGCATCCCTATTTTCGCCAAACTCTTGAATTCCTAGTTCTTTGAGAAGCTGAACATCACTTACCGGAAAGGTCTTAGTAACAGCGATTAAAGTAACTGGAGATGTAGCCACGGCAGCGATATTTGCGCGAACTATTTCTAGGTTTTGTGCGATCTCTTCGATTCGATTCATAAAGAAACTACTCCCGCAAATCGTCCAGTTGGATTTTGGCGGCGATGCGAAAAGTACAGTTGATCTTCCAAGGTGCAGGTTGTCGAAGCCTCGTAGGTAACTCCCACAGAAACTAAATCGGCAATTAATGCTTTAGGTAAATCTAACCCTGGAGTTCCTTTGCCGGTCGTGGCAAATGCTCGTGGATGATCAGCAATTACATCTTGCTGCATCTGAAACGGAACTTCATAACAAGTGCCGCAAATAGATGGACCTAAAACCGCGTGAATTTCTATCGCACCTAGTGATCGCATCATCTGAATCGCTTTGAGCGCGATGCGATTTACTAATCCGGCGCGGCCAACATGGATTGCACCAACAGCTTCTTTAGAAATTAACAACAACGGAATGCAATCGGCAACCATTACCGCCAATGAAAGATTTGGTGTGGTAGTGATCAGACCATCACAAGTTGGAACCTCTGAAGAAATCGCATCAATGAGAACAATCTCATCGCCATGAACTTGATTCATGAACTGGGCAGGTCCAATCTTTTTTCGATTGGCATCAACTGTCGCTGGATCATCCCCAACATGCTGGGCCAGATTCAATGATTCATACACGCCAAGGCTTTCGCCTCCGCGTCTATCGGTAAAAAAGTGAGGCAAAGCCTTACTTCATGAAGTCAGGAACATCGATCTCATCTTCTGCAACTAGCTCTTCAAAGGTCACGCGACGCTTTGGAGTTTCATTGCCGAGATCAAGTGCCACAGAGATCGGATCATTAGATGCGATTGGGTTCGCCACTCCCCCAAGAGTTGCTGCATCAATTACTGGTGTTGCTACCTTCTTGGGTGCGCCACCTTCAAAGCCAGCAGCTACAACGGTAATTCGAACCTCATCACCAAGTGCGTCATCAATTGTTGTTCCGAAGATGAACTTGGCATTTGGATGAACCGCTGACTGAACAAGCTCACACGCTTCGTTAACTTCAAAGAGACCAAGATCTGATCCGCCTGAAACTGAAAGCAGTACGCCCATCGCGCCATCTATTGATGCTTCAAGCAGCGGACTAGAAATTGCTAATTCAGCTGCACGTAGTGCGCGATTTTCACCACGAGCAGAACCGATGCCCATCAACGCCGAGCCTGCACCAGACATGACTGCCTTAACATCGGCAAAGTCCAAGTTGATCAAACCAGGTTGCGTAATTATCTCTGTGATTCCCTGTACACCTGAAAGTAATACTTGATCCGCACTCTTGAAAGCATCTGCCAAAGTAATTGTGCGATCTGAAATCGCTAGCAAACGATCATTTGGAATAACAATTAATGTGTCAACTTCTGCGCGCAAAGCTTCGATACCAAGATCTGCTTGAGCTGAACGAAGTTTTGCTTCAAAAGAAAATGGTCGAGTTACAACACCAATTGTTAAAGCGCCAATTTCTTTTGCAATCTTTGCAACAACGGGTGCTGCGCCAGTTCCGGTTCCGCCACCTTCGCCTGCAGTTACGAAAACCATATCCGCACCGCGCAAAATTTCTTCAATGTCATCTGCGTGATCAAGTGCCGCTTCGCGTCCCTTATCTGGATCCATTCCTGCACCAAGACCGCGCGTTGTCTTTCGACCAATATCTAATTTCACATCGGCATCACTCATTAACAAATGTTGTGCATCTGTATTAATTGCAATGAACTCGACGCCTTTGAGACCGACATCGATCATTCGATTAATAGCGTTAACTCCACCGCCACCAATGCCGACAACTTTGATGACCGCTAAATAATTCTGTGGTGAAGCCACGTTATTCCTCCTTATGAACCATAAACCTCCAGTTGAGGCTTACAATTCACTACTTTTCGATAAGGCGAACTTAAAGTGCATGAGGGTGATTATCAAATACCGACATGAATTTATTAACGTGTCGCAAAAAAAATTTGTTCTACGAATTACTTAACGATTGGTGCAAGTGGTGCTGACACATCGACTCGTTTAATGTCTGCGTTTTCAGGTAGGGCTATTAAAGCCTTATAAACCTTTAGTTTTAACTCGTTTTCTGAGTCACTTCCCCATCGAATTTCGATCGCTTTGCCATTGTTTTGTGAGATCAAAACTAGCGCGCCGGTGCTGCGAACCTTTACAACCGTCAAGGAAGACTTGAGTTCTTCTGGCAGCTGCGTTAAAAATTTTACGCCCTCTTTTGCATCTTCCAAGTTGGCAGCTTGAATCAGAATCAAACCCTCAGGTCGCCTGCCTTGCGGCACAAAGCTTGCACCCATGGAATCAATAACGCGATTTTCAAAAGTGGCGATCGGTGTTCTCGAAGTAAGTTCTACTACAACTTTTCCATTGATCCAATTTCTAGAAATCTTTGCAGATCGCACCCAGTCAAGTTTTTCCAATTTAGTGGCTACGGCTCGTGGTTCGACTCTTGCCAACTTTTGTCCTTTTGTGATTCCAGTATTGAGCGGTCGAGTACTTCCGATTACTTCAACTGAAGAAACTGTAAATAGTGTCGAGTACCCCAACACATATGCCGCACCTGCCAAAAGGGCGACAACTAATCCAACAACCAATGACCGTTTCATTTACTCAAATCGCCTAGATAGTCCTTCAACAATGATTGAGGCGAGAGAACTGACATCCCCTGCACCTAAAGTCACAATGACATCACCGGGTTGTGCGTCTTCGATTACTGAATCAGTTACTTCGACAAAATTAGGAATGTACTCGCCTTTGTTCATCTTCGAGGTAATGATCTTGGAATTAACGCCCTCTATAGGCTTTTCACTGGCGGCATAGACCTCAAGAACAATTGCACGATCTGCGACATTGAGTTCTTGCGCAAACTGCTCGGCAAATGCTTTAGTGCGGGAATAACGATGTGGCTGGAAAATCACAATTAAACGCCCAGAATCTGCATAGCGTCTGGCGGCTTCAAGGGTGACGTGGATTTCTGTTGGATGATGTCCGTAATCATCAATTACGCGAATTCCGTGCACTGTTCCTTTTACCTCAAACCTGCGCCCTGTTCCGCGAAAATTACCCAAGCCAGTCAACAATTCAGCCGGTGGAAATCCGAGTTTCAAACCTGTAGCAAGAACGCCTGCAGCATTCAAAAGGTTGTGATGGCCAGGAACCTGAAGTTCAATATGACCAACACTCTTGCCCTTCCAAATTGCCCGAGCACGAGATCCCATCGTCAGAAGTTCGATTTGATCAATATGTAAATCAGCTGATTCTTTGACCCCGTAAGAAATCACTTCAACTGAAGTAAGGTCCTGGGCAAGTGCCACAGCGCCTGCATCATCGGCACAGTACGTAAGGAATCCACCTGACTGAATAGTGGCTGCGAAATCCCGAAATGCTTGCGCCACTGCTTCGGCGGTTTCGAAGAAATCAACATGATCATGTTCGATATTTGTAACTATGGCAGCAAATGGATGGTATTCAATAAAGGAGCCATCGGATTCATCAGCCTCTGCAACAAAGATTTCACCGGTTCCACGGTGTGCGTTAGAACCCGAAGCGGTGATAGTTCCACCGATAGCAAAGGATGGATCTGCCCCACATGCTTGCAACGCGACAGCTAGCATTGACGATGTTGTGGTTTTGCCATGTGTTCCGGCAACTGCCACGCTCTTTGATTCAGACATCAACACCGCCAATGCTCCGGCGCGCGTCAAAATAGAAAGGTTTAATTCCTTGGCACGTAAACGTTCAGGATTACTTTCTGAAATAGCGTTTGAATAGACAACTAGATCAGAGCCATCAACATTTTCACCGCTATGGGATGTTGAAACCGTTGCACCAAGTGCCGATAAAGCTGTAACAACCGATGAGTCTTTAGCATCAGAACCGCTGACGGTAATTCCGTGGGACAAAGCGATGCGAGCAAGACCGCTCATGCCCGCTCCACCTATCCCGATGAAGTGGACTCGCTTTCCAATAAGTGATGCCAGTTGAGGCTTCATGGTTTCAACGCGAATTCAGTAAGTGCCGCTATCTTTTCCGCGGCGTGAAGGTCTTGAGCATCGCCACTGATTGGCGCATTAGATGCAGTCTTTAGCAATCTGCTGATGTGCTCGGCAATGAATTCAGAAGTAAATTCCTTTTGCTTAATGATTTCGGCCCGACCGTCAGCAACCAAGGATGCAGCGTTGACGAACTGTTCTCCATTTCCGATCGGCAGTGGCACGAAAAGAGCGTATCGACCTAAAGCCCTAAATTCACTACAGGTTACGGCCCCGCTTCTGGCAATGATTAAGTCAGCAGCTAAATAAGCATCTGCCATGGCATCTACGTAAGCAACTGGCCTGTACTCCCCTTGCGCAATTGGAAGTGCATTTAGCTTGCCAATTGAGTGAAGCACTGAAATACCTTTTTGATTGAAAACAGAGATGCTCTCGGCAACAACAGAATTAATTGCAAGTGATCCTTGGGATCCGCCCATGATGAAAACAAGTGGTCGATCTGCAGAAAAGCCCAAGCGCAACTTGGCAGCACTTCGAGCCGTTGCCCAATTGGATTCTGCAGCAACGAATGCGTTTGCGACATCAGAACGAAGTGGCAAGCCTGCCAACAGCGCCTCTGAAAACTTTCCTTGCGCTACTGGGTGCGCAACTGCCAGATGAGAGGTAAAGATCGCGCCTAGTCGATTAGCCCATCCCGGTTTTGCATTGGCTTCATGGATGACTATTGGAGTACGCGTAAGGGCTGCAGCTATATATGCAGGTGCACTGACGTAACCGCCAAAACCAATTAGAACATCTGCACTCTTGATTACTTTCGTTGATGACAGCACCGATGAAATCAAATCAAATGGAATTCGCAGCCATGAGATAGAAGGAGTTCGGGAGATTTTCACTTTAGGAATAATGCGTAGCTCAAAGCCTGCAGCTGGTACCAAGGTGTTTTCCAGTCCGCTCTTGGTTCCTAAAAAGATGCAGCTATCTGTTGGATTGGACTCCATCCATTGACGTGCGACAGCAAGTGCTGGCTCAATATGTCCTGCGGTGCCACCACCAGCAAGGGCTACCGTAGCCATTTGATTCCCGTCTCTTGTAATCCTTTATAGATTACTGGGTCTCTACGCGCAGCACCTAAAACAAAACCAATTCCCATGTAAGTCGCAACTAAAGCAGAACCACCATAGGAAACAAGTGGAAGAGTTACTCCGACGACAGGTAGCACGCTAATTGCAGAACCAATGTTGAGCACAATTTGAATTGCAAACCAGCAACCCAAACCTGCCGATACATATCGAACCATCGGATCGCTTGCACGAAGTGCTAACTTAAAGATTGAGAACAAAAGCAAAGCCAACAAAGCCAAGGTGGCCAGAGTTCCAAATAAACCTAGCTCTTCACCAATGACTGAAAAAATAAAGTCGGTATGCGCTTCTGCAAGATTTCCCCATTTTTGTCGGCTAGCGCCAAGCCCCACGCCGAATAGGCCGCCGCTGGCAAGGCCAAGTAAGCTGTGTGCCGGCTGCCAACCAGAGAACTTGTATTGATCTTCAGCAAATGGATTCAGGAAAACCGCAAAACGTTCTGCACGGTATGGGGATGTCAAAATTAAAACCGCCAGTGCTGCCAAACCGGCAGCTAAACCAGCTCCAAATAATCCAATGCGCAACCCTGAAACCCAAAGCAATCCAGCCAAGATAAATGCAAATACCGAAGCGGTACCAAGATCACGTCCGGCCATTACCAAAATCATGCACAGCAAGAACGCTGGTCCAATCAACACAACTACATTGCTATGGATTGCTCCGGCACGTTCACGAATTGCCAGCATGTGACCTGCCCACAAAATCATTAAGAACTTGGCAACTTCGCTGGGCTGAACATCAACGATTCCAAGACTGATCCAGTTGTGATTACCATTCACACTCTTACCAATAAGTTGAACGAGCACCAAAAGAACGACTGAAATCAAGACGCCAAAACGTGCGATGACTTTCCATTGGCGAAGTGATAGTCGAGAAAGAACCCAAGCCATCGGTAAAGAGATAATCAGAAAAAGAAGTTGGCGGATAACGACGCCGTACGTTGTGCCACGAGAGCCCAATGAATAAATCGATGAGGCAGAAAAAACCATGATTAGTCCCAATAGGCTCAAAGCCAGGGTGCTTCCTAGAAGCATGTAGTAAAGATTCACCGGCTTGGTAAAAAGAGTTTCTTCACGCTTCATGCGCAACCACCTTTCTAACCGCTGCAGCAAATCTATCGCCGCGATCTGCATAAGAAATGAATTGATCCATCGAGGCGCATGCTGGCGCTAACAAAACCGCATCCCCTGCCGCTGCGTGCTCTGCTGCGACCTTAACAATTTTTTCCATCAATGAGTTGGAATCGCCTCCGCGGGTGTAATCACCAGGAGAATCAACAAGGATTCGAGGCACAGTTGGGGCAAACTTAATCAAAGCGGCTTCAATTAGGCCACGATCTTGGCCAATAAGAATGGCAGTTTTAATTCTTGGTGCACATCTTTCAACCAGCGAATCCATGTCAGCACCTTTAGCTAATCCCCCAGCAATCCACACCACTGAAAGATGGGACATCAATGATGCCGCGGTTGCATGTGGGTTTGTTGCTTTGGAATCATCAACCCAAGTAATGCCATCTGCTTCATGAATTGTTTCAATACGGTGGCGTCCTGGACGAAAAGCCTGCAGTGCTTTTTGAATCGCTTCGTTTGGAACACCAATTGCGCGGGCTAAACCAGCTGCAGCAAGGGCGTTAGCGACATTGTGCGGAACCGTTGGAACGATGTCTACCAATTCGCAAATCATTGCAGCTTCCTGGGGATCCAACACAAAGGCACGATCTACCAGCAGCTCTTCAACAACTCCGATTTCACCTGGGGCTGGAGTATCTAGTGAAAAGAAAACCTTGCGTCCCTTAAAGTGATTGGCACGAGTTACTACCGGACCATCATCGGCGTTAAGAATTGCAACATCTGCGCGATCTAGAATCGAAAACTTGGCATCAGCGTAGGCATCAAAGCTTCCATGCCAATCTAGGTGATCATCGGCAATGTTTAGAATTGCCGCAGCCTGAAATTGTGCTTGACGGGCCCAATGCAGTTGAAAACTTGAAAGTTCCAAGACTAGAACTTCATACGCGTCATCGCGATCGATCGCATCAATAACAGTATCGCCAACATTTCCACAGGCGGTTGCCTTGATCCCGGCTGCATTCAAAATTGCCGCGGTCATTTCAACTGTGGTTGTCTTCCCATTAGTACCCGTGACCGCAATCCACTTCTGTCCCGGTGCACGTAACGAACGTAAGTTCCATGCGATATCTATTTCATTGAGAAGTTCTAGTGAACTATTGAGAATCTTTACTACCAAGGGATGATCTTGACGCCATCCTGGAGAAATCACTGCGGTATCAAAGTTTTGTAAATCAACTTCTTCGGGCTTAATCGCGTCAACTGAATTATCATCAGTAACTGTGACTTTAGCCCCTTGCGATTTCAGGTAACGAGCAACCGAGTTTCCAGTAACGCCGGCACCTAGAACCACAACCCTTTTATTAGCAAAGTCGGTAGACATGAATTATTTGACGACCCACTGCGCGTAGAAAAGTCCAAGCCCTACCGCAACGCACAATCCTGCGATGATCCAGAAACGAATAACGACAGTTATTTGTGCCCAGCCAATTAATTCGAAGTGATGATGCAGCGGCGCCATTTTAAAGACGCGCTTGCCTCCGCTGATCTTGAAGTATGCCGTTTGAATCAACACAGACATGGTGATGATGACAAAGAGTCCACCAAGTGGAATAAGGAGCAACTCAACGCGCAAAGTGGCGGCTAATCCTGCGATTGCGCCTCCCAAAGCAAGGGAACCTGTATCTCCCATAAAGATTTTGGCTGGCGGAGTGTTCCACCATAAAAATCCAGTGCAACCTCCTGCAAAAGCTGCGGCCAAAACTGCAAGGTCAAGTGGATCGCGGACTGCATAGCAACCCGCCGCCGCATTAAGTGCACAGCTTTGACCAAATTCCCAAACGCCAATCAAAACAAAGGCTAAGAAAGTCATGATCGATGCACCAGTTGCTAATCCATCAAGACCATCTGTCAGATTTACACCGTTGCTTGCTGACATCACCATCACAATGATGAAGATGACAACTAGTGCCGGGCCTAAGTAAATTGTTGTTTCACGAACACCTGAGAGGTATTCCGAGATTGGAGTTAATGAATCTTGATCAGCAAACTGCAGGCCAAGGTAGCCGAAAACTCCCGCTGCAACTGCTTGACCAAGAAGCTTGTAACGCCCCGGTAAACCGCGAGAATTTTGCCGAGAGACTTTGAGCCAGTCATCAAGGAATCCAATAAAACCTAGTGCAACAACTAAACCAATTACCAAAAGCGCAGATACGGTAACTGCATTGCCAGTAACTAAGTGGGCTGCCAAATATCCTAATATCGCTGCCAGGATAAAAATGATTCCACCCATAGTTGGGGTACCGTGCTTTATATGGTGACTGCTTGGACCATCTTCACGAATTATCTGTCCATAACCTTTGCGTGCAAGTGCGCCAATTAGAACCTTTGTACCAAAGAGAGAAAAGATCAGAGCGAAAGCACCAGCGATAAGGATCTGTCTCAACTTTCAACTCCGCTCTTGTCTAACCAAAGGGTCTCTAACCTTTGTGCCAAAACTTCAAAGCCTTCGGAACGTGAAGCTTTGACCAAAACTACATCTCCTGCAGAAAAGTGATCTGTCATGGATAGACACTCATCAATACTTGCGTAGTGATGAATAAGCATCTCTCCCTGCGAAGATCCATACTCTGGAGCTGCAATCGCCACGAGATGATCAATTCCAAGCTCCTGTGCAAGGGTGCCAATTCCAGCGTGATGTGCCGGGCTTGACTCGCCGAGTTCATGCATTTTTCCCAAGAATGCCCAGGATTGTCCGCCTCTTTCCTGCGCAAAAAGTACAAGTGATCGCAGCGCCGCCGACATTGATTCTGGATTAGCGTTATAGGCATCATTAATCAACAACAAGCCAAATAGATCATGAATTTCCATGCGCCACTTACTGGCGTTTTCAGCAGTTGATAGAGAACTAGCAATCAGTTCGATTGGAAGTTCTAACGCGGTACCAACTGCAGCGACCGCTAATGCGTTTGCAATATGGTGTTCGCCAACTAGTCTCATGCCAACTGCATCACGGCCAGCAGGAGTAACTAAATCAAAGTGCGGCCTGCCTTCGCGAATTTCAATTTCAGTTGCGCGAATTTCACAGCCGGTACCAAATCTAATTATGCGACCTGAATGTAAAGCTGACATTGCTGGCGTGTATGAGTCATAGTTACCAAGAATTGCAATTCCGTCATCGCTCAAACCTTGAATGAGTTCAGATTTAGTTTGAGCGATTGCTTCAACACTACCGAATTCTCCAAGATGAGCGGTTCCCACTGTCAACACAACACCAATGTTTGGTTGCGCGATACTGCACAACCGAGCGATGTCGCCATGGTGACGGGCGCCCATTTCTAGAATACAAAAACGAGTTTTCTCATCGCATTCCAGCAAAGTTATAGGCAATCCAAGGTCATTGTTGAATGAGCCGGTCGGAGAAACAGTTGGTCCTGCAACTGACAGCATGTGAGACATGAGATCTTTCGTGCTTGTTTTTCCTTGGGACCCTGTAATTCCGATGACAGTTAAGTTTGTTAAACGCTTGCGAACAAAGGTAGCCAGAATCGATAAGGCTTCAATGACATCATCAACAACGATACAAGGTCCATCGATACGTCGTGTGGTCAATGAAAACATCGCGCCAGCACGATAGGCATCGGCTGCGAAATCATGTCCATCTGCAAATTCACCCTTTAAAGCTAAGAAAATGCAGCCTGGTGTGGCTTTGCGCGAATCAAAAACTGGAGCCTTCGAAACGAGCAAATCTTTGTCACAATGCATTTGGCCACCGACCAAAAGACCGATTTCACCAGCGGTTAAAGTGATCATTTCTTATCCTCGATCGCCCGAGCTAATTCAATGCGATCATCAAATGGGTGCACAGTTCCGTTGATCTCTTGGCCCTTTTCATGTCCTTTACCCATGACAATAACTAAGTCACCATCTTGCGCCTCATTGACCGCAGCCCTGATTGCATCAGCTCGATCCTCGATTACCGCACTTGGTGCTTGAATATCTAGGCCAAGCGTCATTTGCACCAGAATTGCATCAGCTTTTTCTGAACGCGGATTATCGCTAGTAAAGATCGCTACATCTGCGCCGTCATGTAACGCCTTACCCATTAATGCTCTCTTTGAAGCGTCGCGGTCGCCGCCACATCCCAGTACAGCAATCACTCGACCATCGGCTATTTCATGGGCCGTCTCTAAAGCGCGTGTCACTGCATCTGGTGAATGCGCATAGTCAACAATTGCTGCAAAGTTTTGTCCAAGACGTACTGATTCAAGTCGCCCTACGGCTCCAGTTAATTGTGGCAAAATCGCTGCAATATCAATTGGATCAATTCCACTTTCAGTGGCGATTGCTACCGCCATCAAGAGATTGTCGAAGTTATATCCACCGTGTAGATGAACTTTTCCTTCGATCAGAATGCCACCACTGCCCCGAATTGCAACATGGGCACCAACATAATCTTTTGTAATTGACGCAAAGTGCCAAGTTGCACCCTGATCGTGGCGAGATACGGTCATCACCGGAAGCTCGGTCATTTCCTTAAGTCTTAATCCGTAAGCATCATCAATATTGATGACTGCTAAATCTGCAAATTCATAGGAAAATAACTTAGCTTTTGCCGCAAAATAGGCATCCATAGTTTTGTGAAAATCTAGGTGGTCTTGGGAAAGATTTGTAAATGCAACAACTGCAAAGTGGCTGCCGCGAATCCGCTCTAGTGCAATGGCGTGGCTCGAAACTTCCATCACGAGGTTACGCATATGACGCTCGCGCATGATGGCCGATAGTGCCTGCAAATCACTGCTTTCAGGGGTGGTTCTCTTACTTGCCAGTACTTCTTCGCCGATTCGAGTCTCAACAGTTCCAATGAGACCACTTTCACGACCAGCTAAAGACATTATCTGGTGCAGCAAAGTTGTAACTGTCGTCTTTCCATTTGTCCCGGTAACACCCACGCTATACAGGTCGCGCATCGGTTCGCTGTAAAACCAAGCACTAATGACTCCTGCTGCTCGACGCGGATTGTTGCAAACAATGACGGGAATTCCAGATATCTTGGCCGCACCGACTTCATCGGTTAGAACTGCATTGGCACCACGTGCAATTGCATCTTTTACAAATTCTGCTCCATGTGTCTTTTCACCTGGCAAGGCAATGAATAAATCTCCCTCTTGAACTTCATTGCTTGAAAGAGTTATGCCGGTGATAACAATTGCACCATCGCCAAATACTTGCCCATTTGCAATAGCTGCAACTGATTCGACAGTTTTCTTAAATTCTTCAATTGGCCTTGACACTTGCTGCCTTCTTATCTGCAATCAGTTTTCTTTCGGCAAGAAGTGCTTTTTCAGTCAACGGAACTGGATCTACGACCGCACCTGTTGGTGCGATTCCCTTTGACTGAAGGACAAATGACATGACCTTCTTAAAGACTGGCCCGCCTAGGTATCCACCCCAGTGCATACCCTTTGGATCTTGAATAGTCACAGAGATTACATATGCCGGCTTGTCAGCTGGTGCAAAGCCAATGAAGGAAGCTGTGTAGCCGCGGTAGCAACCACATGTGTCATCAATACGTTGGGCCGTTCCTGTCTTTCCAGCAACACGGTATCCAGGAATCGCTGCAGATGGCGCAGTTCCATTTGCAGAAACAACACTCTCCATCATCAAACGCATTTTTGCTGCAGTCTCTGGGCTAATTACACGCACATTTTCACGAGTGGCAGATGGTGTGTAGTTTCCACTTGAATCACTAGTTCCTGCAATTACTGTTGGAGAAACGCGAACTCCATCATTTGCAATTGTGGCAAACACACTTGTTGCCTGCATGGCAGTTACTGAATAGCCCTGTCCAAAAGCCACAGTTGGCGCAGTAGTGCCAGACCAATCGGCAACCTTTGGAAGAATTCCGCGTGATTCACCAGGTAGGCCGGAACCAGTCTTTGTGCCAATTCCAAACTTTGTTAAGTAGTCGTACAGCTTGTCATTAGAGATCATTTCGCCAATTTTGATGGATCCCGTGTTACTTGATACCGCAAGAATTCCGGCAGTTGTTAAACGCTGCGTTGGGTGTGGCTCGTGATCTTTGAATACTTTAGTTGAACGCTTTAACTTATCTGGAATTGTTAAAACGGTCTCTGTAGTAATTTTCTTTTCTTCCATTGCGGCGGCAATTGTCATTACTTTTCCAGTTGACCCTGGCTCGTAAACATCTAGTACTGATGGGTTTCGCATTGCTACCAAAGAGACCTTAGTTGTGTCATTTGGATCAAAAGTTGGTGCCGTAGCGTGCGCCAAAATGTGCCCGGTCTTTGGATCCATAACAATCACGGTTCCACTCAGTGCTCGAGTCGATTTAACAACATCTGCGATTGCCTTTGATGCAACCCACTGAATATCGCGATCTACTGTTAAGCGAATTGAGGTACCTGATTGAGCTGGAATGATTTCAGATTGCGAGCCAGGGATTTCAGCCTTGTAACCATTGGCATATGAATACTTGCCATCTATACCTTTAATTTTTGAGTTCATGCTTGATTCAAGTCCAGTTGCGCCAACTCCATCGTGATTTACAAAACCAATCAAAGAGGCGATCAATCTTCCGGATGGATATTCACGGACATAGCTACGTTCTGGGAAAAACCCGATGATTCGATCAGGGCTCATAGCCTTAAATCGTGAGTTGTACTGGTCTAGCGCTGCAGAGAGCTTTAGCCAAGTCGCAGGCTTTGCATTGCGAGCAACCATGTTCCACTTGCGGGTGCCAGTTAATGACTCTTGGACTTCCTGAACCTTCATGTTAAGGATTGGAGCGACGAAGGCTGCGACCTTAGCTGGGTTAGTGATTTGGGTTTGATCCACAACAATGCTGGTAGCAGCAACGCTGCGTGCAAATTGCACTCCATTAATGTCGGTAATGTCCCCACGAGGTGCTTGGAGCGTCTTTACCTTTTCCATCTCATTAACGGCACGTTCACGATAATCCCCTGCTTGAAGCGCTTGTACCTGAACCAAGCGAATTCCAAACATAAACATTACTAGCGCAAGGATGAGAACTAATCCTCTGATCCTTTTATGCGCTAATGAAAAATTACCCATTCTTGACCGGTACCTCAATAACTGGCTTATCCAGAGATAAGAAAGTTGGATTTTCTGAAGGCTTCATGCCTAATGCTGTTGCAGATTTTGCAAGAGCCTCTGGGGAAGATAACTTGTCGATCTGTCGCGCAATTGCTTCACGCTCATCGCTTACTAGTTTTGCTTCTATTTTCAGGTTTGTTAACTCAAATGCATCTTGCGCTAATAAGGTATTGATCAGGAGAAGAAGCATTAGACCAATACCGCCAACGATTGATACAAATATTGCGAAGAACTTACGATCAGCTTGCTTTCCGTCGGAGACATTGGGAACAAGTTTGAGCGCAACTTGTGATGTCTTTTCGGCGAAAATTTCTTTTGAGCGAGTAATCGCTGGAGCTAGTGCTGTCATAGCCATTACGCGGCCACCCTTTCGATAGCGCGAAGACGTACTGATTGAGAACGAGAGTTCTCTTCTAACTCGGCATCGGTTGGTGTTTCGCTGCCTCTGGTAATCATTTGGAACTTGGCAGCTAATTCAGGAAGATCAAATGGAAGATCGCGTGGTGTTCCAGATGTAGTTGAGGCAACAAAGAGTTGCTTAACAATGCGATCTTCAAGGGATTGGAAAGACATAACTACAAGGCGAGCACCAACATTAAGTAGATCCAGTGCTGCTGGAAGTGCGCGAGTTATGGTGCCTAGTTCGTCATTGGTTTCAATGCGAAGCGCCTGGAATGTGCGTTTTGCTGGGTTTCCGCCAGTACGACGTGTCGCCGCTGGAATCGCCTCCTTAACAAGGGTTGCAAGCTGCGCGGTTGAATTCATTGGTGCGATTGCACGCTGCTTCACAATTGATTCAACGATTCGGGTAGCAAACTTTTCTTCACCATATGTGCGAAGAATGCGCACTAATTGACCTGGCTCATAAGTATTGACGATCTCCCCCGCAGTAAGTGACTGCGTGCGATCCATACGCATATCAAGAGGTGCATCTTGTGAGTAAGAAAAACCACGCTCTGCTTGATCTAGCTGCATTGATGAAACACCTAAATCAAACAATGCGCCATCAATGTGCTTGTATCCAAAACTTGCAACGACATCTGCGATTCCATCAAAAGTAGAGTGTGCAG
>Ga0207940_1000156_pt1 | contig 23410 bp, 23 predicted proteins | sample LakMenEpi06Jul12_FD_150676 | JGI IMG/M metagenome (GOLD analysis project Ga0207940, IMG submission 150676) | Freshwater microbial communities from Lake Mendota, WI - 06JUL2012 deep hole epilimnion (SPAdes) | ecosystem: Environmental > Aquatic > Freshwater > Lake > Epilimnion/Euphotic zone ... | reverse complement strand
TCCAATACCCGCCAATAGTCCATTCACTAGTAAGTCCTCCCACCAAACATTGGGTAACACTGAGTTTAAATAAGAAGTTAAATTGGTAAATATCCATTCAATGCCATCCATGGGAAATTTCGCCATCCAAAAAACCGATTGAAATAAAACAAACAATACAGAAAGTAAAATAGCATAGCCACCTACACGATCTAAAAAAATGGAATCTAATTTCTCAGATCTTTTTTTATTAGCAGTAGGGTCTGGGGTGCTTACCCTCGTTTTCATTATCTCACTTATATGACTGTAGCGTTCTAATATTTCCTGGGCCTGGGTTTTGGTATGATTAAAATCATTGTCAATTTCAATTTGCTCAATTTCCTGCTGCATTTCTTTATCTAACGGAAATGCTTCGTGATGCATTAAATAATGTAGGGCTGCATAATCGCTATGGGTGGGGTATAATTTTTTAAAAGCTTCAATAGCTGCAGGCGCTAATTTTTTATTATCAATAAAACTCACTTGATTTTTTGAACGCGTAGTTTGAATAATATTTGTCAAAGCCGTTTTTAATTCTGTAAGTCCTTTATTTTTTCTAGCGTCAATGGCTACCACAGGAATACCTAAATCTTCTTGCAGTCCTGCAATGTCTATTTTAATTCCTTTTTTTGTCGCTAGGTCATTCATGGTAAGCGCCAATACCACCGGAATTTTTAAATCAATAATTTGAGTACAAAAAAGTAAATTTCTTTTCAGATTACTTGCATCAGCAATTAGTAATATTAAATCTGTTTTGACTTCTTCATCTACACCCATGAGTACTTTATAGGCCACCCACTCATCTTCTCTTTTGGGATAAAAACTATAAGTACCGGGTAAATCAATAAGGGTAGTGGGGTTACCCGCTAATTGCATTTGGCCTGTTTTCTTGTCTACCGTTACGCCTGGGAAATTGCCTACTTTTTGGTGCATGCCTGTAAGTGCGTTAAAAAGAGAACTTTTTCCGCTATTGGGGTTACCCACTAAAGCAATATGTATACCGGCATTCATGAGGTGGCAAAGCTAGGTTTTATGATTGGGCTATACTTACGAAATTAGAAATTGAGCAGAAGGGGAAAGATGATAAATATCATATCAAATTTTAGAGATACCTGTGTTTTGCTAATAGCTTTATTTAACTTTGGGGCTCAATCAAGTATGTATGCGCCGTATTGTCTTTTTCTTAGTGGTCTTATTCCCTTTTTTATTGAATGCTCAAAAGCTTACAAGAGCAGATAAAGTCCTTATTCAAAACTTAGAAAATCATATAAAATTTTTAGCCAGTGATGAATTAGAAGGTCGTCGTGCAGGAAGCCCAGGAGAACAAAAAGCAGTAGACTATATTATTTCGCAATATCAAAATGCTGGTATAAAAGCCATGGGCAATAATGGCTTTATTCAAAGCTTTCCTATTGATGAAGGAAAAAAATTATCTCCTAACTCTTTTATTAAAGTCAACAAACAAGTACTTCTTTTAGATGCTGATTTTTTTCCTATTTCAAATAGCGGTACTGGTAATATTAAATCCATGGCATCTCTTTCCTTAAATGAGGCCAAGCAAATTTGGTTTAAAGATTTGGGTGAAGTGTTGGAAGAAAATACTAGCAATCCACATTTCGATATTAATGAATGGTTGCTTACTACTGCTAAGGAAACAAAACAAAAAGCAGGGGCTGCTTTATTCCTTTACAATAGTGGCACACTGGTGGATAATATTCAATATTATAAATTTGATACAGCTAAAGCATTACCTATTCCTGTTCTGTATATTACCAAAAACGGTTTCTCAAAATATTTTACTGATGAATTAAGTACTTATGAAATTGAAGCTAGTATTGAGTTTGAGCACGCTTCAAGAACAGCACATAATGTAGCGGCCTTTATTGATAACAATGCTGCCAACACAGTTATCTTAGGCGCCCACTTAGATCACTTAGGCTATAACGAAGACCGTAACGCACTGGATATAAATAATAATATTAGAAATGGTGCCGATGACAATGCAAGTGGAACAGCTGCATTAATTGAATTAGCTAAAGCACTTCAAAAAAAATCGCCTAAAAATAATAATTATTTGATCTTGCATTTTTCTGGAGAAGAGTTAGGTTTATTTGGAAGTAAGTATTGGTTAGAACACCCAACCTATACAGGTAATTATAATTACATGATTAATATGGATATGGTGGGTCGTTATGATACTGCTAGAAAATTAACGGTAGGAGGTTATGGTACATCAACTAAGTGGGCCAATATTTTAGCAAGCGTATCTACTTCTTTAATTACACATTATGATAGTGCTGGTTCTGGTCCAAGTGATCATGCTAGTTTTTATAGAAAAGACATGCCGGTATTATTTATGTTTACAGGTAGCCACAGCGATTACCATAAAGCCACAGACGATTGGGATAAAATTAATTACGTAGGAGAGAGCCAAATTATAAGATATGTGCAGTCTATTATTAAAACAACAGACGCAGTGGGTAAATTAGATTTTCTTAAAACCCGTGAGGCTGCCATGGGCCGTAGCACTAAGTTTACAGTAAGTTTAGGGGTTATGCCCGATTATGCTTTTACAGGCACAGGGGTTAGAATTGAAGGTGCTAGCCAGGGTAAATTAGGAGAAAAAATAGGCTTAAAAGGGGGCGATGTATTACTTCAAGTAGGAGACTATAAATTAGTAGATGTGATGAGTTATATGCAAGCGCTTTCTAAATTTAAAAAAGGAGATGCAACAGTGCTTGTGTATAAAAGAGGAGCAGACGAAATAAAAATTGATATTGTTTTTTAAATATAATTATTTGTGAGCAGTAAAATAATTTTAGACCAAGACGCCATTAACGAAAGCGATTTCGAAGGCTCTCGTATTTTAGGTATCACGGCACCTATTAAGAATTATCAATTCTGTATTTTACTGAATCAATACATGGGCTTTGAATTTAGATTCAATCCCAATCATGAAATTGCTTTAAAGAGAAAAAATAGAACTTATTATTTTTCAATGTACGAAGGCAATGAGCCCAATACTTCTATTCATCATTTTGTTTACCATAATCAATTCGATGGCGAATATTTATTACCCGAATTAAAACACATGGATTTTATTTGGTGGATAAGAGGGGAGTGGATTGAAGATGAAAAAGTAAATGATATCTTACAAACTGTGCGCGGTATTAAAGGCGTGCAATTAGTTGCTGAATTAACACCTGATCAAATCAAAAACAAAGGGCATCTTATTTTTGAATAAAAAGGCCGGGCCTAATTAATATAAATTCTTTTTTCTTTTGCAGCCGTACATTCACCAATGCTTGCAGTATATTCAATACCCATTTCTTGTAAAATAGTTTGTACTTCTTTTAAGGCAGTAGGTGCTACGGCAATGAGTAAACCTCCATTGGTTTGTGGATCGGGTAATAATAATTTAGCTTCTGCTTCATCTACACCAGCGCCCAAAACCACGCCAGCACTAATGGAGCTCCAATTGCGGGCAGTCGCACCAGGTATTGTTTTTTGAGCTATATAATTTCTAACGGCTGGTATAATAGGTATTTTATTGTACACAATAGACGCCGATAAATTACTTCCTTCCATCATCTCAGTTAAATGTCCGAGTAATCCAAAACCTGTTACATCGGTCATCGCATGCACTTCTTTTATTTTTCCTAATGCTTCGCCTGCTTTATTAATGGTAGTAAGTTGCTTTACTAAAAATTTTAAATCTTCATCTGTAAGTACTGCTCTTTTTTGTGCAGTGGCCATAATGCCCACACCTAATGGTTTGGTTAATATTAATACATCGCCTTCCTTGGCGGTATCATTTCTTTTTAAATTTTCTATATCCACTAAACCATTCACCACTAATCCAAAAATGGGATCCTGACTATCAATACTATGTCCTCCTGCAATCACAATACCCGCATCTGCACAAGTTTTTCTTGCCCCCTCCATTACTTTAGCAGCCTCAGATGCTGGCAGTGTAGCTAAGGGCCAACCAAGTACAGCTAATGCAAAAATAGGTTTGCCGCCCATGGCATATACGTCGCTAATCGCATTTGCTGCAGCAATTTGTCCAAATGAAAATGCATCATCAACAATAGGCATAAAAAAATCAGTGGTGCTTATCATCGCCGTTTTTTCATCTAACTTATAAACGGCTGCATCATCTCTACTATCATTACCTACTAATAAATTTTTTACATTTGTTTTCGCACCTACATTATGCGCCGCTAATATTTCTGAAAGTATGGCCGGTGAAATTTTACAACCGCAACCACCCCCTTTAGAATGTTCTGTTAATTTTATACTCATGGTTAGTTTATTATTTTGTAACTATTTTATTTCTATACACGCTGCATCAAAAGCTTGAATGGTTTTTTCATCGCCTTCTAATAGCCAACTTTTAATGGCCATCGTTAATGCTTCACTTAAATGCCTTTGCATTTGTTTTATATCCCAACTTTTATTGGTTATCTCTTGCAAAGAAATAGGATTTGAGGATACCCTATTCGCTGCAGCCGTTGAAAAAGAAGCTTGGTTAATATTCATGCCAATTCCAATTACGGTCCAGGTCCATTCCTTCCCCCTCACTAGGTTTTCTATCAGTATACCCCCTGCCTTTCTGTCACGAAAATAGATATCATTAGGCTTCTTAATCTTAGTTTGCTCTCCAGCAAATGCTCCAAAAAAGGCCCTTGCCCCTAGCGCAATGGCTGCTGAAAACCCAATTTGATCGGCCGGCGTCCAAATTTTACCTGTTTTTAACTGCTTTAGCTCCAAAACATAGCTTGAAAGCAGGTTTTGTCCTTTTTCGCTTTCCCAGTTCCGACCATGCTGACCCTTCCCAGCAGTTTGAAAATCAGCTGTATAGCAACTGCCAGATAGGGCTAAACCCTGGTGTACTTGGTCCATGGCATAGATATTGGTACTAGGGATAGTAGTAAGTTCTATGAGCGGCTCCCCTAATAGGATATTTGGTGTGGCAGGTAACAAAGAATTGCTATTTTTGTAAAGTTAGTTTAGAATCATTTTAGTACCTTAAAATGTTTGAATTAATACCCATTTAACAAATAAATATAAGAATCATTGGAACCTCTTTCTGCTCTCAAAAACCGTAAAAAGTCTACGGTATTACAACTAACCCGCAGCTCAAAAATTTTCAAAACGATCATTCAGGCTATCCAGGATAAAAAGGGTACCAATATTATAAGTTTAGACTTGAAGAAAATTCCAGAGTCTACCAGCGATTTTTTTATCATCTGCGAAGCCAATAACACCACTCAATTAAAGGCCATTGCCGATTATATAGAATTTGAAGTGAAAACTAAATGCGGAGAAATGCCGTATAAAAGTGAAGGCAAAAACGCAGCACAGTGGTTACTCATCGATTATATCAATGTGGTAGTGCATGTAATGCATCCAGAAGCAAGACATTTTTATCAAATAGAAGATATGTGGAGCGATGCGGATACAAAATTGCATGATCTTTAAAACTTATTTAAATAAATATTGTTACTAAGTAGTAACGCAAATTATATACAACAAGCATTAATAGTCACTCATGATACCTGATAATAACAAGAAGAAAAGCCCATTAGGAGATGGTCCCAAATTGCCAAAATTCAATATTTATTGGATTTATGGTTTAATCGCCATTTCATTATTGTCTGCTCGTTTCTTCCAGACTGCTCCAGATATTTTAACCACTTCAGAACTTGAATTTAAGCAAGTGATGTTAACAGGGGGTGATGTTGAAAAAATTGATCTAGTTCAAAATAAAGAATTAGTCCGTGTTTACATAAAGCCCGATAGCATTGATAAAGACTTTTACGTTCAGAAATTAAAACGTAAAATGGATAAGGCTAAAATTAAAAACGTGCCTTTATTTGAATTTAATATAACAGACTGGAATAGTTTCAACGAAAGATTACAACGTTTTTATGAACAAAAAAATATTCAAGAAGTACCACAGAACGCAGTGAAAGAAGGAGAGTGGTTTGGCCCTATTGCCAACACTATATTTTCTTTAGTACTTATAGTTGTTGTTTGGGTGCTACTTATGCGCAAGATGGGCGGCGGCGGAGGAAGTGGTGGTGGCCCAGGCGGCATATTTAATGTAGGAAAATCGAAGGCGACATTATTTGAAAAAGGCGGCACTAAAGTAAATATAACTTTTGCCGATGTAGCAGGTTTAGAAGAAGCCAAAGAAGAAGTAATGGAAATTGTGGACTTCTTAAAACAACCCAAAAAATATACAGCCCTTGGAGGTAAGATTCCTAAAGGTGCTTTATTAATAGGCCCTCCAGGTACGGGTAAAACTTTATTAGCGAAAGCCATGGCAGGAGAAGCGCAAGTGCCTTTCTTTAGTTTAAGTGGTTCCGATTTTGTGGAAATGTTTGTGGGTGTGGGTGCCAGTAGAGTGCGTGATTTATTTAAACAAGCGCGTGAAAAAGCGCCTTGTATTATTTTTATAGATGAGATTGATGCCATTGGTCGTGCGCGTGGTAAAAATGCCATGATGAGCAATGACGAGCGTGAAAATACATTGAACCAATTATTAGTAGAGATGGATGGATTTGGTGGTGATACTGGTATTATTATTTTAGCAGCGACCAATCGTCCCGATGTATTAGACTCTGCTTTATTAAGACCAGGTCGTTTCGATCGTCAAATTTCTATTGACCGTCCCGATGTAAAAGGGCGTGAAGAAATATTTAAAGTGCATTTAGGTCCTATTAAAGTTTCTGAAAATTTAGATGTACATAAATTAGCAGAACAAACTCCAGGATTCGCGGGTGCAGATATTGCGAATGTGTGTAACGAAGCGGCGTTAATTGCTGCACGTAAAGGAAAGACAGGTGTAGAGATGAAAGATTTCCAAGACGCCATTGATAGAGTCATTGGAGGTTTAGAGAAAAAGAATAAGATTATATCTAAGGAAGAAAAAGAAGTCATTGCCTATCATGAAGCAGGACATGCAATTTGTGGTTGGTTCTTAGAACATGCTTATCCTTTATTGAAAGTAACCATTGTGCCAAGAGGTACAGCTGCACTCGGTTATGCGCAGTATACGCCTAAAGAACAATACTTATATACCATTGAACAATTAACCGACCAAATGTGTATGACCTTAGGAGGCCGTGCTGCAGAACAAATTTTCTTTGGTAAAATATCTACGGGCGCTTCTAACGACTTACAGCAAATTACCAAGATGGCTTATTCCATGGTGACTACTTATGGAATGAATGAAAAAATTGGCAATGTAAGTTTCTACGATCCTAGTCAAGAAAATACTTTCCAAAAACCATTCAGTGAAGAGACTGGAAAAATTATTGACGAAGAAGTACGCAAGATGATTGATGCTGCTTACCACCGCACATTAGATTTATTAACTTTAAGAAAAGGGGAAGTAGAAAAATTAGCAAAAGAATTATTAGATAAAGAAGTTTTGCATAAGAGTGATGTAGAAGCCTTAATTGGAATGCGTCCTTATGAAGAAGAAAAGGTAGTTACTTTTGATGTAGAAGAATCTAAATCAGAAGAAACTAAAACAGAAGCGACTGCTAATCAAACTACTACTGTAACAGATGCTACAGCCCCTGTTCAACCTTCTACTAATAATGAAGCAAGTACTGAAACACATTCATAAGAACTGAATACTATTCAATGGAATCACAAGGAGCGAAAACGAAAATTTTACAAAAAATTAAACAGGCATTAGAAAAGCCTGTTGCCGTTCCCTTCCCTGATCAGATTGCAGATAGACCTATTTTTATTCCCACTGAACAAGAATTAGCCATTGGCTTTGCGCAGAAATTTACAGAGCTACTAGGTAAATTTGTTTACTGCAGCGATGAAGGGGAGTTAGTGAATCAATTAGCAAAACTCATTCATTCAAATAAATGGGAGAAAATATATTCTAGAGAATCGGGTTGGTTAGATGATATGAAAGAATTTAGTTTTGATCCTGTAACTACGGATGATTTAGCAGGCTGTGATGCAGCCATTACTTTGTGTGATCATTTAATCGCAAGAACTGGTACGATTGTTTTAAGTAGCCAACAACTAAGTGGAAGAACTTCAAGTGTGTATGCGCCCATACATATATGTATTGCCTATACACATCAATTGGTTTTTGATATTAGTGATAGCTTAGCTGCCTTTAAAGCAGAATCGGATGCCCTACCTTCAATGATTAGTTATGCAACTGGGCCAAGCCGAACGGCCGATATTGAAAAAACCTTGGTGGTGGGTGTGCATGGCCCCAAAGAAGTCTACTGTTTTTTAGTAGATAAGTTATTAGATTAGTAACTTTAGTAGGTACACTATTATTTAGTAGGTATACGATTATATAGACATAGTATTATAAATTAAATGAGCGACTACATGGAATGGGTGCCTGGCAAAAAAATTTACTTTCTTTCTGATTTCCATTTAGGGGCACCTAATCAAGCGCAAAGCCATTTACGTGAAAAGCGTTTAGTGCGTTTTTTACAAAATGCTAAAAAAGACGCTTCAGCTATATTTATTGTAGGCGATATATTTGATTTTTGGTTTGAATACAAAACCGTGGTCCCTAAGGGTTTTGTGAGACTACTAGGCTGTTTAGCCGAATTAAGCGATGCCGGAATTGAGCTACATATTTTTACAGGTAATCATGATTTATGGATGAAAGATTATTTAACCGAAGAGTTAAATGCAAAAATATATTTTGAACCAGCTGAATTTACCTTGGCGTCAAAAAAGTTTTTTATTGGACACGGTGATGGACTAGGACCTGGAGACCAGGGCTATAAGATTATGAAAAAAATATTTACCAACCCTTTATGTAAATGGTTGTTTGGTTGGTTGCATCCCGATTTAGGTATTCAACTCGCCAATTATTTTAGCAGCAAGAGTAGGGCTAAGACCGGCACTTCTGACGAAGTATTTATGGGTGAAGACAAAGAGTGGTTAATTATTTACTCGAAACAAAAAGCAAAAGAAATGAATGCCGATTATTTTATTTTTGGACATAGGCATTATGCTTTAGATATAGCTATTAATGAAACCAGCCGTTATATTAACTTAGGCGATTGGCTAATGTCGAATAGTTATGCTGTATTTGATGGACAGGATATGCAATTACTTCATTGGAAGGAAGATTAAATAATACTAGTTATGAATTTGGATCAACAATTTTTAAATAATTCTTTACGTAGTTATATAGTTATTGGGGCTATTTTTATAGTGGCCTTCCTTGTAAAAAGGTTTATCTCTCGATTTTTTGCAAGTTTAATTTATACTTGGATTGATAAAAAAAATCATTCAGATTTAAGAAAAAGCCATGTACGCCGTTTAATTATTCCTATCGAACAGTTTTTAATTTATATGGTTGCTGTTGTAGCATTATATGAGTTAAATTTTCCCATTGACTGGGATATTCGCTTATATAAATTAACCCTTCAAGTATTCGTGGAGGCGGTAGTGAAATTATTTTTTATTATTTTATTTATTCGTGTTTGTTTAAGAACGCTGGAATTTGTAGCCATTATATTAGAAGAAAAAGCAAGGCTCACCAAGGATCAAACCGACGACCAACTGGTTTTGTTTTTTAGAGACTTCTTTAAAGTAATATTATACATCATTGGCTTCTTATTTGTACTACATTATGTATTTAATGAAAATATTGGCAATTTAGTGACTAGCTTAAGTATCGTAGGAGCCGCAGTGGCCTTGTCTATGAGAGAAAGTTTAGAAAATATTATAGCCTCTTTTATTATTTTCTTCGATAAGCCTTTTACCATTGGGGACTTAGTGAAAGTAAATAATTTCACAGGTACGATTGAAAAAATTGGACTACGCAGTACCCGCATTCGCACACAGGATAAAACCTATATATCGGTGCCTAATAAACAAATGGTAGACAATATAGTAGATAATATAAGTTTAAGAACCCAGCGTAAAATTGAATTAGACTTACAATTAAGTGTTGCTACTACCGCCTCGCAATTAGCTGCCTATAGCCAGTATTTGCAAAATGAAATAAGTCAGCTTAAAAATGTGAGCAGTGTACAAGCCTATGTTTCAGAAGCAGGTAAGCAATATCATGTACTACATATTGAGTGCTTAGTAAGTATGGATTTAGAATTCAATGAATTTATAGTCTTGAAAGAAAAAATAAATGTAAGGGCTATTCAATATGCGAATGATCATACCATTCAATTCGCAACCACTGTATAAAAATAAAATCAGCAATATACTCGCTTTATAAAGACTCTTTAAGCGATACCAAGAACTGCTTAATATTTTTCAAGCTATTTAAAACGGCAATATCTTTTTCTGCCTTTTCTTTATTATTCTTTAAATAAGTTTTAGCCCCCTCGATAGAGTATTTTTTTTCACGTAGTAAAAAATACAGTTGACGTAAAAATTCAATATCCTGTGCTCTAAATAATCTATCGCCCTTTCTAGTTTTTCTAGGTTGTAATTGTTTGAATTCTTTTTCCCAATATCTTATTAAAGAAGTATTGACATTAAACCAAGTAGCTACTTCACCAATAGGGTAGTATAATTTTTTTACCAATTCTTCAGAAGCCGGGATATTTAAAGTATGTATATCGGCGTCCATAGAAGCAAATGATTTTCTTCCTCTTTTGCTTACAGAAGATGAATGCGTAAAAGACATGGGAGTTCTTGAAACAGTTGGCAGTACTTCTTCCTCTGATACCTCTTTGTGTATTTTGGAATTGGCTTCTACGCTTGTTATTTGCTCAAGCTTAGGTGCAGCAGACTTCTTTTTATCAACCGGCGCTTTTATATGCACGGGTTGGTCTATTTCCATTCCAAATAAGTCAAGTTGATGCAAGTGTTTTGCCATAGAACAAAGTTAGGGGACTATGAATAGGAACTAAGCTTCCTAAATGATTGGTGGATAAATTGTTAAGTATGCAGTATTTTTGCGTATGCGCTTATTCATCTTAACGAGTTCAAAATTTACCATACCAAGGGCCCTGCTATGTCAGAAGGTATTGGATATCATTGAACTAGGCTTGAGTTCAGCACAAATTCATTTTTATATTGTAGGAGATAATCTCCCCGATTCCTTATTAACCTTGGAGCAAACTAATGATGCAGTCTCTATTATTAAAGAAGTAGCTGCTGAAAAACTAATCAAAGAAGTGACCAATGCTGCCATTATTCATTTTGGTGCAGATTTAAAAGGGAGCGATCAGTTTGCGCATTATTTTATTCCCCTGTCAGATCCTAGTTGTATACCAGGGCTTTCCATGATACATAAATGGTCTTTGACAAAAGCCTTTAAAAAATATTTAAAAAAATCGGTCGCTACTTATACCATCAATGAATGGACTACTCGTTTTTTAAAAAATAAATATAAAGGCTACGCTACTAAAATACAAGAAGCTTATTTACCTATTCATAGGTTGCCTATATATGAGTGGGTGGCTTTAGCAGATGCTAAAAATAGTTTAACTGATGGCGCTAATTATTTCTTGGCCTTCCAACCACTAGATGCTTTTGTGGATATGCTTAAAGAGTTTTCAATTTTTAAAAAATGGCAACAAACCAATATGGTACTGGTTTTCATTTTTGAAAATGAAAAAGAGGTGGCGCAGGCAGAGTCATTATTAGCGGGCTATAAGTTTAAAGATGCTATATTAATTAATTCCATATCCAATATGGAACTAAAATGGATAGCAGCTACCTATGCCATTTTATTTAATAATATTCGTTTTGATAAAACCAGTTTAATAGAAATGGCTATCGAGTATGACATACCACTACTTTTTAATAATGCTGAAAATCAAAATGAATCTCTTCCAACGGCTTGGCAGCAAGCGGGCGAGCAGTTTAGTTTTGAAGAAAAAGGAGGACTCTCTAATCATTTCAAATTATACTATAAGGATGAAGTGTACCGACAAGGAAGGGCCAGAATGGGTAAGGATTGGCTCACGGATTTATATGCAGAAAAGAAGAATACAGCTCTAGTGAAAATACCGCTAGCGCTAAAGACTAACTAAGGTTCTTATTTAATTAATTTGTATTTTTGTGTTTCAAAATTTTTAATATGCATCAGTCAAGTATTCAGGTTAACATTGGTTTAGACGATCAAAAAATTCCTCAAAATATTAAGTGGTCTGCCTCCGATAGTACGGCTACAGAAGCACAGGAAGCTCGTGCCATGATGCTTACTTTTTGGGATCCCACCGATAAAACCGCACTTCGCATTGACCTATGGACCAAGGACATGATGGTGGATGAAATGGCCGATTTCTTTTATCAAAATTTAATGGGCATGAGCGATGCCTATTTAAGAGCCACGCAAGACGAATCCTTGTCCAATGAATTCAAAGAATTCGCAAAGACTTTCTATACTAAATTTAGAGCTAGTCAACTTTCAGAAAATAATAAATAAACGAAAATAAAATCACGAATAGAAAATCAACTAAATTAACAATACTAAACCAAATATATTATGTCTTTAGAAACCGATGTGATGTCTTTAATGAAAGACGCAATGAAGAACAAAGATGAAGCTTTGTTAAGAGGATTAAGAGCTATTAAAGCAGAGATTATAAAAGCTAAAACAGAACCTGGTGCGAATGGTGCAATTACTGCAGAAACAGAATTAAAATTATTACAAAAATTAGTAAAGCAACGCAAGGATTCTTTAACCATATTCGAACAACAAAACCGACCAGACTTAGCCACCAAAGAATCCGAAGAAATTGCAGTAATAGAAAAGTTTTTACCTGCGCAAATGAGCGAAGATGACGTAAAAGCCGCTGTGCAAGCCATTATAAAGCAGGTTGGCGCTGCTGGTCCTGGGGACTTAGGTAAGGTAATGGGTATGGCTACTAAACAATTAGCAGGTCAGGCAGACGGTAAAGTCATTTCTGCTATTGCCAAAACTTTATTAAGCGCCTAACACTATGTGGTTAGATATACTCACAGGTACCATATTTATTATTGCCATTTTACAAGGCTTTAGAAATGGATTCATTAAAGCAGTCATTTCTTTTTTCTCCTTAATGATTGGATTAATTCTTGCTTTTCAATTTGCAGGCTGGGTGGCTAGTTATTTAAAAGAACATACTAAGATAGCTTCTCACTGGTTGCCCTTTATTTCATTTTTAGTTATTTTAGTTTTAGTACTTATTATATTAAAATTTATTTCTGGGGTCTTGCAACAAACTGCTGAATGGTTATTATTAGGCTGGCTAAATAAAGTATTAGGTATTGTTTTATATGGGTTTATTTATTTCACCATCTTGAGTGCAGTGATTTATTTTTTACAAGTATTAGGGGTGGTAGAAGCTACTGAAATGAAAGAGACTTACACTTATGACTACTTGCAAAAATGGTGGCCCTACTGTATGGAAAAAGCCGCTATTTTGATTCCTTCTATTAAAAGCACTTTTACCACTTTTTCTAACCCCTTTAAATAAGGGTTCAAATTGGCAGAATGCATTGATGCACAATAGGTTAATAAATTGTTATTTATCCTATAAGCACTTATTTAGCCCTGACTAAGTTTAGCCTTTTTTAAAACGAATTAACTACCTTTAACCAATCGACAAATTGGTCTAAAAAGGACGAAGCATGGAATACGAAATTATAAAAGACGGGAAGTTTGATTACCTAGAAGTAGGGGAAGGGGAAACGCTAATGCTTTGCCATGGACTTTTCGGTGCCCTAAGTAATTTCTCAGACTTGATTGAAAAATTTAGACATACCCACAAAGTAGTGGTACCCATACTTCCTTTATTTGATTTAGATATTTTACATACCAGTGTATCGGGCTTAGAAAAACATGTTGCTGCCTTTATTGAACATAAAAATTATACCAATATTCATTTATTAGGTAATTCTTTAGGAGGCCATGTTGCCTTGGTGTATGTTTTAAAACATCCTGAAAGAGTGAAGTCACTTACTTTAACAGGTAGTAGTGGTTTGTTTGAAAATGCGATGGGCGATAGTTATCCTAAAAGAGGGGACTACGAGTATATCAAAAACAAAACCGCACAAACTTTTTATGACCCTGCTGTTGCCACGCCTGAACTAGTGGATGAAGTTTTTGAAATCACAAAAAATAGAATTAAGGTCATTAAAATTATTGCATTAGCGAAAAGTGCTATTCGTCATAATTTAGGGGAAGAGTTGAATCAAATTCAACAACCTACTTTATTAATTTGGGGAAAGAATGATATTGTTACGCCTCCTTTTGTAGCAGAAGAGTTTAAAAAATTAATTCCGAATAGTCAATTACATTTTATTGATAAATGTGGGCACGCACCCATGATGGAAGTGCCTGTTGAATTTAATAGTATCTTAGAAAAATTCCTTGGTTCTTTATCTAAATAATAATTTTATGATTGCAAATGAAATGGCTATAAAAGGTTTTCCCATGCTACGCTTGGAAGACACCGCCTCCTTTGTATTGCAATGCATGGAAGATTATGAAGTGCAACATTTACCGCTATTAAAAGATGAATACTTTATTGGCTTAGTGTCGAAGGAGTCGGTATTGGATATTGCAGTGGATCAAACCCTTGCCACCATTGCAGAAAACCTGCTGCGCATTGGAGTGAACGGCGGGGCGCATTTTACAAAAGCCTTAGAATTATTTTCAAAACATGAACTTTCCTTATTGCCTGTATTAAATGAGCAACAAGAATGCGTGGGCGTGATTACACAGAAAATTTTAAATGAAAATATTGCTCGTTTCATAGGAGCAGAACAAAATGGCGCCATCATTGTGCTGTCTATTTCTCCCTATCAATATTCTTTAGCAGAAATGAGTCGTTTGGTAGAAACTAATAATGCTCAAATTTTGCAATTAAATAGTTTTTTTGAGCCTGCCACGGGTGCCATGATTATTACCCTTAAAATTAATCAAGAAGAGGCCTCTGCAATTATCTCTACTTTTGAGCGTTACGATTATCAAGTGCTACATTATTTTGGCAAGTCGCCACTTCACAATGATATTGAAAGTCATTACCATCATTTAATGAACTACTTAGATGTGTAATAAAATAAAATATCTATTATTTTTTACTGCTTCTTTTTTATTTTTTTCAAACCTAGTTTCGGCACAAATAAAAATTAGCTCTATACATATAGAGGGGAATAGAAGAACCAAACCTTATATTATTTTAAGAGAGTTACCTTACCATGAGGGAGATATTATTTCAAAAGACTCTTTAGCAATTGCAGATACCATCTCACAACAACAATTATTTAATACTACTTTGTTTGAGCAAGTGACGGTGCAATCAGTGTTTCTAGATAGTACGCAAGTGGTCATTAAAATTAATGTGCGTGAAAGATGGTATTTATTTCCCATTCCTTATTTCAGGTGGGTAGATAGAAACTTTAACCAATGGTGGAATGAACAAAACAGAAGCCTAGACAGAGTGAATTATGGAATAAACCTAAGACAATCCAATGTGACGGGTAATAATGATAAATTGAATGCAGCTTTTATAACAGGGTATACACAACAATTTAGTTTTAGGTACCAAATACCCTTTATTGATAAAAAATTACGTTATGGCCTAGCCTTGGGTTGGCAAAATGCTACACAGAAAGAAATTAATATTGCAACCAAATTAGACAAGCAATTTTTTTATAGAACTCAAGATATTATTCAAAAGGGCTATCGAGCCAATGCCAGTTTATTGTACCGTCCTAATTTATTTGAAAGACATAGTTTTCAAATGGGTCTAGGAAGAAACGAAATAAGTGATTCTGCTTTTTTGTACCAACCTATTTTTTTACCTAGTCTTCAAAAAACATTTTCTTATCTAGATGCCTCTTTAGCTTTTTCACGCATTCGTTTTGATTACAATGCATACCCTACCAAGGGGCAGTCTACCGATTTAATATTGTATCAACGCTTCTCCAAGAATAGTAATCTAAGTTCTATTCAACTTAGAAAAATATGGGCCCGTCCTTTTTCAAAGTCGAATTTTATTTTTGTAGAATCTAATAACCTGGTTAAATTTTTACCCAATCAAAATTATACCGATAATAAATTATTAGGTTATGGTAATTTGCAATTGAATGGCTTGGATTATTATGTCGTTGATGGAACTGCAGCTAGTATTTTAAAAGTCTCTTTTCATCATGCATTAGGGGCAGTTAGTATAAAAAATAGATTCATACCTAATCGAATCCCTATTATTAAATATCAATTTTGGCTCAAGGCCTTTACAAATCTTGGCTATGTCTACAGTGAAAAACCTGTAAATGGTAATCGCCTTGCCAATACGCTGCTTAGAACAGCAGGGCTGGGTATGGATATTGTTGGCATTTATGATTTTGTATTAAAAATTGATTACAGCTTGAATCAGCTTGGAGACAAAGGGTTATATTTGCGTGCGGGTATTAATTTTTAAATTTTTTGGATGAAAGTAGCTATATATAGTAGAGGCGTTGATATCGATCAGCAACAATCATTGCAAGCATTACTGCTGGCATTGGATAAGCATGCTATTACGATTTATGTCTATGCCGAACTAATAGAAAAGTTTAATTTACAAGCGAGCGCTGGTAAAGAACCGCTGATCGCTTTCAATTCTTTTTCTGCCATACATGATAGCATTGATTGTTTAATAAGTTTAGGAGGAGATGGTACAGTGCTCGATGCGGTCACTATCGTGGGCGATAGTCAAATTCCTATTCTAGGTATTAATTATGGCAGGCTTGGTTTTTTAGCTACTATTTCAAAAGACGAATTAACTGTAATGGTAGAGGCTTTAGTAAACCGTACTTATGTGATTGAGAAAAGAACATTATTACATTTAGACGCCGACCCTATTATTTTTGGAAATGCTCCTTATGCATTAAATGAATTTGCCATTCATAAAAGAGATACTTCCCCAATGATTAAAATTCATACTTATTTAAATGGTGAATTTTTAAATTCTTATTGGGCAGATGGATTAATTGTTTCTACGCCTACCGGTTCTACTGGATATAACATGAGTTGCAATGGCCCTATTTTATTTCCTGATTCTGCAAGTTTTGTAATTACACCCGTAGCGCCACATAATTTAAATGTACGCTCTATTGTGGTGCCAGATAGTTCTGTGATTTCATTTGAAATTGAAGGCAGAACAGAAGAGTTGATTTGCGCCTTAGATGCTAGAAAAGAAATTGTACCCAAGAATATTCAATTGGCTATTAAGAAAGAATCTTTCTCTGTTAATTTCATAAGACTCAATGAGAACAGCTATTTGACGACCTTACGAACAAAGCTCACCTGGGGCTTGGATAAAAGAAATTAGCCCATGCGCAAGCAATTTATTTATTTATTATTTCTTTTATTTTTTACTACAAGTGTACAAGCGCAGTATTTACAACTAGTAGAAAATAAAGGTGAGTTTGGTGTATTTGCTGGCCAAGCTTCTTACAATGGTGACATAGCGCCGAACTTACAATTTCTAACTACAAATTTTGGTGGGTTTTATAAAAGACAATTGAATGATTATGTAGGTCTAAGATTGAATTATGAAATTATTCCTTTAGGTGCTTTTGATTCATTGACAGCCAATACTATGAATTCCTATGTGCGTGGAAGAAGTTTATATTTTAAAACTACCTATCAAGATATAAGCTTGATGACAGAACTTTATTTTTTAAAATTTATTAATGGCAATAAAAATTATCGTTTCAGTCCTTATCTAGGTTTTGGTGTAGGTTATTTATCTCCATTAAAAGATACTAGTACTCCATTAAGAGATTCTAGTAATTATAAGATACCTGGCGCGTCCACCAAAGCACCTAACATTATTACCATGCCCTTAACTATTGGTTTCAAGTATAATGTAGTGGGTTCCTTTAATGTATTTGGAGAATTCACTTATCGTTTTACAAATTCGGATCAACTAGATCATTTTGGAGATAATAATATTTACCCCAAAGGAGGCATTAATTACCAGGCAAGTACTTCTGGTAAGGATCAATTTTTTTCTGCCAAATTGGGCTTGTCGTATAATTTCTTAAGAATATATGGTCCAGATCCAAGGCCAAAAGCCAAAAGGGATAATCTATTTAGCAAAACAAGCAAAACAAGTAATAAAGGCACTAAAAAGTCTTTATTTGGCTTCTTTAAACGCAAATAACCTAGTTATTTTCATAATTTTACACCATGGAAAACCTGGATTTAAGCAAACTGCCTAAGCATATTGCCATTATTATGGATGGCAATGGAAGATGGGCACAAGAACAAGGCCAGGACCGCTTATTTGGTCATTATCAAGGAGTTATAAGTGTTAGAAAAGTAGTAGAAGCGGCCACTGAAATAGGCATTCAATACCTTACCCTCTATGCTTTTAGCACTGAAAATTGGGAAAGACCTGAGCAGGAAGTCACAGGCCTAATGACCTTATTTGTGGATACGATTGCCAAAGAAGTCCCCGATTTACATAAAAACAATATCAAGCTTCGTTTTATTGGCAATTTAGGCTTGCTGCCTGACCACGCAAGAGCAGCCTTGGACAATGCCACTGCCCAAACAGCTCAAAATACGGGCCTAACCCTTATTGTGGCTTTAAGTTATAGTAGCAGGTGGGAGTTAGTGGAAGCTGCTAAAAATATCGCTCGTAAAGTGAAAGCAGGTAGTTTAAGTATGGATCATATTACAGAGACAACTTTGTCTGAAGCCCTTACTACCAGTGAGTTTCCTGATCCCGAATTAATGATTCGTACCAGTGGCGAATTTCGTATAAGTAATTTCTTATTGTATCAATTGGCCTATGCCGAATTGTACTTTACAGAGACCAGATGGCCCGATTTTAGGAAGGATGATTTAATAAAAGCCATCCTTGATTTCCAATCCAGAGAACGCAGATTTGGTAAAACCAGCAACCAGCTGCTACCGAATGATGAAAAATAGTAATATGTTTATTTTCACTTTTAACAAAGACTTTGAATTATTACGAGTAATTTGCGACACTTTTAAAATTATAAATGTTTAGTCCCTTAGCAGATGCATAAATTTCTTCCCTTTTTAATAGGTTCACTATCAGTACTTTTATTGAATTCGACTTCTTATGCTCAGGATACCCCTGTTAAAGATTCGGTGACTCAGATTAATGTTCAACTGATCAATATTTTCAACCAAAAAACGATTACAAAATACAAGATTCGTAATATCAAAGTGGTCGGTAATGAAAATTTCGATGAAAATTTATTGCTTTCACTTTCTACTTTAAATACGGGAGATGAGGTAGCCATTCCAGGCGGTGACAACTTTGCAAAATCTATTCGCAAGTTGATGGATCAAAATTATTTTAGCGATGTAAGTATTTATTTAACAGATCTAGTAGGCAAAGAAATTGATGTAGAAATTAATGTAACGGAGCGACCTCGTTTATCTAGGTTTAATTTTCTGGGTGTAAAAAAATCGGATATCGATGAATTGTCTGGTAAAACCGGCTTAACACCGAATAGAGTAGTAACTGATAATATGAAGATTACGGCTATTGAGGGTATCAAAAAATATTATGCTGAAAAAGGTTTCCAAGATGTCAAAGTCACTATCAAAGAAAAAAAAGATGCCACTAGAAAAAATAATTTATTATTAGATTTTGTGGTAGACAAAGGGCCTAAAGTAAGAATTAACAATATCAATTTTGGAGGTAATAAAATTGAGGAAACCAAGCTTAAAAAAAGCTTGAAGGAAGTGCATGAAAAAATGAGACTTACTTTATTTCCTATTAATGACAAGGCAGTCATTGTTAAAACAAGTCCTTATACTTTTGAACAATATATGTCTGAGAAAGGTTTTTTAACTTTTACCAAGACTAGAAAAATATTAAATCCTTATGTGAGGTTATCCCTTTCTTCTGCTAAGTTTAATATTAAAAAATACGATGAAAGTAAAGACAACTTATTAGACTATTATAACTCATTAGGATTTAGAGATGCGGTAATTGAAAGAGACACCGTTTATCATAATGCAGGGGGTAATTTGAATATTGATTTACAAATGAAAGAAGGACGTAAATATTATTTCGGTAATATTAATTGGAGAGGTAATACTAAGTATACCGATTCTATTTTGTCTGTCATTTTAAATATTAAGAAAGGGGAAATTTACAATAGAGAAATCTTATTTAATAAATTGGGTAAAACACCTACTGCTGAAGGTGGTGATGTAAGTACCTTATACCAAGACGATGGTTATTTATTCTTTAGAGTGGATCCTATTGAAACGGCTGTATATAATGATACCATTGATTTTGAAATTAGAATTGTTGAAGGTCCTCAAGCAACAATCAAAACCATTCGTATAGCGGGGAATGAAAAAACAAAAGATTTTGTTGTTCGTCGTGAGATAAGAACGCTACCGGGTGATAAGTTTAGCCGTACTTTATTAATTCGTTCTCAACGTGAAATTGCACAGTTAAACTTTTTTGATCAAGAGAAAATAAAAATTGATCCTATACCTAATCCAGAAGATGGTACAGTGGATATTAATTATGGTGTAGAAGAAAAATCGAGCGATCAATTAGAGTTAAGTGCTGGTTGGGGAGGTTTTATTGGATTGACTGGAACCTTAGGGGTAACTTTTAATAACTTTAGTTCAAAGAATATATTTCAAAAAGCTGCTTGGGATCCACTTCCAATTGGAGATGGACAAAAACTAAGTGTAAGGGTTCAGAGTAATGGCAAGGCCTTTAGATCAACCAACCTTTCATTCACAGAACCATGGTTCGGCGGCATAAAAAGAAATACACTTACTGTTAGTGTGTACAATACTAAATACGGACAAACCTTTAATCAATTGACAGGGATGTATGATCCCAATGCTGCAGATTCAAGATATATCTCTACTTCAGGTGCTACGGTTTCTTTTGGTAGACAATTAGCTTGGCCTGATGATTATTTTTCTTTGAACATGGGATTAAACTATACAAGGTATACTTTAAAAGATTATGCTATTGATCCTTTTAATCTTCCCAATTTTAATAATGGTGTTGTAAACAATGTCAATTTAAGACTTGCTTTGCAAAGAACTTCAGTGGATCAACCTTTGTTTCCAAGAACGGGATCTACTTTTTTAATGAGTGCGCAATTAACACCGCCTTATTCTTTGTTTGATCCTAATTTCGCTTTCAAACAAAATCCATACGAATTATTAGAATACCATAAATGGCGTTTTAATGGTGAGTGGTATGTGCCACTAGGTAAGCCAGCGGGAGAAGACCGTAACAAACAGTTTGTTTTAAAATTTGCTGCTAAATATGGTTTCTTGGGCGCTTATAATAGCGACTTGCCTATTTCGCCATTTGAGCGTTTTCAAGTGGGAGATGCAGGACTAAGTAATCAATTTGCTTTATTAGGATTTGATATCATTGCACAAAGAGGTTATCCTGTGTATGAGAGTTCTAATCCAAAAATAAATCCTGATCAACAATCTTCCAGACAAAAATTTACCATCTTTAATAAGTATGCGGTGGAAGTGCGATATCCTTTAAGTTTAGCGGCAAGTAGTACTATTTATGCTTTAGGATTTTTTGAAGCGGCCAATGGCTGGTATAGTATGAAAGAGTATAATCCATTTAATTTAAGACGTTCGGTAGGTGTGGGAATGCGTTTCTTTTTACCTATGTTTGGTCTATTAGGTTTTGACTACGGTATAGGGCTAGACAGATTGTCTGGAACTAGTTCATTGAAAGATGCTGGAAGGTTTACCTTTATGCTGGGTATTGAACCAGAATAATATTTATTGTAATTTTCATTTCAAAAATAATCGAACATGCAACTTAAAAAACAGATTTTGGTCCTTTTTATTGGACTAGCCACTTTTTTTACAAGTCAGGCACAAACAAAATATGCGGTTATTAATACCAAGTATATTTTAGATAAGATTCCTGAATATAAGGATGCAGACAAAAAATTGAAAGTCCTAGGAGATGGCTGGCAACAAGAAATTGATGTCAAGCAAATGGCCTTGGATAAAATGTATAAAAACTATGAGGCTGAGCAATTTATGCTCTCTGAAGATCTTAGAAAAAAGAGAGAAGATGAGCTTTTTATAAAAGAAAAAGAGTTGAGAGATTTGCAAAAAAAGCGTTTTGGCTACGAGGGTGATTTATTTAAAGAAAGGCAAAAACTGGTTAAACCCATTCAGGATAAGGTATATAATGCAGTCCAAAAAATGGCTGCGGCAAGGGCTTATGACTTCATTTTGGATAAAAGTGAAGGAATTACCATTATATTTGCAGACCCAAAACTGGACAAAAGCGACGACGTTTTAAAAGAATTGGGCATCAACAACTAAAACAACATCTTATGAAAAAAGGCTTCTTAGTAGCTGTCATCTTATTTATCGCAGCTTCATTTACAACAAGTGCCACTGCACAAACAAAGATTGGTTACTTTGATGACCAAAGCGTTATTGCTTTGTTCCCTGGTATCCAAGAAAAATTAGATACTGTGCTTAGATCTTATGCACAAGATACTTTACAAGAAGAGTACAACTACACTTTAAAAGATTATCAAATTAAGGATAGCATTTTTAGAAGAGATTCTGCTGAGTTGTCTAAAAAAGCGAAAGCTTATGAAATGGCTACTACCGACTTAAATAAATTAAAGTATAAGTTAATCAACTGGCAACAATACCAACAAAGTATGATGCAACAAAAAGAGGAAGGTCTTTTATTGCCCTACAGACAAAGAGTGGCTGCTGCTTTAAGCGAAGTAGTTGCAGAAAATAAATACACTTTGGTATTAAAGGCAGATGCTTTATCTCCTTATGCGCAACCTTCTATTGCAGACAACTTAACCATTCGTGTTGCTATTAAGTTGAAGTTGGCCTTACCTAAGGATGTAGAAGATGCCTTCAAAGCGGCTACAGGTGGAACTGCTACAAAAGCAGCTGCTCCAGCTAAAAAAGGATAATTCTTTTTTAAAATATTTTTGAATAGAACCTCGTTGTTATGCAACGAGGTTCTTAGTTTTACATAAGAAAGTTTTAACAGCGTATTCAATTAAATAAATATTATGTCAGCACCCATTGGGGTCTTTGATAGCGGTTATGGTGGACTCACCATTTTAAAGGAATTGAAAAAACAATTACCTAGTTACGATTATATTTATTTAGGAGATAACGCACGTGCCCCTTATGGCAGTAGGTCTTTTGAAACCGTATATCAATATACTTTAGAAGCAGTGAACTGGTTTTTTAAACAAGGTTGCTCTTTGGTAATTATTGCTTGCAATACGGCTTCCGCTAAAGCACTTCGCAATATTCAACAATTAGATTTACCTCATCTAGATCCTAGCAAAAGAGTCTTAGGTGTGATTCGTCCCACCACAGAAGTCTTGGGGCATTTTTCTACCAACCAACAAATTGGCATCATGGGCACCTTGGGTACAGTGCAAA
>Ga0207940_1000136_pt1 | contig 24366 bp, 25 predicted proteins | sample LakMenEpi06Jul12_FD_150676 | JGI IMG/M metagenome (GOLD analysis project Ga0207940, IMG submission 150676) | Freshwater microbial communities from Lake Mendota, WI - 06JUL2012 deep hole epilimnion (SPAdes) | ecosystem: Environmental > Aquatic > Freshwater > Lake > Epilimnion/Euphotic zone ... | reverse complement strand
CTCCCAGGCCATTTTATTGCCAGGTTGTCCTTGTGCATTTACATAGATAGTGGATTGTACAACGTCACTAGATATCCAAGCAGCATAATTTGCTGCTTCTTGTACATTAGTACAAGAACTTGTTATAGCAATACCAGCTCCTCCTAGTACTGTATTATTTATTTCAGGTACTGTATGGTATTTTAAAATATTTTTTCTAAATCCAGCTCTTGAATAATTCGTATAACAAAAAGCAAGCGGGCTATAAGCAATATCATTTTGCTCAGCCATATAATCATATAAAGCAATCGGGTTCCAATCCAAAGCCTTAGGATGAAATACATCACACATTGTACGAAGCGTGCTTAGTGCTTTTATTCCTACTGAAGATTCTACTAGTAATTCATTGTTTTCTCTAATGGGTGATCCAAATTGGGCTGTAAGGCTTAAAAAGCTACATAAACAATCGGTAGGACAAAGTGCCATACCTATATATAATTTTTTTGAAGCTAAGGTTTTAGCTAAAGCAAAAACTTCCTCCCAGGTATTAGGTATGCTATACGTATTCATTAAGTCAGCTCTATAACTAGCGCACTGCATAGCAGCATCAATGGGTAGTGCCCATTGTTTTTCATGATAATGATAAGATTCAAAACTTGGGCCAGCAGAACTAATTTTAAGTTCATTTAAAATATTTGCAGGTACTAAATCATTTAAGGGCATTAAGCATTGAGATGCCTCCGCCACACCTACATGTGGGTGATCCATGATAATTAAATCAAATTGTTTTGAAAGCGCTTCTAATGACTGGTCTCCAAAATTAGTAAGTGATCTTTTTTGCCAGTCTACTTGAATACCTTTCTCTTCGTAATACAGCTCAGATGCGGCTATCAGCGGATCATATCCTCTTGCGTGATCCCAGGTAATACCTTTTAATTTAATCATGAATACTGCTTTATTTCTTTTCTAAACTCTTATTGTAAAAAGCTTGTATTTTTTCTTGTCCTTCTTTGGATCTATAAAACTTTCCAAGAGCAGTCGCTTCCTTAGCTTGCAAAGCAGCTGTAATACCATTAGCAGCTTCCTGTGTTAATTGTTTAATAGCTAAAAGCCTGTCTGGTAATTGAGCTGCAAATGTTTGTGCAAATTCAGTAGCCTTCTCTATAAAATTCTCTCTTGGGTATATATAATTAATAACGCCGCGTGCATGCATTTCTTCTGCAACAATAGTTCGGCCTGTCATTACAATTTCATTGGTTAAATTAATACCTATTTTTTTAGTAAGTCTTAGGCTTCCTCCACCGCCAGGAATAAGGTTTAATAAAATTTCAGGAAGACCCATCTTTGTACCAGCAGCCGCCACTATCATATCACAGGCAAGTGCAATTTCAAAACCTCCACCAAAGGCATAACCATTAATAGCAGCTATGACTACTTTAGAATTATTTTCAATACCTGCATATAAAGAATGTCCCTTTAATTGAAAGGCGTCAAACTGAGCCTCTGTTTGCTGCGCATACTCTTTAATATCGGCACCTGCCATAAAAGCCTTGCCAGCACCGGTTATCACCACCACCCCTATTTCTTGGCTATCAGCCTTATTTACAAAGTCTAATGCATGAATAATTTCATCCATCATAAATGCATTCATAGCGTTTAATTGTTCTGGCCTGTTAAATTTTATGAAAGCAATTTTATTATGTATCTCTAAAATGATATGCTCGTATTTCATTATTTAAATTTCTTTATACATTTAATTTTTAGAACTAGTTTGTTCCAAATATTTCATCTTACTTATTTCTTTTTTAATTTTTCCACTGAAATAATTTTATTATTCAATAAATTTTCGATGGATGCATCATCATAACCCAATTCTTTTAAAATTTCTGGGCCATGTTCTCCAATCATAGGAGAAGGTCTAGTAATAGCACCAGGTGTTTCACTCATGGTAAATGGAATATTAGTCACTTTTAAATTACCTGCCTTAGGATGTTGAATATTTACAAAAGTATTATTATGTATTACTTGTGGGTCGTTAGCTACCGCCGATTGATTATTCACTTGGGCCACCCATAAGTCGTATCCTAGCATTATTGTAAGCCACTCTTCGGTAGTTTTAGTAATAGTGACTGCTTGTATGCGGTAATAAATTTCATCTCTTTTATCGAATAAAACTTGCTTATCGTTATATACTAATAAACTAGGGTCTCCTAGCGCTTCTACTAGTGTATCAAAGGGGTTCATGGCAATGGCTAAATAACCATCCTTGGTTTTATAAGTACCAAAAGGTGCAGGATTACCCGGATGCCCAATACCCGATTCTGGCCTTTCAAACTGAACGCCTAAATTTTGAATAGTGAAATAGTCTTGCATTTGAAATGCAATGGCAGATGAAAGTAGATTAGTTTGTATTTCTTGCCCAATACCCGTTTTCTCTCTAAAATAAAGTGCCGCTAAAATAGCGTACACACAGTTAAAAGCGTTTACCTGATCACATAGTGCGGTGCCTAAAGCAACCGGGCCATCCGATTTTTTTCCACTAGTCATAATAGCGCCACTTACACTTTGTACGAGTAAGTCTTGGCCAGGTCTTTTTAAATAAGGGCCATCACTACCCCAACCCGATGCAGAACAATAAATAATTTTTGGATTTATTTTTTTTAAAGCAGCATAGCCATAGCCTAATCTTTCCATCACGCCAGGTCTAAAATTTTCAACTACTATATCGGCCTGTTCTATTAATTGTAGTATAATTTTCTTGCCTTCTTCTTTTTTCATATCAATAGCAATAGATCTTTTATTTCTATTCCATGCCATAAAACAAGGCGACTCATCTTCTGCTATCCATTTATTAAAAAAAGTCATGCCGCGATAAATATCGCCAGAGCCGTATCTTTCTATTTTAATTACATCTGCTCCTAAGTCGCCCAACATTTGTGTGGCGTAAGGACCTTGTAATAGTTGTGAAAAATCAATCACTTTTAAACCTGCTAATGCCTGCTTCATTGTATGCGCTATTATTTATATTTAATTATTCGGTGTATCTAGGCAGCGTGCAAAGTCCACCATCTACTTTAATATCTTCTCCAGTAATAAAACCCGATTCATCAGATGCCAGGAAAACCGCTGTCATGGCCACTTCTGAAGAAGTCCCTAGTCTGTTCATAGCGTGTTGTGCAGCACTTTTTTCTAAAAAAGCAGTGCCTTCTGTCTCTGCTCTTTTTGCATTCATAGGTGTATTAATAGCCCCTGGAGAAATACTATTAAAACGAACATTGCTTGCACCAAACTGTCCAGCTAATTGATTGGTCATGGCTAGCATGGCTCCTTTAGCACCTGCATAGGCCGTCCAATTATGCCAGCTTCGAAAAGCTTGTGTAGAAGAAATATTAATAATACTACCCGACTTTTCTTTAATCATATGCGGAAGCGTTTCTTTAATAGTTCTAAACACACTTTTTAAATTAATATTCATAAGGGTATCCCAATCACTTTCTGGCATTTCCATAATATTACCGCCAATGGCTACTGCTGCATTGTTCACTAGTATATCTACTTTCCCAAATGCTTTAATAGTTTGATGCACTAAATTTTTTACATCCTCTGTGTTACCTACATCGGTTTTTACGGCTAGTGTTTTAGCACCATTAGCAGCCAAGTGTTTTGCTTCCTGCATTAATTGTGCTTCATTAATATCACTTAATACCACCATGGCCCCCTCTTCTGCAAAGGCAGTGGCAATCGCAAGCCCTATTCCACCTGCAGCACCCGTAACAATGGCTACTTTATTTTTTAATCTCATGCAATTATTTTTTTTCGTTAATCGTTATCCAATACTTTTCAATTTCTTCCAAACTCTTTCCCTTGGTTTCAGGAATAATTTTAATTGATAAATACAAAGCCGGCGTAGTCACTAAAGCAAATAACCAAAAAGTGCCAGCGGGTGTAAGCTTTTCTAATAATAATGGCGTAAGCTGCCCTACCAGCGCGGTTCCTATCCAAAGTGAGAAAGTGGCTAATGCCATGGCTTGGCCTCTAATTTTAGCTGGAAATATTTCAGATAATAAAACCCAAATAACAGGGCCATAAGAAAAAGCAAAGCAGGCAATGAAAAATAAAATAAAAGTAAGCAGCAAGTAAGTATTATTAATATTAAAATAAAACAGACCACCCACAATAATTAATGAAGATAAAATACCTATGACTCCAGCAATAAGTAATGGCCTACGACCTAATTGATCTATTTTCCAAATAGCAATTAAAGTAAATAATACATTCACTAGCCCAATAATTACTTGACTACCTAAGGCGTCAGCAATAGGAAGCCCCGCCGATTCTAATATACCAGGACCATAATATATAATGGCATTAATGCCGCTAATTTGAGTGAGAAAAGCTAGTGAAATTCCAATTAACATAGGCAGTCTAAAACTTCCTTTAAAAACAATACTTAATCCACCGCTCTCCCTAGCTAGGTTAGACTTAATATCATTCATTTCTTTTTGCGCTTCTTCGTCATTGACAATTTTATGTAAAATAGTTAAGGCTTCTGTTTCTCTATTTTGAATAGTTAACCATCTTGGACTCTCAGGTACAATTTGTAATAGTACTAAAAATAAAATAGCAGGAACAGCAGAAGTACCTAACATAATTCTCCAAACCTCTGAAACCATTATCTGGAATACAGTTCCAGTGCTTTGCGCAAAAGTTTCAGATTGTGAAAGCTTTAATAAATAAGCATTGCTAAAATAAGAACAAAGTATACCAATAGTAATGGCGAATTGATAAAGCGCCACCAAGCGCCCTCTTTTATGTGCAGGAGAAAGTTCTGAAATATATAAAGGTGATACCATGGAAGCTACCCCAATACCTAGGCCGCCCACGAAGCGGTAAAAAACTAAATCGTTGAATCCTATAGCGAATGTGCAACCAACGGCGGAGACTCCAAAAAACAAGGCCGATAAAATAAGTACTTTTTTACGCCCATATTTATCGCTTAAAACACCCGCCATGGCAACACCAGTAATGCAACCTACTAAGGCAGAACTTACATACCAACCGGTGCTTATAGCATCTAAATGAAATTGCGTGGATACAAAATTAATAGTGCCAGAAATAACAGCAGTATCATATCCAAATAAAAAGCCCCCCAAGGAAGCAATAATGGCCAAAGTATTTATGTAATTTTTTTTAGAAGATGCCATTGTCGTAATTGTGGTTTATGATTAGCTAAAAGCAAGGAAATTCGTATCTCTAATATACGATTTTATGATGAGACCCAAAAAGCCCTAAATATTGACTGGCTAAGCTTTATCTTTGCCCCATGGGCCAGAAAAAACTGATCAAATTTGCAGCCATTAAGCAGTACGAGAATGTATTGGAATACCCACAGGGAATGCCGGGCAAATGGAAGGCCTATTTTGAAAAATTAAACTTAGGCGACTACCCCATTTCACTAGACAGCCTTGAAATTAGCGCTAATAATAGTCCCCAAAACAATACTGCTATTAAGCCCTTGGTATTGGAGCTAGCTTGTGGGCGTGGAGAATATGCGGTAGGATTAGCACGACTATTTCCTGAACAAAATTTTCTTGGGTTGGACATTAAAGGCAATAGAATTTGGAAAGGTGCCAGTATTGCTAATAAAGAAGGCATCAAAAATGTTGCCTTTGTTAGAACGCAGATAGAACAAAGCATTCAATATTTTGCCAAAGAAGAAGTAGCTGAGATATGGATTACTTTTCCCGATCCTCAATTAAGATTATCTAAAGCCAAAAAGCGTTTAACCCATCCGCAGTTTTTAAGATTATACCAGCAGTTTTTACAACCAGGAGGTATAGTGCATTTAAAAACTGATAGCCCTAATTTATACTTATTTACCAAAATAGTGATTGAGCTCTATGGCCTTACACTATTGACTTCTACCGATGATGTATATGGAACTGCCTTTATGCAATCAGATAAATGGGATGAAAGATATGCCATTAAAACTTATTATGAAGGCTTGAACATTGCAAGTAGTAATCGTATTCATTATATTCAATTTAAGATTGATAAAGCATTACCCATTGCAAAAGATGAAACTCTTAAAGAAATGATTGCTGAATTTGAAGTAACAGAAACACATGATGCGAAAAGAGAAAGAGGCGTTAAAGTAAACGAAAATTAAAGCAAGGGAAAGTTAAAGTAATCAAAAGTTAAAGCAAAGGAAAATTAAAAATGACTGAAGGAGTACAATATTATATAGACGTTGATGGTAAATATGTATTTACAGAATTGTATCACAAAGAAAGAGGCTATTGCTGTGGAAATGCATGCAGACATTGCCCCTATAATTACGAAGCCGTGCCTGAACCAGTAAAAACAAGGTTACTACTTATAAAAGAATTAAGCGAAAATAAAGGCCCCAATGCAATATACCCCAAAGACTAAAGATTTTTTTCAAAATGTATTTGATGTAGTGCGTCTTATTCCTAAAGGGCGTGTTACTAGTTATGGAGCTATTGCAAAGTATTTAGGTACTGGTGGAAGCTCGCGTATGGTAGGCTGGGCCATGAATGCATCACATGGGGTAAAACCTGTAGTACCTGCGCATAGAGTAGTGAATAGAAATGGAATGCTAAGCGGTAAAGCGCATTTTGCAACGCCTACCACTATGCAAGAATTACTTGCCAAAGAAAAAATAAAGGTGAAAAACGAAACCATTATAGATTTCGAAAAACATTTCTGGGACCCTATTAAAGAATTAGGGTTTTAATAATTTAGAAACTGCTAATTACGCCTAGCTATATTAACCTAACTATAATAAGGTGATATCATTAAGTATACCAAGGGCCCAGTGACTGCTACATAAAACCAAATAGGCCAAATTCTTCTAGCTATTTTTTTATGTTCTGCAAATTCGCTAGTTAAACCACGGTAGGCTGTAAATAATATAAAGGGCAAACTAGTAGCCGCTAAAATAATATGGGTAAATAATAAAACAAAGTAGAAGGCTCTTAAATTACCTACCACTGCTTGTTCTGCAATACTCACTATTCCATCGTGGTCGGCATCGCCAAACTTAGTTTCCCCTGCCAATAATTTGTGTGCTATATAAGACACTAAAAATAAAACTGAAAATACTAATGCTGTAAGCATAATATTTTTATGAACAGCATACTTTTTTTGCTTCACCGCTACAAGAGCAGCTACCAATAAAAAAGCTACTGCCGTATTTAATAAAGCGTTTAGTAATGCGAATATATGTTTGTCAAAAGGGAGTTCAACAGTAATAGTAAACTTGCTTAAAAAACTAACTGCAACAAGTACAACCACTGAAAATATTCCAATTAATAATTTTGCTTGCTTGTCGTTCTTTTTAATTACAGGTGCTAACATACAATTTTATTTATGATTTTAAAATATCCTTCAGGATACTAATTGCTAAAGTTGCTATTAAAACAACTATTCCTACTCTAATTTCTTGTTTATATTTTGTTTTAAATTCATTCCAGTTCATGCAATAAATATTAATTTTTTAATCTTGTCTTTGTAAAATAGTAAACAAACCAACTCACTAGTAAGGCTATTACTAGCCATAGCCAGCTTAGGTCTACAATGTCTTGAAATATTTTATTCTTCTTAGTCTTGTCTTTTTCTAGCATTAAATACCCTACATCCTTGGCAAGTTTTAAAAGCGAAGCAGAGTCTAATCCATTATAGTAGCCGCGAATTTGCATTTTTTTATCTATTAAAATAAAGCGGCTGGTATGCACAAAATCGGGGCTAATAGGTTCTTGACTAAATTGATCTACTTTCAATTCCTCAAAAGCAAACTTATAAATAGAATCTCGATTACCTGTTAGTAGCCACCAGTTGTCGGCAATGACGCCTGTTTTATTGGCATAGGCCCTTAATACAGGAACGCTGTCTCTATTAGGGTCAACACTGATAGACATAAAATGAACAATAGAAGTATCTACCTTTTTGCGCGTATCTCCTCCTCTTGTAAAAGATTGTTGCAGCTTACTCATATTATTAGTAAGCTTGGGGCATATACTACCACAGCTTGTAAAAAATAAATCAAGTATAATTATTTTTCCTTGCTGATCATATAAATGAACCGTATCACCCAATTGATTCACTAATTCTATATCCTTGGTCTTATGCCAAATACTATCCGATTTTTGTTTGCCATCCACTACTTGCTCGATAACCGAGTCTAATAAATAATGACGAGGCATGATGACGGCGGTATCACTGGACGATTTTAACCATAGGTAACAGGCTATGGGTATTACCAGCGCAATAAATAAACCATAAATGGATTTCTTAGACATATTAGATATTTAAAAAACCACCTCTATAATCGAGGTGGTTCAATTTCTTATTATAGGGCCTCGAGCTCCTTTTTAATAATAGGGTTCTACTTCCGGTTTAGCAGTTTCATGGCTTGTTCCAATAGTTTCATGTTTAGCAGCAGGTGCATCATGCTTTGCATCTTTGGCCTCATGCTTAGCTGCTCCGTGCTCCTTCTTCTCTACTTTAATAGTAGATTGTTCTTTAAAATAAGGATTGTATTTATTACGTAAATCTCTAAATGAACTACCATCCCATAAAAAAGCCCCAATAAACCATACGAATAATAACAATGGCACCACAATGGTCATGATTAAGTTTTTTACTTCATGCTTTAAGTGCATAAAATAAGCAACAATATAAAAAGCCTTGGCCATCATTAAAATAACAATGGTTCCCTTAATAGCTAATATTAAAGCTTCTGAAGTCAAGCTAATCATCCAGAAACCTAAGATTAATTCTACAATAGTAAATACCGATAAAATAATCGTTACTTTCTTAATTTCCGCCATCGCTTCTGCGTTATGCGCTTCTTGGTCTGTGTGTGAATGTGACATATAAATTTTTGAATGCTAATTATAATAAATAAAATATAGTAAATACAAATACCCAAACTAAGTCTACAAAGTGCCAGTATAAACCTGCCTTTTCAATCATTAAATAATGACCTCTTTGTTCAAACTTATCCATCAGTGTCATGATTAACATAATGATATTAATAACTACCCCGCTAAATACGTGGAAGCCATGAAAACCTGTAATGGTAAAAAAGAAGTTGGTAAAATTAGTAGTGCTCGCAGTGCCATCGGCATTTAAAAAAGGATTCGCTCCCCACCAAGCACCTTCATGAAATAAATGATTCCACTCCCAAGCTTGACAACTTAAAAAAGCGATACCACCTATAATAGTTAAGATCATATTTCTCACTACGCCTTGCTTATCCATATTCTTACCAGCATGTACTGCTAATACCATGGTCACAGAGCTAATGATTAATATAAAAGTCATGATACTTACAAATACCAAGGGTGCATTTACTCCTTCTGGCGCAAATGGGAAACTTTTAAAAACTTCGTTAGAGTTAGGCCATCCGTTGGTTGAAAAACGGACTGTACCATAAGAGATTAAAAAAGCACCAAAAGTAAAGGCGTCACTCATTAAAAAGTACCACATCATTACTTTTCCGTACTCAGAATTAAAAGGGCTTTTTCCTCCTCCCCACAATTTTGCTTCATTTGGCGAAGCGGTTGTTGTTGTTGACATGTTCAATTTCTATTTCAGTGCAAAAATATTGGCTATCAAGGATATTCGTATCAAAAAACCGGGTTTTTTTGTATTTATCTTTAACAAATTAGCCCTTTTATCCAATCCATTGAAGGAAGACAAAAAGGTAAATCCAAAGTATATCTACAAAATGCCAGTAGGTGGATACCAATTCTACCGGCATGGTATTTTCTATGTTGTTTTTGGCCGACAAAGACTTAAAACGCACCCCAAAAATGGCGATCACCCCACCTAAAACGTGTAATAGGTGCAAAAGGGTAATAACGAACAAAAAGGAGGCTGCTGAATTGCTTCTTGGACCCGTTAAAGCGATATTATTGGCCTGAAGTGCCATGAAGCCTTGGTACTGTAAAATCATAAAAACCACGCCTAAAATAGCCGTAATACTCAAAAAACTAAGGTAAGGTTTTTGAAGACCTTCTTTAGCCTTTTTGACCGCCATTTGCATGGTAAAGCTACTTAGTAAAATAACCACGGTCGCAATAAAGAATACTTTAGGGAGTTCAAAATCCAACCAATTGGCCTGGCTCTTTTTTACAATATAGGCACTGGTTAATCCAGCAAACATCATTACAATACTACCTAGTCCTACATATAAATACATCTTAAGTGGATGTATTTTATTTTTTGTGTTTAATGTTGTTTCCATAATATAATTTTTATAATTTATCTGCTAGTAAGGCTAAATAAACAACGGGTAAATAAATATAACTGCTAAACATTACTCTTCTTGCAGCAGGCACGCCCATATTTTGATACAGTCTTACACATTGTACGACCATAAAAATATTAGCGACTAATAAAACCCACATACTTATTTGTCCAGTTAGATTTAAATAATAAGGAAGAAGACCAATAGGTATCATAAGCACTGCATACATAATACATTGTAGTGCGGTAAAACGGGTAGGCCCTTCTTTAGCAGGTAATAATTTAAAACCTACTCTAGAATAATCGGCATGTGTTACCCAAGCAATGGCCCAAAAATGGGGGAACTGCCAAATAAATTGAATTAAGAATAATGCAAGGCCTGCATAGGCAAAATCGTCGTTGCCTGCTACCCATCCAATTAAACAAGGAAGGGCTCCAGGAAAAGCGCCTACTAAAACAGCGATTGAATTTATTTTTTTAAGTGGCGTATAAATAAAAGCATATAAGAATAAACTAAAAGCAGAAAGTAGTGCTGAAGAAAAATTAAAATACTTCCACATAATAGCTACTCCAAGCACACCTGTAATAATGGCAAAAGTATAAGCCGTTTGTTGAGACATTCTACCAGAAGCCACAGGCCTATTGGCCGTACGCTTCATTTGTGCATCGGTATCTTTTTCTACCGCTTGGTTAATGGCGTTCGCACTTCCTGTAATACATAAACCCGCAAAGGTTAAAAGTAAAATCATGGGCCAATCATAGGTCATCACCTTTGGTGCCAACATATAACAAATTACACAAGTAAACACCACTGTAAAACTCAGGGTGAATTTCATTAACTGCGCGTAATTAGTAAGTGTTTGTTTCAAGTAGAAATTATTGTCAAATTACAATGCCCTGAAATCAGGGCATTGTAATAACTGAATATTTTAATTAGTGTGTGCCAGTTTCATCCTCACCCACTGGTGTGGTTTGTGGAATAAAGTCATGCCCATCTTTACCATAATCATAAGGCCAACGGTGTACTTCTGGTATTTCACCAGGCCAGTTACCATGACCAGGATTAATTGGGGTAGTCCACTCTAAAGTATTTGCTTCCCAAGGATTCAACACTGTTACTTTACGTCCTTTGAATATTGAATAGAAGAAATTAATTAAGAATAAAAGTTGTGTTGCAAAAACAATCATTGCTACTGTACTAATAAAACGATTTAAATCAGCAAATTGTTTGAAACTTTCCCAAATGCTAAAATCGAAATAACGGCGTGGCATACCCGCTAAACCTTGGTAATGCATTGGCCAGAAAATTAAATAAGCACCAGCTATTGTCACCCAAAAGTGAATATACCCTAATGAATTATTTAAATAGCGACCATACATTTTAGGGAACCAATGGTATACACCGGCAAACATTCCAAACATAGAAGCCACGCCCATTACAATATGGAAATGCGCTACTACGAAATAACTATCGTGTAAATAAATATCTAAAGCAGCGTTACCCAACCAAATACCTGTTAAACCACCAGAGATAAATAAACTTACAAATCCGATAGCGAATAACATACCTGGTGTGAAACGAATATTACCTCTCCATAAAGTAGTTAACCAGTTAAATACTTTAATCGCAGAAGGTACCGCAATTAATAAAGTTAATAGAACGAATACCGATCCTAAGAATGGGTTTAATCCTGTAACGAACATATGGTGCGCCCAAACTAAGAAGGCTAAGATGGCAATAGCAAATAAAGAACCCAACATAGCCATATAACCAAAGATAGGTTTACGAGAATTCACTGACATGATTTCAGAAACCATACCCATAGCTGGTAATAAGATAATGTATACCTCAGGGTGACCTAAGAACCAGAATAAGTGTTGGAATAAAATAGCAGAGCCCCCTTCATTAGATAAAGCACCTACTCCATTCACATAAATATCAGATAGATAGAATGAGGTACCGAAGTTTCTATCAAAAATTAATAAAATTAAACCAGACAATAATACTGGGAATGATAATACCCCTAATACTGCTGTAAAAAACAAAGCCCAAATAGTTAAAGGCAAACGCGTCATGCTCATTCCTTTAGTACGCATGTTCAAGATAGTAACGATATAGTTTAAGCCTCCTAATAAAGAAGAGACAACGAATAAAGCCATTGAAATAATCCATAAGTCCATACCTGTTTTAGAACCAGGAGAAGCATCATGTAATGCAGACAATGGAGGATAAGCCGTCCAACCACCACTGAAAGGTCCTGTTTCTACAAATAAAGAAGATAACATGACAATACTAGCGGTAAAGAAAAACCAATAGCTTAACATATTCATAAATGGAGACGCCATATCGCGTGCACCCACCTGCAATGGAATTAAAAAGTTAGCAAAGGTACCCGACAAACCTGCAGTTAATACAAAGAATACTAATACAGTTCCGTGTGTAGTAACTAAAGCATAATAAGCTTCAGGTGTAATTTGACCACCCTTTGCCCACTTTCCTAAGATAGATTCTAACCAAGGAAAATTTGCATCAGGATAACCTAATTGCAAACGGAATAATACGCTCATTAAACCACCTAGTACTGCCCAAACCATACCTGTGATCAAGAATTGCTTCGCGATCATTTTATGGTCTTGACTAAATACATATTTAGTTAAGAAAGTATCATGATGTTCGTGATGACCATGGTCATCATGTCCGTGTCCTTCATGATTATGTAATGCTGCTTCGTGACTCATACCTTTTATTTAAATATTTTTAATCTTTCTATTTTAAAAATTCTAAGTACTTAGTTTGCTTCATTTTAAAACTTACTAAAACTTAAAATTGTTTTTACATTTTTGCTGTGCTTGCTTTAGCAGTTGTATCTGCTGCTGCGGCTACAGGAACTGCAGTGGGATCCTTTTCAGGAAATGCAGTGAAATATTGTGGCTTTTGTTTTGCCATCCACATATCATACTCTTCTTGATCTACCACTTCTATAATTCCTTTCATAGAGTAGTGACCATTACCGCACATTTGATCACAAGAAATTTCATAACTGAAATTGGGGTTACCTGTTTTCTCACGCATTTCTTTAGTAGTATAAAGAGGCGTAAACCACATGGTAGTAGGAATACCTGGCACGGCGTCCATCTTTAAACGGAAATGCGTTAATCCCACATCATGTATTACATCTCTTGAACCAAGTATTAATTTAATAGGAGTGCCTTTCACCACATACATTGTTTGCTCTGTTAAAATATCATCCTTAGAATAATTGTCGTCCCATACAATACCCACAGAGTTCGTAGCAGGGTCAATATTCTTATAATATTTTTTTCCAAACACAGCGTCTTTGCCTGGATAACGGAATATCCATCCAAATTGTTTTCCAGTCACTTCTACAACCATTGCATTCTTAGGTGCTTCCGATGTGAAGAAAAACCAGTTGCGTAAACCAAACACTACAAGAATTGTTAATGCAATAGCAGGAATAGCTGTCCAAATTAATTCCAATTTAGTGCTATGGGCAAAGAAGAAAACTTTACGATTTTTATCTTCTTGGTATTTATATGCAAACCAAAATAATAATACTTGGGTAATGACAAACACAATACCAGTCACAATTAAGGTTATAAAAAGCATTTCATCTACCTTCTCTCCTTGAACACTTGCCGCACCTTGTGCTAATTGCGTTTTACCGTAATAGGCTTTATTACAAACATAAATACCTACAAAGCCTAGGACCAAAAAAGCAACCATCAAAAATCCGTTGATTTTGTTGTTTTGTTGACGACTGGCTTCTTCGCCTTTTAAAATAGATACGTACTCACTTGCTTTGGCAATTTGAAAAATTACCACAAAAATAAAGACGATGATAGTAACAGATAATATTAAACTCATAATTTGTTTTTTCTAAATCAAAAATTATACTTGATGAATGATACTCTCTTTAAGGAAAGGATGGTATTTAGGTATTAGTGGCTTGCTTGCTAAAGAACGCGCTACCATTAATATCATCACACCCACGAAGAAAGATAAAATACCAAAATCTAACCAACCTAATGAAACGTGCTCTTTCATTAAAGAACCCATTACCATTTGATAAAAATCAATCCAGTGTCCAAATAAAATAAGTACCGCCATGAAGGCTACTAAAGTAAAATTACGTTTAGCAGAACGCTTCATTAATATAATTAATGGGCAAAGGAAATTGATAAATAAGTTTAAGAAGAAAATAGGTTTATACGCTCCTTGCACACGGTGCTTGAAGTAAACGGTTTCTTCAGGAATATTTGCATACCAAATAAGCATGTATTGAGAGAACCATAAATAAGTCCAGAATATAGAGAAGGCGAACATGAATTTACCCACGTCATGTAAATGCTCGCTATTCGACAATTCCATATAGCCTTTGTTTTTCATGTACACTAACCATAAAGCGATTAAGGCCATACCTGCTACAAATGAACTTGCAAAAGTATACCAGCTATACATAGTAGAATACCAATGAGCGTCAAGGCTCATTAACCATAACCAAGGAATAGTAGAGGCTACTGTTAATCCAAACCACACTAAGAAAAATCCAGAGCGGGTCATGCTTCTAATATTAAACTTATGCGCAGTTTCGTGATCCATTGGAGCGATATCTGCTTCTAAACTAATTTGACGCATTCTATATCCGAAATAACTCCATAATATAATAGTAAGTGAAGTCCAAATAATAAAGAAAGTAGGATTCAAGAAACCCACTTTACCTTTTAAGATAGGATCCTTGGCCACTGCTTCCGCATCTAACCAATGATAGATATGATGATTGTGACTTAATATAACATAGAATAATACTAATAATGTGATACCACCAAAAATGGGTACTAAGGTAGAAATAGCTTCTGCAATTCTTCTAAAAGATTGCATCCAAGCAGCTTGCGCCATGGTGCTAAAACATATAAAGAACATTGCAGCATTGGTTACTAAAGTCCAAAAAATAGTATTGTACATTAAGGTTCCCCAAAAATGTACTTGCTCATGTTCGTCCGAACTAAATCCTTTGGTAAACATACCGTATAATAAAGCAGCGGCGCCTATGCCTATTAATGCATAAGACCATGTTTTAAGTTTACCAGGAATTTCGAATTGCTCTTTAATAGATGCCATCTTACTTCTTTTGTTTATTCTTAATATATTTTATAATCATCCAGCGTTGACGCTTGCTTAATTGAGACGCATATGAACCCATCAAGTTTTTTCCGTAAGCAACAGAATAAAACATTTGACCAGCTGGCATGTTCTCATATTTAGCATCGCCTACTAATGTAGCAGGTTTTGCAGCATAAGGGCCATTACCATCTTTATATAAAGGACCATTACCATCTAATTTTGCTCCATGACAAATTCCACAGTTCACTAGATACAAACGCTCTGCTTCTGCAATATCTCTTCCCACTAAAGAATCAATGGGGTTTGGAACTAATTTAGAAGCATTGTAATTCGTTGTATCGCCTGGCTTATCTATTGCATAAGGGAAAGGCATTTCCTTGCCACGCGCAATGGTACCAGCCACTGGCTTTGCATCAAAATGAATGCCTTGGTCTTTTAAGTAAGTCAAATCGGTGTAAGATTCGATAGCACGGCTATAGGCCATATCTGGCATATAGACAGTACCAGGTGTGCGCTTCACTTCTTCACAGCTTACCAATGTAATCGCTGCGAAAGCAATAGTTAAAAGCAGATTCTTATTAATGTTATTTTTATTCATCGTTCTGGTTAGATTATACTTGATCTAATTATTTCGTTCTCTAATTATTTATAGTACTTAAAGGGCTACTTGTTTAGTGTTATATAAATCGTCCTCTTTATCATAAGTACCAAACCACCACTCTTCTTCTGCTACTTGTACATCCGTTTCAATAGCGCCATTTGATTTTAAGAAGGCTAGTAAATCATCTGTATTGGTTTTATCAGTACACTCAATAACCATTACAAATAAATCGTCGGTAGCACGCTTATGAAAATGATGTTTTTTAACACCTGGTGCTAATTGACATAACCAGCAAAAAGTCATCACCATACCCACTGCTGCAAACAAAACGGTTAACTCAAATATAATTGGCACCCAGGCTGGTAAAGCAAAATGGGGTTTACCTCCAATATTTAAAGGCCAGTCTTTAGTGAAAATCCAACTGATGGTACTTACAGCAGTAGCTGTACCTGTGATACCATAAATAAATCCAGCAGTGTGTAAGCTTGTTTCGCGCATACCTAATGCGTGGTCTAAACCATGCACAGCGAAGGGAGTGTATACGTCCTTGATTTTATAACCAGCAGTACGCACTTGCTTTACCGCAGGGAATAAAACTTTTTCTTCATCAAAACAACCAACTACAAATTTCTTTTGTGCCATAATTTTTTTCTTAATCGATATTATAATTAATGTGCATGCGCATTATCGTGAACAAATTTATCCAAGGGTTCTGCTTCCAATTTTTCAAACTCAGGTTTGAAAGATTCTCCACTTCTTTTCAATACATATTTAATTTCTGCTACCGCAATAACAGGGAAATATTTAGCGAATAAGAAGAAGCAAGTAAAGAATAGACCGAAGGTTCCTAAGTAGAAACCTACTTCCCAAATAGAAGGGCTATAGTAAACAGACCAGCTAGAAGGTAAATAGTCACGGTATAAAGAAGTAACAATAATTACGAAACGCTCAAACCACATACCAATGTTTACAATGATACTCATGAAGAAAGTAACGAAAACATTTCTTCTCATTTTTCTAGACCAGAAAATTTGTGGAGACAATACGTTACATGTCATCATACCCCAATAACTCCAACCATAAGGGCTAAATAAATAAGCACGGCTATACCAGAAAGTATATCCTTCATATTTATTTTGAGAATACCAACCCATAAATAATTCTGTTAAGTAAGCAATACCTACAATAGATCCTGTAAGTACAATTACTTTATTCATTAAGTCGATGTGTCCAATAGTGATATAGTCTGTTAATCCGAAAACCTTACGTACTACAATTAATAAAGATTGTACCATCGCAAAGCCAGAGAAAATGGCACCCGCTACGAAGTAAGGAGGGAAGATAGTTGTATGCCAACCAGGAATTACTGAAGTAGCAAAGTCAAAAGATACAATAGTGTGTACTGACAATACTAATGGAGTACTTAAACCCGCTAACACTAAAGATAAACTCTCATGACGTTGCCAATGTTTAGTAGAACCTGTCCAACCAAATGCAGCAATACCGTATAATTTTTGTCTTAGTTTAGTAAAAGCACGATCACGCACTGTAGCTAGATCGGGTAATAAACCAGAGTACCAGAATAATAATGAAACAGTGAAATAAGTAGAGATGGCAAATACGTCCCATAATAAAGGTGAGTTAAAGTTCACCCATAATGGACCACGTGAGTTAGGATAAGGCATAATGAAAAACGCTAACCAAACACGACCCATGTGGAAGATAGGGAATTGACCAGCACACATAACGGCGAAAATAGTCATCGCCTCCGCAGCACGGTTCACCCCTGTTCTCCAACCTTGACGGAATAATAATAATACAGCAGAAATTAAAGTACCCGCATGACCAATACCTACCCACCAAACGAAGTTGGTAATATCCCAACCCCATCCAATTGTTTTATTTAAGTTCCACTGGCCAATACCGTAAGTTACCTCACGATATAAACTGAATACTCCAAATAATAATAGAGTAACAGCAATGAAAAAACCAATGTACCATAAACGAGATGGCTTCACTTCAATAGGGCGCAAGATATCTTCGGTAACTTGATGAAAATTTTTCTCACCATATACCAATGGTTCGCGCAACTGTGATTCGTATTTAATATGCATCTTTTACTATTTCTAATTTTTTAATCTGTACTTATTATTAATGAGCGGCTTTTGTGTCATGAGCTGCTTCAGCATGTTCTTCTTCCTCCGTGTTTCTTACTTTGGCTAAATAAGTCACATTCGGTAAAACGTGCAATTGCTCTAATACATAAAACTGGCGATTTGGATTCTCTACGCGTACTTTAGTAATGGCGCTATGTTTATCATTTGCGTTACCAAAGTTAATTGCGTTAGTAGGACATGATTGTTGACAAGCTACTTTCACATCTGAGTCTACCATTGGACGAGATTCTTTTTTCGCATCTAATTTAGCCGCTTGTAAACGTTGAACGCAGAAAGAACATTTTTCAATCACACCACGAGAACGAACAGTCACATCTGGGTTTAATACCATTCTTGTTAAGTCGTCGTTCATATCTAATACTACATCGTTCAATACTTCTCTTTGATTGTCTGGGAAGCTATCTGCTCCAGAATAATCGGCCCAGTTAAAGCGACGCACTTTGAAAGGACAGTTGTTCGCGCAATAACGAGTACCAATACAACGGTTATACGTCATTTGGTTTAAACCTTCAGAGCTATGATTCGTAGCAGCCACTGGACAAACGTTCTCACAAGGAGCATTGTCGCAATGTTGACACATTAATGGTTGGAATACCACTTTAGGATTATCCATATCACCACTAAAATATTTATCGATACGTAACCAATGCATTTCATGGCCACGTAATACTTCTGGTTTACCTACCACCGCAACGTTGTTCTCTGCATTACATGCTACCACGCAAGCACCACAACCATTACAGCTATTTAAATCTACACTCATGCCCCACTTAATACCCGGACGAGCATACACTGGATAAATAGTTCCTTGCGCTTCATAGTTTTCTAATCCGCCATAAGGTTTCAATTCTGCTTCACGCTCTTCTAAAATTTCTGTTGGATGCTTAATATATTCAGCTAAAGTAATTTCTTTCATTACTTCAGTACGATTGCCTTGTGCTGTATCGTAACGGAAATGTGTTTGTGTTAATGCCACAGGATAAGTTTCACCTGTTACTGTTAATGTAACATTGCTAGAAGCGAATTGAACTAATCCATTTTCAATGCTAGCTAAAGGATAGGCATTTTTACCTGTACCAATAACCGATTTACCTACTGCTTCTGCACGACCATATCCCACTGCAATACCCACTGTTTGTGGATGTGTACCAGGTATAATTAATACAGGAAGTTCAATTGATTTTCCGTCCACTGTTAATTTAACTACTTGCTTTGGAGGCTTTACTTCATAAGCATCGGCCTGACCTGCATTGTTTAAATCAATGTTTAATAAAGTTCTTGCCATAGAAGGAGACACTATAATATAGTTATCCCAAGTAGCACGTGTTACTGGATCAGGTAATTCTTGTAACCATGGGTTAGAAGCTCCTTGACCCGCACCAATACCTACTTTTTGATATAAGGCTAATTCAATTTTATTGTTTGGCTTCACTGCAGTTACTGCAGCCACCGCAGTTGCTACTGCACTATTATTAATACTTGCACCAATATTATTTACATCTGCAGGAATGAATACACCCGCTTGTAATGTTTTATTCCAAGCAGTCTCTCCACCTAATTTAGCAGACCAATAGTTTTTTAAATAAGTGGTATAATCAGTTGCGTCTCCAGACCATTTTAATAATGAGTCTTCGAAGGCGCGTGTTTTAAATAAAGGAGAGATAGTTGGTTGAATGAAAGAGATATGACCAGATACTGGTTCAGCATCTCCCCAACTTTCTAAGAAGTGTGGAGCAGGAATTGAATATTTACAAAGCGCTGTTGTTTCATCTAATTTAGCATTGAAAGAAATAGTTGTTTTCACTTTCGCTAAGCCCGATTTTACTTTATCAGCAGCAGGCCATGTGTAAACAGGGTTGGCGCCATAAAATAAAACAGCGTTTACTTTTCCAGCGTTCATCTCTTCTACGAAGTTTGCAAAATCGCTATCAATACCTTGACGATAATTTAAAGTCTCTGCAAAATTAATGGTAGAACCATTCGCACCAATTGCATTATTAATAGCGTTTACAATAATTTGCTCATTCACATTATTGCTACCAGAAACTACTAAGGCAGCACCTTTGTGTGCAGTTAATGTTTTAGCAGCTGCTTGAATACCAGCTTTTAATTTAGCATCAGTGATGCCCGTAATTTCACCGCCATTCACTGCGCTTAATAAAGCAGCAGCCACCATTGGTAATTCAGAAGGACGACATAAATATTTTTCATCTGCATTAGAACCAGTCATACTTGCCACTGTTTCAAAGTGGATATGTCTACTCATTGCAGGATTTTTTTCATCTAATTTTTTTCCAACCGCATATTGTCTTGCAAATTCCACAGGGCTTAACCAAGTACCTAAGAAATCGGCACTTAAAGAAACAATGGCTTTTGCATTTTCAAAATGATAAGTAGGAATAATTGTTTTACCATATGAAGCTTGGTTCGCAAGTAACATGGCACTATGTGAAACCGCATCGTAAGTAATATGTTTGCTACCAGCATGCTTTGCTAAAAATTGTGCAATAACTTGTTTGGTAGAAGGAGAAGTAATTGAACTTGTTACAATAACTGCAGCGCCATTTAATTCAGCTGCAATGGCTTTATCAATTGCTTCAAAGCTTGCTTCTTTTCCAGAGGTGCTTGGAAAACGTAAACGAGCTGTATCATATAAATCTAAAACAGAAGCCTGTACTCTAGCAGAGGTACCGCCAGCAGTGATTGGGCTTAATTCATTTCCTTCTAATTTAATAGGACGACCATCGCGTACTTTAGCAAGTACAGATACTACATCACCATCTTGCACATAAGTAGTGGCATAATATTCTGCAATACCCGGAACGATATCTTCAGGTTTGTTTGCAAAAGGAATGGCTTTTTTAATAGGCATTTCGCAACTTGCTGCCACAGCTGCAGCGGCAGTGCTAAATCCTACATATTTTAAAAAATCACGACGAGGTGCTTTTGTTTGTAAAAAACTTTCTCCTTTTTCCAAAGTAGATTCGTCTTCAACAAATGGAAGTTCTTCTTTAAATTCATTTTGAACTTCTTTATTAAAAGCTTCAGAATTATTTAATTCTCCAAAACTTTGCCAGTGCTTTTTTTGCTCCATAGTAATGTATATAAAATATTACGCTTCTTTATTAATTCAATTAGATACTAGTAGTGACATTTTTGACACTCAGTACCACCAATTTTTTCAACAGTAATTCCTTTCGTGCTATCAATTTTTCCACTCTTTAAGTCGGCATGGAATTTTTCATAGATGCTATAAAAACCATTGTCTTTAAATTGAACTTCTGTGTTTCTATGACAGTTCACACACCAGCCCATACTTAAATCTGAAAATTGTTTTACTTCACCCATTTTTTGAATCTCACCATGACATTGCTGACAAGCTACTTGACCCGCGTTCACGTGTTGTGCGTGGTTAAAGTAAACGTGATCAGGTAAGTTATGTATACGCACCCACTCGATAGGTTTTGCATTCGCTGGATCCCAAGGTTGCCCTTCAGTAAATCCTGCGTATTTGTATAATTTTTTAATTTCTGCAGTACCATCAACTATATCTCCGTTCTCTCTTACAAGTGGCGCGCCTTTGTATTCGTTAATAGCCAAGTGACAGTTCATACAAACATTCACACTTGGAAGTGTTGCTTGTTTACCTTGGTAAGTACCTGTATGACAGTATTGACAGTTAATTTGATTGACACCCGCGTGCACTGTATGAGAATAGTAAATAGGTTGTTCAGGTTGATAATCTTTAGAGCGGCCTAGGTTCATTGCTCCTTTGGTAGTCATATAACCACCGATGATAAATAAAATGATAGCGATAAAAGCGATGTAAGCTTTGTTTCTATAAAAAGGCACAGGGTTAGCACCTGGCATGCCTGCTTTATCATCAGATAATCTTTTTAAGTTGCTATTAACTTGTAATAAGATTAATGAAACAACTGCTAATATTAAAGTTAGTAAACCGAAAATTAAAGTACTGTCTGAATCTTCTTTAGGGGCTTCAGCAGCTGCACCGGCTACTGGGGCTGCACCTACTGCAGGTACTGTTTTAATGTAAGCTAATATAGCATCGATATCTTGATCGGTTAAACTAGGAAACAAGTTCATTGCAGTTTTATTGTAATCGTTGTACAATTTTGTTGCGTAAGGATCTCCTGTTTTTAAAAATGCAGCAGAGTTTTTAATCCATGCATACAAATTCTTTTTTTCAGGCCAACGATCTTCTACGCCTGCAAGTGCAGGACCAGTTAAATTTTTATTAACCGCGTGACATGATGCACAATTTTGAGAGAAAAGTGCTTTTCCGTCTTGCGCATTTAATTGATTTCCGATAGATGAACTAAGGGTGATAAATAGGAAGATCGAAACGATCTTGGCTAGGCTTCTTAACATTGTCATATATAGAGAAAGTGTCTAGGGTGTAAAATGTCCTTTAACGGATGCAAAACTACTTAAGAATAGGATTCAATACTAAGAATTGTGTAAGTTTTTTTTAATTGAATTTGTTGAGTTTCAGGGAACTGAGTAAAAAAAGACTGACGAATGTCATAATAATGTAATGATAGTTTGATCTTGTTTAATTTATTTCGATTTACAGGGGCTGTTTTTGAAAAAAAATGGCACCTTTGAGGGCCTTAAGAGGGTAAAAAACTGGTTGCGGCGCTTCGCGCCGCCTAAAACTTAGGCTTAGCAATAAAAACAGCATGAAAGCAATAAAAAGATTACAAGAAAAGTGGAAACTGGGGACGGGCCAATTTTGGCTGGTTATCCTCACTTTTGCCCTGGGCGGTAGCCTCAGTGGAAGGCTTTGTAGCTTTTTGCTAAAATTGGTGTTTTTGGAGAAAAATTGGGCATTTTGGCTCGTTTATCCCCTATTTTTGACCATTTTATGGCCTTTTTCGGTGATTTTCGTAAGTTTCTTTACTGGGCAATTTACCTTTTTTAAGGGCTATTTAACCAGGGTTGGAAGCAGGCTCTTGGGTAGTGGTTCGGCTGGGGATTCTGTTGCGGCGCCTTCGACTTCGTCTGCGACTTTATCTGCGGCGCCCATCCACATCGCCATTTTTGCTTCAGGTGCTGGGAGCAATGCTATAAAAATTATAGAATATTTCGAAAATAAGGGCTTGCGCATCAAGGTTTCTTTAATTGTATGCAATGTTCCGGGGGCTGGGGTTTTAGATATAGCTGAAGAAAAAGGCATTCCTAGTTTAATGATTAATAAGTCAGATTTTGCAGCCAATGGTTATGTAGAGAGTTTAAAAAATGCAGGTATTGATTTTATAGTACTAGCTGGTTTTTTATGGAAGGTGCCTGAGGTATTGGTAAGGGCTTATCCAAAAGCTATTATAAATATTCATCCGGCACTACTTCCAAAATATGGAGGTAAGGGCATGTATGGGGCGCGAGTGCATGAAGCCGTTATTGCTGCAGGAGAAAAAGAGTCAGGCATAACTATACATTGGGTGAACGAGCATTACGACGAAGGTGCTATTATATTTCAAGCAAAATGTTCTATTGACGCTACTGATACACCCACAAGCTTAGCGAATAAAATTCATGCACTCGAACATGCGCATTTCGCACCAACGATTGAGAAGTTGTTGGGTTAGAGTTTGTTTCTATTTCTGAAAAAGTTTTCTAAATTTTTTATTCTTAGGTAGCCAAAGAAAACAAATATAAGTAGGAAAATTATTCCATGGGCAAAACTTGGCTCCTTAGCAAACACAGTAAAATATATCATTAAGCTAGTTAATAAATAAACTGTACTAATAATATATTTTACTGTGTTAACAGGAATGTTTTTGTTTAATAAATATTTAGCAAGAATTATATCGAAATGCATGGTAAATTGATAAAAAAAATATTAATTTATAAACCACGAACTACGAGTAAATAATGTAATGGTAACAATTATTGCAACTATAATAATTATAACTAGTGAGGAAGTTTTATTGACTAGTTGATTTTTGTATCCTATATAAAATACTATTCCATAAATGCCAAGCATAGAAATATTTATTAAATATCTATATTTAGGATCAATCAAGGCATAAAAGTCAACAATACAACTTATGAATATTGTAAGGGCTAAAATACCATAAAGGATATTTCTAATTGTATTCTGTTCTTTGGTTAAATTTTTGGTAGGCATATATTAAATTTTTATCGACAATATCTAAAATTAGTTCTACATG